>VFQN01003398.1_pt1 | contig 22863 bp, 17 predicted proteins | sample 3512371 | NCBI WGS metagenome assembly VFQN01 (sample SAMN10412370, study PRJNA504923) | tailings metagenome | isolation source: Replicate 2 from Balatoc abandoned mine | place: Philippines: Itogon, Benguet | collected 2017-08-28
GTGCGGGCACCGACCAGCCGGCGCCACGCCGGGACGTTGTGGCTGAGTGGCTGGTTTGCCGCGCCCTTGCGCTTCGCGTCCCAGACCGCCTTGGCTCGCGCGCTCTTGATCCGGCTCTCGTCGTGCGCCCGGTCGGTGGTGATCCCGATCGTGATGAGCCGGCCGACGTCCGCGTCCGTTTGGTACTCCACCTCCGGAACCAACGTGACCAGGGTCACGCCGAGCATCAGGAGGCGGGTCACCAGGTTGATTGCGATCACGGGTGATTCACGAGAGATCCGGTCGGCCGACTCGACCACGAGGAACGACCCGGGCGGGATCCGGCCGCTCTCGACCAGGCGGATGAACTCGCCCAGCGCGTAGTCACCATCGAGGTTCTTCCGGGTCTGGCCCGTCGGCGCGAACCCGGATTTTCCCTCATCAATGAAGAAACCGCCGTCGCCGAGAGACGTGTCTAGCTCCAGACGGCCGGCGTTCCGCGCCACCCACGCCAGGATTTTTTCCCGTTGGCGGCGAAGGGTATCCCCGTCTTCTTGTTTGTCAGAGCTGTATCTGATGTACCCGCAGCAAATGGGCACGATCCTGTTCCGCCTCATGGCGGGAAGGTGTACCATGACCCTCGGATGAGGGCTAGGCCAACCCGACTTCCGCCACTGTACCGATATGCATCGGAATCTCCCCGAGTTTCTCTTCAACCACTGACCGGCGAACGGCCGGCGTGAGCCGGCGGGTGGTTGTGTCGGGTGCCTGGAACAACCACCCGCCGGCTCACGCCGGCCGTTCGCCCAGACACCGGAGGCCGAGTCATGACTCTGTCGCGTCGGCAACTGTTGCGCGTCGGCGCCGTCAGCACCGGCGTCTCGGTGTCCGGCTGGCTCGGCCGACTCGCCGCGGCCGCCGAGCCGAACCCGCGGCGGTCGGTCATCCTGCTGTGGATGGCCGGCGGCCCGGCGACCATCGACCTGTTCGACCTCAAGCCCGGGCACGCGAACGGCGGCCCGTTCCGCGAGGTGAACACCACCGCCCCCGGCCTCCGCATCGGCGAGCACCTGCCGGGCGTGGCGATGCACGGCACCCGCCTCGCCGTGCTGCGCGGGATGAACACGAAGGAGGGCGACCACGGCCGCGGCACGTACCTGATGCGCACCGGCGTCGTCCCCAGCGCCGCCGGCATCCAGTACCCGTCGCTCGGGGCGCTGGTGTCGAAGGAGATCGGCGACCCGGCGAACGAACTCCCGAACTTCGTCAGCATCGCGCCGCAGCGGTTCTTCAGCCAGGAGGCGTACAGCTCCGGGTTCCTCGGCCCGCAGCACGCGCCGCTCATCGTCGGCGACGGGCAGTTCAACGCGAACATCCCCAACGTCGACGACGTGCTGCGCGTGCAAGACTTGGCACGCCCGCGCGGCGTGACCGAGGAGGCCGGGTTGTCTCGCCTCGACCTGCTCCGCGGCGTCCACGACGACTTCTCTGCCACCCACCCCGGCGCCATGACACGGGCGCACGGCGCCGCCTACGACCGCGCCGTGCGCCTCATGCGCTCGGACGGCGGCAAGGTGTTCGACCTCACCGAGGAGCGGGCGAACGTCCGCGACGCCTACGGCCGCAACCTGTTCGGCCAGGGGTGCCTGCTCGCCCGCCGGCTGGCCGAGCGCGGGGTGGCGTTCGTCGAGGTCACGCTCGGCGGGTGGGACACGCACAACAACAACTTCGAGCAGGTGCGGACGCTGTGCGGCACGCTCGACCGGGCGTGGGCTCAGCTGATGCACGACCTGAAGGACCGCGGGTTGCTCGACCGCACCACCGTTGTGTGGGCCGGCGAGTTCGGGCGCACGCCGCGCGTCAACCAGCAGCGCGGCCGTGACCACTTCGCCAGCGCCTGGAGCACCGTCGTCGCCGGTGGCGGGGTGAAGGGCGGGCAGGCGGTCGGCCGTACCAGCGCGGACGGGATGACGGTCGAGGACCGCCCCGTCTCCGCCGCCGACTTCCTGGCGACGCTCTGCCGCGTGGTCGGCGTCGATCCCGAGAAGACGAACATGTCGAACGTCGGCCGCCCGATTCCGCTCGCCGACCGCGGCGCCAACCCGGTGACGGAGGTCGTCGCGTGAACCGGATGCTCTCCGCGGCGGCCGTACTCGCAGCGGCGGGCATTGCCGCCGCGTTTCCCCCGCGGCCCGTGCCGTCGCCCACGCCGGCCCCGCCGCCGCTGCCGTTGCCGGGCGACAAGTACGAACTCGTCATGCTCGCGCCGCACCGGCCGATCCGCGTCGCGGTGACCGTGCAGTACCAGGGGAAGCCGCTCGCCGAGCGCTGGGTCGAGGGGCTGAGGACGGTCTTCGCCGCGTTCGACCGCGACAAGGACGGGTTCCTCAACGCTACCGAGATGAAGCGCGTGTTCTCGGACACGTCGGCCGCGGCGCTGCTCTTGAACGGCTTCTACTCGCCGTTCCCGAACGACGTGCCGACGCTCGCGTGGCTCGACGCGGACGGCGACGGGAAGGTGTCGTTCGCCGAGTTCGCCAGCGCCTACCGGCAGGCCGCGACCGCGGCGTCGCAGGCGTTCGTGCCGCAGCCCGAGAACCCGCAGAACGCCGCCGCGACCGAGGAACTGTTCAAGCTCATCGACCGCAACAAGGACGGCAAGCTGACGCGCGACGAACTGGCCGCCACCCAGGCGTGGGTGGTCGCCCGCGACACCGACGAGGACGAGTGCCTGAGTCTGCTCGAGATCGTCGGCAACTCGCCCGCCGCGGTGATGACGGTCACCGCCGGCGGGGGCCGCGTCGCGTCGGCCGATCAGTTGAACGGACCGATCGCGGTTTACCGCCCGGGTGACGTTCCCGACGCGACCCGCCGGCGCCTCCGCACGCAGTACGACCCGGGCAAGATCGGCCGCCTCGCGCGTGGCCCCCTCGGCTTCGACCGCGAGACGTTCGACCGGCTCGACGGTGACGGCGACGGCCTCCTCACGCCCGGCGAGTCGGACCGCTGGTGGGCGGAGCCGGCGGACGTGACGGTCACGCTGTCGCTGGCGGCGAAGAGCGACGAGTGCCGCGCCACCGTGATGACCGACCGGAAGGCGCTCGACGCCCGCGGATTCATCGTGTTGCAGACCGAGCCCCGGCGGCTGGTGCTGCGGCACGGGCGGCAGGCGATCGAACTCGCGGCGACTACCGCGTCCGCATCGGTCGCGCGGCAGACGAGCCAGCGGCAGCAGTTGATGACGATGTTCGACCAGGCGGCGAAGGGGAAGATGTTCGTGACCGACGCCGACCTCGGCGGCGCGAACGCCCCGCAGTACCAACTCCTGCGCGTGCTGTTCGACCCGGCCGACGCCGACGCCGACGGCAAGCTCACGCGGTCGGAGTTGGTGGAGCACTTGGCGCTGTTCGAGGCGTTCGCCGCCGGGTCGGTGGCACTCACGCCGTCGGTCCGGACGCCGACGTTCTTTCAACTCCTCGACGAGGACCGCGACGGCCGCCTGTCGGTGCGCGAGCTGCGGACCGCGTGGGACCGCCTCTCGGTGCTGGAACCGCCGGACGAGAACGGCCGCGTTGAGGCGGTGACGAAGGCGGCGATCCAGCCGGCCGCGTTCCTTCGGCTGACGCGCACCGCCGACCGCAACTTCCCAACACTGGTGAATGGTGCGGTGCCGACGCCGGCGGCGCAACAGAGCGGTCCGCTGTGGTTCCGCAAGATGGACCGCAACGGCGACGGCGACGTGTCGCGGGCTGAGTTCCTGGGCACCCGCGCCGAGTTCGATGCGATGGACGCCGACCGCGACGGGCTGATCTCGCGCGCCGAGGCGGAGGCGTTCGACCGCGCGGCGCGGAAAGAGTAGATTCGCGTACCGCTCGCCCGAGCCCGGCGCTCACGCCCGGGCTCGGGCGGACAACCCGCCCGTCACCGTCGCCCCTTTCGTCGGTACTCGTTCCCCACGTCCCCTTCGTCGAAGCGGTCCCCGAGCAAGTCGCCCAGCAGGTCGAGGGCGACGCGCACGTCCTTCTCCGCGGCCAGCGCGAAGCGCCGCTTCGCGCCGTCGGCGGTCGTCAGGTGGAGGAGGGCGATCTGTGGGACGGTCGCGTGATTCAGCCGGAACCACAGCGACGGCTCGGCCAACCCCGCAGCGTCGACCTCGGTCGCGTCGTGGACGAAGTTGTACCGGTGCGCTGCCACCAACTCGTCGAGCGTCTTCTCCGCCTGCTCGGTGTCGCGCCGCTTGTTGGCCGCCGCGCCGCGGGCGGCCGCGATGCCGGCGATTAGCCCGCCGACCAGCCCGAACTGTGCCCCCAACACCGCCGTGTCCGCCGACCGGCCGATATACAGCCCGACCAACCGCTTGCGATCCGAGTACACGCGGTAGACGCGGTTCGGCGTCCACGTCCGCGCCTCGATCACCGTGAAGTATGCCGCCTCCTCCGCCGGCTCGCTGTCGACCGGGGCATCGTCGCCGGCGAAGTCGAAGGGGTCGGCCGGGGTGACCGGAACGGCCCGCGGCGGGGCGGCGGGGAAGGTGGTTCCGCACGCCGGGCAGCGGAGGTTCTTCCCCACCGACTCGGCCGGGACGCGCAGCGGTTTGTAGCAGGTAGGGCACGCGGAGTCGAGCGGGTCGTGCGGCATCGTGGACTCCGGTGGGGTGGGCCGGCGTGCTCCCCGCACGCCGACGGGTCGTGGCTTCGTCCGGTCCCGTCTGGCGGCCTGCCGCGAACCGTGAATCAAATCCTCAGATACGGCGATCGTAAACCGCGCCCGGCGCGGCGGTCAACGGCGGCCGTGTAACGTGCGGGCGACCGTGTACAATGCAGAAATGACCCCTGTGCTGCCGCTCGTCGCCGACGCCCCCGCCCGCCTCCCCGGCCTCCTCGATACGCCGGCGGACGACTTCCGCGCTTGGCTCGCCGAGCGGAACCAGCCGCAGATGCGCGCCGCGCAGATCCGCCGCCAGATCTTCGCCAACCGGGCCGAGTCGTTCGACACCATGACCGACCTGCCGAAAGACCTGCGCCCCGAACTCGCCCGGTCGTTCGCGCTGTTCTCCACGCGCGTCGAGAAGCACCTGACCGCGTCCGATGACACACACAAGCTCGTCGTGCGGCTGGCCGACGACCGGATGATCGAGTGCGTGCTGATCCAGGACGAGGGTCGGGCGACGGCGTGCATCAGCACGCAGGTCGGCTGCGGGATGGGGTGTGTGTTCTGCGCCAGCGGGCTCAACGGCGTCGTGCGGAACCTCACCGTGGGCGAGATTCTCGAACAACTGCTGCGGCTGCGCAACCTGACCCGAAGCGAGAACGACCCCGGTCGCTCGGACCTGCCAACCCGCCTGACGCACATCGTCGTGATGGGCATGGGCGAGCCGCTGGCGAACCTCGACAACCTGCTCGAAGCGCTGGAGGTCGCCGGCGACCCGAAGGGGCTCGGCATCGGGGCGCGGCACGTGACCATCTCGACGGTCGGGTTGCCGGCGAAAATTCGCCGGCTCGCCGAGGCCGGTAAGCAGTACCACCTGGCGGTATCGCTGCACGCGCCGAACGACGTGCTCCGCACCCGTATCGTGCCGACGAACGAGAAGACGGGGATGAGCGCGATCCTGCAAGCGGCCGACGAGTTCTTCGACAAGACCGGGCGGCAGGTCACGTATGAGTACGTCGTTCTCGGCGGGCTCAACGACCGGGCCGACCACGCCCGCGAGCTCGCCCGGCTCCTGGCCGGCCGCAAGGCGCACGTCAACCTCATCCCGTGGAACGATGTGGAGGGGCTGCCGTACCACCGCCCGAAGGACGGCGACCTGACGAACTTCATCGAGACGCTGCGCCGCTCGGGTGTGAGCGTGAAGGTCCGCAAGCGGAAGGGTTCGGAAATCGACGCCGCGTGCGGCCAGCTGCGCCGCCAGGCGGAGGCGGAAGCGGCAACACGAGGCGCGGCAACGGCTTCTGTCGTGTAATCGGCCCGCGGTTGCTCCAATTGGAGTGGGTGTGTTTCGGTCGAAGGCGTCCGGCGACGCGTCTCGAACAGCGTCGGGCGGCCGTTTGGTGAGAGTGCCTGTCGCCGCCGTGGTTCTGTTGCTACACTCGCGGGAGGGCCGCACCGGCCCTCCGACCCCCACCCCGGCCCCATGTCGATCGGCCACACCAGTTCGCTGATGGCGCTCCGCGACCCGGACATCCGGCTAATGCTCCGGGTGCGGGACGACGACGCCGCGGCGTTCGCCGAGCTGGTCGAGCGGTTTCAGCACCGGCTCGTCGGGGTGATGCACCACCTGGTGGGCAACCCGGACGAGGCGGAAGACTTGGCGCAGGAGGTGTTCCTGCGGGTGTACCGTACGCGGAAGAAGTACCGGCCGCGGGCGAAGTTCAGCACCTGGCTGTTCACCATTGCCAACAACCTGGCGCTGAACGCCCTGCGGGACCGCAAGCGGCGCCCCGTGCTGTCGCTGGAGGTGCAGCAGAGCACGGGCGACATCCCGACGACGACCGTCGCCCCGGCCCAGACGCGCGACGCCCCGCCGACCCACAACCTCCAGCAGCAGGAGCTCGCCGCCGTCATCCGCGGCGCGCTCGACGGCCTGAACGAGCGGCAGCGGGTGGCGATCGTGTTGAACAAGTTCGAGGACATGAACTACGCCGACATCGCCGAGGTGATGGGGCTGAGTGCGAAGGCGGTGAAGTCGCTGCTGAGCCGCGCCCGGGTGAAGCTCCGCGAGGCGCTCCAGGGCTACATCTACATGGACGGCGACCCCCCGCCCCCCGACCCGGACGACGGGCCGGAGGAGTGACCGACATGGCCGACGACCCGAAACCGACGCCGCCGGAAGACGAGCCCGACCCGGTCGAGGCCGAATTGGTCGCGTACCTCGACGGCGAGCTCGACCCGGCCGCCGCCCGCCGCGTTGAGGCGAGGATCGCCGCCGACCCGAAGCTGCGCGCCCGCGCCGAGTCGCTGAAGCGGTCCTACGACCTGCTCGACTTCCTTCCGAAGCCCGAGCCATCGCCGGCCTTCACCAGCCGGACGCTCGACAGGCTCCCGGTGGTGAAGTCGAATCCGGCGGTTCCGCCGGCCACGGTGCCGTCCGGCTCTGTGCCGGTCCCGGTCACCACCGCGTCCGGGACCGACACGCTCGCCCTGTCCGCGGCGCCGGTTGCCGTGCCGCCGGGGCGACCGTGGGCATGGGCGGTGGCGACGGTGGTCCTCGTTACCGGGTCGCTCGGCGCCGGCTACCTCGGTACCGCGGTGGCCCGAACGTATCTGTTCCCGCCGCCCCCGCCGCCGGCGGAGCCGACCGCCGACAACCTGCCGATCGGCGACATCCGCGTTGTCGAACGCCTCCCGCTCTACGCCCCGGTCGACGACTTGGCGTTCGCCGAGAAACTGGCCGCGCCCGACCGGTTCGGCGACGACGCCGGCCCGCCGGCCGTCGCGGTCGAGCCCGAGAAGCCCGACGGGGCGGAACTCAACGCGCTCCTGAAGGCGTTCCGCGACCTCCCGCCCGAGCGCCAGGAGAAGATCCGCTACCTGGACCAACAACTCCACGCCCTCCCGCCGGACCGGCGCGACCGCCTCTTCCGGGTGCTGGAGGTCTACGCCGGGTGGCTCCACCGGCTGCCGGACGCCGAGCGGAAGAAGGTACTCACCGCGCCGACCGCCGAGGACCGGCTGGAGGCGATTGACGACGCCCACCGGACGCAGTGGGTGGCTGGGCTTCCCGTCAAGTACCGCCAGGAGTTGAAGGCGATGCCGCCGGCCGAGCGCGGCGCCGTGATCGTCAAGTGGAAGGCGGAGGAGGACGCGGGCCGGGCGAAGTGGGCGGACGCCCGGTTCCACACCCAGTTCCTCCTCTCCGGGAAACAGCCGTGGCCGTTCACCGAGGAGGGCATGAAGAAGCAGGTGCTCGACTTCGCCCGCTCGGCGTACCAGACCGATGAGCCGAAGAAGAGCCGGTTGTCGTCGCCGGACAAGACCCGCCTCGCCGAGGCGGTCGACCGGTCGGAAAAGGGTGGGGATTGGGTCTGGCTCGGCAAGGCGGTGTACGACTTCTCCCTCGCCCCAAACGCGCGCTACACCACGCTCCCCGAAGCCGCCCCGGGCGGGCGAATGGTGACCGAGCCCGCGGACCTTCCCCCCCCGTTTCAACAGCTGGTGGAGAAGCGGTTCGGGAACAAGAGCGAGACCGGGCCGGTTGGTCGGTGGCCGGAGTTCGCACTCGTCGTACACGGGTTCCGGGAGAACCTCACGAAGCCCAAGTTCGTCGGCAAGGAACGGGAGCTGCCGGCACTCGGTCCGTGTCGCCCGGCGGAGTTCCGGGACGACGTGAAGCGGTTCTTCCCCGTTCTTCAGCAGAAGGCAACGCCGGCCGAGTGGCAGGTGTTGCACGATCTGGAGGGTAAGTGGCCGGAATACCCGCGGGAGCTGATGCGCCTGGCCCGCGCCCACGACCTGAGCATCCCGGGGGCGATGCCCCCCGGTCCTCCGAGCCGGTGGGACCAGACGTACAGCTTTCCGAGTCCTCGGCCGCTGGGCCGTCCGGGGGGCGAGAAATGAACCTCGATCACCTCTACCCCTACCTCGTGCCGGGGCTGATCAACCCCGACTGGGAGTCGGCGTGCGTCGCGGTCGGGCACGACGTCTGGGCTCAGCTCTTCACCGACGCCGAATCCGCGGCCGGGATCGTTCACGCCACCGTCTCGCCCGAACAACTGCGTGACGCCGGGCTGACGCCGGAAGCGGCCCACACGCGGGCGCTCGAGAACCTCGTCCGCTTCGCCGACGACTCGCCAGACCTGTCGGTCCAACTGCTCGGCAGCCCGGGCGACGCGGTGAACTTCCTGCTGTACTGCGACCACCCCCGCGCCGCGGCGTGCCTGCGCTTGCCGGACCTGTACGAGCAGGCGTGCGACCTGCTGAAGACGACGGAGGTGTGCGCCGTCGTCCCGCAGCGCGAGTCGCTGGTCGTGCTGCCGAAGCGGGATCGGGCGTACCGCGAGATGATCGTCGGCAAGCTCCGCGAGTTGGAGGCCGACGCCCACCGCCCGATCAGCTTCGGGCTGTTCGAGCTGACCGCGGCCGGCGTGCACGAATTCCACGAGTCTTGATGTCAGCGTCCATCTGGGGGAACCGCCATGACTCCGAGCCGAAGGTTTGGTGGGAACCGGGCTGCGTACCTCCTGGCGGGGGCCGCGTTGCTCCTCGCCAGCCCCGCCAGTTACGCCCAGCAGTTCGTGCTGTTCGACACCGCCTTCACCTACACCAAGGAGGACGCGGACAACTCCAGGCCGAGCAAGTCGCACTACTACGTCCGGGACAAGATGCTCAACCCCGACCGGCCGAAGAACTGGACGTCGCCGGTCGACTACCGGAACGGCACCGTCCACATCCGGGTCGAGGTGATCGAGAAGCCGGTCGGCGGCGCGCCCACCACCTGGACCCTGTGTTACATCCCGAACAAGGGGCAGAAGGGCGGGTATGGGTGTACGGGCAGCCAGATCTACAAGGAGAAGGGGGTGTACGAGCGGGACGTGAAGATGACCGAGTTCTGGCAGAACGACAGCATCGTGTGGGAGGAGGGGATCAAGGAGATGCACCTGGTCATCAAGGACGACAGCGGGGGCGGGGGCCACGCCCACAAGCGGGCCGACCCTGAGCGGTACTTCCCGACCCGCGTGCGGATCACCATGATCCAGGTTGCCAAAGGGGCCACCTACGACCCGAAGCTCGTGCCGAACCTGCCCCAGACGAAATGACCGCCGTCCCGGCCATCCTCGGTGGCGAACTCGTAAGTCGGCGCGGTGTACGGCCGGCGTCAGCCGCGGGACCCGGGTCGTAGTCGCATCCGGCCACCCGAATGATGGGCGGTAGTTTGGTCCTGGCTGGGGCGATTCGGGGTTCATGATCGCCCCGTCGGAGACCGAAACGGGCTTTTGCAGGGCTTTTTGGTTTGGATCGTGTGAAGACAGGTCATTTTTCGTGGTCCGGTTTGGTGCTGTTTGGGCTCGCTCCCACTCCTCGCCATCAGCCTGACGCGGCTTGAAACGCCCACGCGGTGGCCGTCGGCCGCACGGTGAGGCGCGGACCGGCGGCCGCCGGTGGTTGAGGTGTCGAGTTCCGACGGGGTGTCCCGTCCGGCCGCTACGTGCCGCGGGGGTTGCAGGGTTACCCCTGCTCGGTCGCCCGGACGACCGCCCCCGCGGGCGCACCACAACAGTGCATGACCGCGCGGCATGCGGATGAGGGAATCATGGGTCGGGTGTGCGCGCCAGGATCCGAAGTTCACAGCCGCGGTCCGGGCCGCGGGCAGAGTCGGTGGGGCCACACCCGACACCTCGACGGTATTCTAGGGTGACGCGTGTTCAGTTTTCAAGTATCGATACATGATCTGATATGTCGGCGAATTGTGTACGGCGTCGATCGGTAGACGGGACATTATTCAAGAGCTCGGGGACGCGATGGCCGCGGGTTGACCGGTCGCCCGTGGACGATGGAGGAGCTATTGGACGCGGCGGGCGTCGTTTAACATTCGCCGGTGAGGGGGGCGTTCAGAAATACACGCCCCCTCACCGGCGAATAACGACGGGGAGGTATTTACCGTGGCAGATGCGAATACAGACAACGGCTCGGGGGAGATGACTCCAAGAGACCCAGAGCACAAGTCGGGGAAGATGACCGATCACGAACAGGCAAAGCACGCTTTTGCCATGCACCAAGACAACATGCTCTGGTCGCGGCTAGCGGTTCTCGCGCTTGTTCAAGGCGCGGTGCTAGCCGGCGGGTATGGGGCTCGCGCGGACCTTCCCGTCGTTCGCGGGTTGATGATCGTCGGCCTGCTGCTCACGGCGTTAGTCGGTCTGACGATGTGGAGGGATGATAATCTCGGCGAAGCGGCGTTTGGAGATTCCCGCGTTCCGAAGACGCACCCGAAGTTCAGCCCGTGGTGGTTCAGGGGGTTGTACTTCGCCTTGGCGGCGTTTGTTGTTCTCGTCGGTGCCGACCTATTTCTGTGGTGGCACCTCGAACACCTTCCGCAGTCGGTCGTCATCCCGCCCGCAGCGCCCTGATTTCGTCCTCATTTTCAAAGTGTACCACTACCACCGCTCGAGCGCACTTTACGACGGCATAGCGGTTGATCCTGGTGGGGCAACCGTCTCGGCTGCCCGACGGCCGTCGGGACGTCGGGCCACCAGATCCGTGAGGTCAAGCTGGCGAGACGCCAGCCCCACAAAATCAGCTGAAACGGATCACGAACTCTCGAACTCCCACAACCGGCACGGAATCTTCCCGTTGAAGAACGGCGCGCTGCCGCGGACGTGTAGCCCGATTTCGTTCGCCAATCCATCGTTTCCGGTGAATACCAGCACGCGCCAGCCGGGCCAGTGCGTGCCGAACACGTCGCCGAGGGTGCGGTAGAGCCCGACCAGCTCGCGCTCGTCGCCGATTCGCTCGCCGTAGGGCGGGTTGCAGATGATCGTGCCGGGCGGGCCGTCCGGCGGGCGGGCGTCGCGCACGTCCCGCCGTTCGAACGGGAGCAGGTTGCCGACACCGGCCGCCCGGGCATTCCCCCGCGCGAACTCGACCGCGTCGGCCCGTGCGTCACTGCCGAAGATCGGTGCCGGAAGCGCCGGACGCATGCCGGTGCGCGCGGCGTCGCGGACCGCGGACCAGAGCCCGCGGTCGAAGTCGGGCCAGCCCTGGAAGCCGAACCACTGGCGCGTCAGCCCCGGCGGGCGGTCCAGCGCGATCCAGCACCCCTCGATGCAGAACGTGCCCGACCCGCACAGCGGGTCGACGAGTGGCGTGTCGGGATCCCAGCCGGCGTAGAGCAGCAGCCCGGCGGCGAGCGCCTCGTTCAGCGGCGCCTTCGTCTGCACCGGGCGGTAGCCGCGCTTGTGGAGGGAGTCCCAACTGGCGTCGAGGCTCAGCGTCGCGTGGTTGCGGAAGACGTGGAGGTTGAGCCCGACCATCGGCCGCTCCGGGTCCACGCTCGGGCGGCGGCCGGTGCGGTCGCGGAACTGGTCGCAGATGGCGTCCTTCACCCGCCGGCTGGCGTACTGCGAGTGGGTGATCGCCGAGTCGCGGACGTTGCAGTCCACGGCGAGCGTGTGGTCCGGCGTCAGGAAGTCGTACCAGTCGACGGTGCGGACGGCGTCGTAGAGCTCGTCCGTGGAGCGGACCGGCCCCTCGAACACCGGCCGCAGGATGCGCACGGCGGTCCGCAGCCACAAGCTGGCGCGGTAGAGCAGGGCGGTGTTGCCGCGGAACCACACGCCCCCGCGGCCGGGCCGCACGTCGGCGCCGTCGAGCGCAGTCAGTTCGCCGGCCAGCACCGGCTCCAGCCCGCGGGCGCAGGTGGCGAAGTACGCAGTCACTGTGGAAAACTCGAATCAGAATGAAATCCGGAACACGAAATCGAACCGGTGCGGGGTTCGGATTTCGTGCTTCCCGGCCTGTCATACCTTGCCCTGGATGAACATCACGATCACCGCGATGAGCACGCACACGGCGACGATGCCGAGCTGGATCAGGCGTTGCACGAACCAGACCTCGATCCCCTTGCCGAACTTGATCCCCATGATCGCGGCGTGGAGGCCGGACGAGATCGCCAGGTCCACCGGCAGGTCGAGGAAGCGGGTGACGATCCACGCCTCCCAGCGCGGAATCCCGGCGACGCCGGCCAGTTGGCGGACGACCTGCTCCAGGATCGTCAGGGCGATGGCGTCGGCGACGAAGTTGATCATCATGATGCCGGACGCCGCCAGGACCGACGGCTTCGGCAGCCCGCACAGGACGCAGGCGAGGCGGAAGATGTACGTGAGCAGGAACAGGACGACCGGCAGCAACAGCAGCGTGAAGAAGCAGCAGACGAGGAGGACGACCGCGCCGTTGCCGTTCACCGGTCGCTCCGGTTCGTGATCCTGGTGGTCGCGCGGCGGGCCGCGCCCGGAGCCGTTACGCCTCGGCCGGCGCCGGGAACTGGGTGCAGAGCTCGCGGACGGCGCCGCGGACGCGCTCCAGCACCTTCGCGTCTTCCGGTGCCGCCAGCACCTCGACGATCCAGCCGGCGACGCGCGTCATCTCGGCTTCCTTCATCCCGCGCGTGGTCAGCGCCGGGGTGCCGATGCGGACGCCGGACGGGTCGAGCGGCTTGCGCGGGTCGAACGGGATCATGTTCTTGTTCACCGTGATCCCGGCCGCGTCCAGCGAGTGCTCCGCCTGCTTGCCGGTGACGCCGTTCTTGCCGCACACGTCCACGAGCATCAGGTGGTTGTCCGTCCCGCCGCTCACCAGCGTGTAGCCGGCGCGGGTCAGTTCGGCGGCGAGCGCCTGCGCGTTCGCCACCACCTGCTTCTGGTAGGTCACGAAGTCGGGCCGCAGCGCCTCCTTGAACGCCACCGCCTTCGCCGCGACGACGTGCATGAGCGGGCCGCCCTGAACGCCGGGGAAGACCGCGGAGTCGATGGCCTTGGCGTGCTCCTCGCGGCAGAGGACGAGCCCGCTGCGCGGGCCGCGGAGCGTCTTGTGGGTGGTGCTGGTTACGAACGCGGCGTGCGGTACCGGGTCGGGGTGGACCTTCGCGGCGACGAGGCCGGCGATGTGCGCCATGTCCACCATCAGCAGGGCGCCGACCTCGGCACAGATCTCGGCGAACTTTGGGAAGTCGAACACGCGCGGGTAGGCACTGGCGCCGGCGATGACGAGCTTCGGCTTGTGCTCGCGGGCCTGGGCCGCGACCTGGTCGAAGTCGATGCGGTGGTCGGCCGGCCGGACGCCGTAGGAGGCGACCTTGAAGTACTTGCCCGAGAAGTTCAGGCGCATCCCGTGCGTGAGGTGCCCGCCGTGCGCCAGGTCGAGGCCGAGGATGGTGTCGCCGGGCTGGAGCGTCGCCAGGAACACGGCCATGTTGGCCTGCGCCCCGGAGTGCGGCTGCACGTTGACGTGTGCGGCGCCGAAGAGCTGCTTCGCGCGGTCGATGGCGAGCTTCTCCGCCACGTCCACGAACTCGCAGCCGCCGTAGTAGCGCTTGCCCGGGTAGCCCTCGGCGTACTTGTTCGTGAGGCACGTACCCTGCGCGGCCATGACCGCCGGGCTGGTGTAGTTCTCGCTGGCGATCAACTCCAGGCCGTCCTGCTGCCGCCGCCGCTCGCTCTGAACCGCGGCAAAGACCTCGGGATCGGCCCGTTCCAGAATGCTCATCGACCGCTCCGGGAGACAGTGGACGGGAAACCGGCGACCGGGAACAAAAGGGTGTGGAGTGTTCCCGGTCGCCGGTTTCCCGTCCACTGTCTTTGTATCGGCGCGGTCAGGTGAACTGAACCCCCGCCGCCCGCAACTTTTCGGGCAGCGTGCCGTCCGGCGCGTAGACCAGCCCCTCCCACCCGAACCGCCGCGCCGCCTCGACGTTCACCGGCAGGTCGTCGATGAACAGGCACTCGTCGGCGGCGGCGTTGGCGAACTGGTGGGCGTAGGCGAAGAACGCCGGGTCCGGCTTGCGGGCGGCGGCGTGGTGCGAGGCGACGAGGTGGTCGAATGGCGCCAGGTCGGCGCCGTAGTCGGCGGTGAAGCGGAGGAAGTGCGCCTCGTTCGTGTTCGAGCCGAGTAGCAACCGGTAGTTCGGCTTCAGCCGGGGGATCAGGTCGCGGACCTCGGGGTTCGGCCAGAAGATGTCGGTGTACGCGGCCAGGAACTCGACCGGCGTGCAGGTGAGCCGGCCGTTGAGGATCGCCTCGCGGACGAACTCGGCGGTGCTGAGGAGCCCGCGCTCGTAATCGTCGGCAATCGGGTCGCCGTAGACGCGCAGCGCGAGCTCGACCGGCGGCAGCGTGGTGTGCGGGGCGAGCTTGGCGACCGACCGGCCGTGGTCAAAGAAGGCGACGACGTTGCCGAAGTCGAAAACGATGGTGCGGATCATGGCGGGCTCCGGTGGCGAACGGCCGGCGTGAGCCGGCTGGTCGTTGTGTCAGGTGCCTGGACCAACGACCAGCCGGCTCACGCCGGCCGTTCGCCCGACTACTTCCCCGGCGCCTTGAGGATCAGCCCCTCGACCGCCGACTCGGCACGCGCCTTCGGGCCGCAGCCGAGGATGATGCGGGTCCCGTCCGGCGTGACCGCCAGCGCATGGACCGGTCCGATGTCGCGCTCGGCGCCGGCGACGCGCTTGCCGTCGGCGACCGCCCACGCGGCGACGTAGCCCTTGTAGCGCGGCGCCGGGCCGGCGCTGAAGATCAGTTTCTCGTCCGGCGAGAAGCGGACGGCGTGGACCCAGCCCGGGTGGCTCGGCGGCGGCTCGCCGGGGAACGGCGCCTTCAGGTCCGGGTTCGGGAAGTCGCGGACCACGTTCCCGCTCGCCACGTCCCACAGCTTCACCGTGCGGTCGCTCGACCCGCTGGCGAGGAGCTTGCCGTCCTTCGTGAACGCCGCCCTGAACACCTGGTCGCGGTGCCCGACCGGCCCCTTCGGCGGCTCGAGCTTGTCGCCCGGCTTCGGCTCCGGCGCGCCCTTGAACTCGCGGACGAGGTTCCCGCTCGCCGCGTCCCACAGTTTCAGCGATCGGTCGAAGCTCGCGGTTAGCACCTGCTTGCTGCCGGGCGCCCACGCCACGGCGTAGATCGGCTGTGGCTGGTTCTGCGGCATCGTCTGGAAGTGCGCCTTCACCTGCTTCGACAGCGCGGCCTTCTCCACGTCGAACAGCCGCAGCTCGCCGTCGTGGCAACCCGTGGCGATCACCTTGCCCGTCTCGTCGAACGCCACCGCGTCGACGAGGTTCGGGTGCGGGAGGTTCTTCGTCGGCGCGTCGCCGGCGATCTTGAAGCGGCGGCCGGTCTTGTCTTCGCCGGCGGTGAGGAACTGACCGTCGGCCAGGAACACCGGGCCGAACGCCGGCGCCGGGTGCGGGTACGACTGGAGCGGCTTGCCGGCGTCGGCCGGCATGGGCGGCGCGAAGTTCACTCCCCACGCCGCGGCCGACTTGTTGTTCAGCACGCCGACCAGCGCCGGTACCGTCGGGTGGAACGCCAGCCCGACCGCCGGCGCCCCCGCCGGGAAGCTGCCGACCAGTTTGGCGTCGCCGACGGTGAACAGCTTCACCGAGCCGTCGGCGGCGGACACGGCGAGCTTCTGCCCGTCCTTCGTGACGGCCGCGGCCACAGCGTCGGCGCCCGCGTCGAACGCCTTCTCCTTCGTTCCGTTACCGGCGTTCCAGCTCGTGACCTCTTTACCCGGCCCGGCCACGAACAGCCGATCGCCCGCCGGCGCGACCACCACGCCGGCCGCCTTCCCGACCACGATCGCCCGTTGAACCGTGATCGGATAGAGGCCGATGGTTTTGTCCGCGCTGGCGGTCACGGCGAGCGGTGCGCCGGCGAACAGCGTCACGCCGCGCACCGGGCCGGTGTGCGGGAAGGCCTGATGCACCGCCCCCGTGGCAGCGTCGGCGAGCACGGCGACGTTGTCCGCGCGGCCGAGGAGGAGCTTTGCCTTATCGGCGCTGTACGCGAGCGCCAGCACGTCCGCCGGCTGCGCGAACTTCGCAGACTCCTTGCCGTCGCCGAGCGTCCACGCAAGCACCTCCTTCCCGGCTGCGGCGGCGAGTGCCTGGCCGTCCTTGCTCAAGGCGAGTGCCGTCGCGGTCGCCGCGAGCGGACCGAACTCCTTCACCGCCTTTGCGGGCATCGCCGGATCCCAGATGCGGATGAGCTTGTCGGTGCCGGCTGTGATGACCTGCCCGTTCCCCGGGTGGTAGAGGGCCGCCGTGACCTTACCGGCGTGCGCCTTGATCTCGTACTTGGTCGCTTTCTCTTTCGCCTGCTTGGGGTCGATCGGCAGCGCCCAGCCCTTCGCCGAACCGTCGGTGGCGGTCGTGAGCAGGATCGGCTGCGACGGGTGGAACGCGACCGCGGTCACGCCGCCCGCCGCCGCGCCCGGCACCTCGGCCTTCACCTTCCCCTGGCGGTCGAACAGCACGACCGAGCCGTCGGCGAGGCCGGTGGCGATGGTCTGCTGGTCGGGCGACAGCGCGAGCGCCTCGATCGCGGCTTTCGTCGGGCCGAAGGTGCCCGCGGGCGTGCCGTTGGCGACGGCGAATAGCGTCGCGGTCTTGTCCGCGGACGCAACCGCGGCGGTGTTCCCGTCGGCCGACGTGACGAGCGTGGTGTATGCCTCCTTGCCCGGCGACGGCGCCTTCGGGGCGGCCGGCGGCGGTGCCTGCCAGAAGCGCAGCAGACCGTCGGCGGTGAGCGTGTACGGTGTGGCGTTGGCGGGGTTCACGGCGAAGCCGGACACGTCGGCGCTGCCCGTGGCGTAGACCGCGCCGGCCTTGCCGTCGGCAGGCGTCCAGAAACGGACGGTCTTGTCGGCGCCGGCGGAAATGAGGAACTGGTTGTTCGCCGTGAAGCCGAGCCCGACGACCGGGCCGGTGTGCCCCTTGAGCTCGACGGCGGTCTTCTCCTCGCCCTTCGGGTAGAGCTTGATGGTGCCGTCCGCCGCGGCGAGTGCGAACGTCGTCCCGTCTGGCGATACCGCGACCGCCCGGAGCGGCGCGGCGGCGGCGAACGTCTTCACCGGGTTCGGCGTCGGCACGTCCCACACGAGCACCTTGTTGTCGGCGCCGCCGGTCGCCAACTGGTCGCCCTGGAGTGAGAAGGCGACCGAGAGCACTTGCGCCGTGTGTCCCTTGTCGCCGCCGTAGACGCGCAGCTCCTTGCCCGTGGCCGCGTCGTAGAGGCGGACCGACTTGTCGAAGCTCGCGGTGGCGATGAGCGTCCCGTCCGGGCTGACGGCGACGGCGGCGATGGTGTCGGCGTGCCCCTTCAGCACCGCGACCACGTCCGGCGCCGGGGCCTGGCTGTTCGCCCCCGTGACTGTGAAGAAGCCGAGCGCGAAGGCGAGCGGAACGGCAAGGCGGCGTGAGAGGTGCATGGCGGCGGTCCGGGAGGGGCGTCGGGGCGGGTGATGGGGAGCAGTGTCGCACCCGCGGGGGGCTCCGTCAACGACCGGCGAGACGGAGTGGGTGCAAAGTCCCATAACGAAAGAGCCTCCCCGCCCGTGGCCCGGAGTGCCGGCATGCTGCTACGCGATCCGGTCAGCTCCGCCTCGCACCTGCTCACCGCCGTCTGGGCCGTTTACGCCACACTCATCCTCGTCCGCCTCACCCCGCCGCGTTCCGCGAAGCGGTGGTCGGTCGTCGTGTTCGGGCTGTCGATGGTGGCCCTCTACGCGGCGAGCGGCACGTTCCACGGCGTGCCGTACACCCGCGAAGCGAACCCCGCCGAGCACCGCTTCTTCCAGAAGCTCGACCAGTCGGCGATCCTGATCCTCATCGCCGGCACGAACACGCCGATCCTGATGACACTCCTCGGCGGCCGGAGCGGGCGGTGGTTCCTCGGCGTGATGTGGGCACTCGCGGCTACCGGCGTGGCGTGCCTGTGGGTCCTGCCGCAGGCGCCGCACTGGTCGATCGTGGCGATCTACCTCGGCATGGGCTGGCTCGGCGTGGTGCCGATCGTCCACTACTACCGGCTGCTCGGCTGGCGGGACATGAACTGGATGTGGTACGGCGCCGTGTTCTACACCGCCGGCGCCGTGTGCGAACTCACCGCGTGGCCGGTGCTGAGCGTGTACCCGATCCGCTTCGGCTACCACGAGGTGCTGCACCTGTGCGATACGGCGGGGAGCGTGTCGTTCTTCGTCTTCGTGGTGAAGGTGGTGATCCCTTACCAGCCGCGGCCGGTCGTCACCGACCCCGATGCGCGTGATGGTCAAGACTGCTTCGCGGCGTGAGCGCGGCTGGCCATTCGTTTCTCATTTTTCCGATTGACGCCGGCCGATACTGGCGGGATGATCGGGAAAGGGTCAATACTCTCTCCCGACCCCCCTACCGACCTGCCTGCGCGTCCCGCCCGACCCCGTTCGTTCGCACTTTTGGGGGCAGTCATGCTGCGGTTCAACGGCTCGGCCCGGTCCTTTTGCGACGGCGTTTCCCGTCGGAACTTCCTCCAGGTCGGCGCGTTCGGCGCCGGGCTGACGCTCGCGGACATGCTCCGCGCCCGGGACGCCCAGGCCGCCGCGGCCCGTCAGCCCACGCGGTCGCAGAAGTCGGCGATCATGATCTACCTGCCCGGTGGCCCGAGCCACATGGACATGTACGACCTGAAGCCGGACGCCCCGAGCGAGTTCCGCGGCGAGTTCCGCCCGATCGACACGAACGTGTCCGGCGTGCAGATCTGCGAGCACATGCCGCTGCAAGCCATGATGTGGGACAAGCTCGCCGTCGTGCGGTCGGTGGTGTCGGTGGACGAGCACAGCGACTCGCTGGTGCTCACCGGCTACGCCGAGCGCGTCAACCGCACCGCCGACCACCCGTCGATCGGCGCCGTCGTCAGCAAGCTCCGCGGCCAGGGGGCGGTGCCGCCGTTCGTGAGCCTCCGCGGAATGAGCCGCGGGACCGAACCCGGCTACCTCGGCGTCGCCCACCGGCCGTTCACCCCAGGCGGCCCGGGGAACGCGAACCTCCGCCTCGCCAACAACGTCACCACAACCCGCCTCGACGCCCGCCGCGACCTGCTCGCCACGTTCGACGACACCCGCCGCGAGATCGACGCCAGCGGCACGATGCGCGGGATGGACACGTACACCGAGCGGGCGATCGAGATGGTGACGGCCGGGGTCGTCCGCGACGCGCTCGACCTGTCGAAGGAGCCGACCGCCAGCCGCGACCGGTACAAGGGCGTCGAGCAGTTCCTCACCGCCCGCCGGCTCGTCGAGGCGGGCGTCGGGTGCGTGACGCTCAGCATCGGCGGGTGGGACACGCACGGCGGGAACTTCACGACGCTCAAGCGGCAACTGCCGATGGTGGACAAGGGCGTCGCCACGCTCATCCAGGATCTGCACGCCCGCGGGATGCAGGACGACGTGGTGACGGTGATGTGGGGCGAGTTCGGCCGCACGCCGAAGGTGAACCCGACCGCCGGCCGCGACCACTGGAGCCCGGTGATGAGCGCGCTCGTGGCCGGCGGCGGGCTGCGGATGGGGCAGGCTATCGGCGCCAGTACGGCCAAGGGCGAGCGCCCGCACAACCGGCCGTACAGCGTCCCGGCAGTCCTCAGCACCGTGTACCACGCACTCGGCATCGACCCCGGCATGACCTTCCCGAACGGCTCGGGCCGCCCGATGTACGTCCTCGACGAGCGGGAACCGGTCCGCGAACTGCTCGGCTGATGCTACGATGACGGCATGAGCCGCACGTTCCGCCTCGCCGCCGTGGCCGCGCTCGCCCTCCTCGGGTGCGGGTGCGGCTCGAACAACTCCGGGAAGATCGTCGGCCGCTGGAAGGCTGGCCCCACCGAGCTCGGGCCGATCGGTCCGAACGGGCCGGCGGACGTGGTGTGGGAGTTCACCGACAACGGGGTGTTCAACGTCACCCGGGTCCAGACCGGCGGCGCGAACCCGACGGCCGAGAAGGTCGCGTCCGGCCGCTACACCCTCGGGCTCCGCGACAGCGTGTCGTTCGCCGACCTCAACCCGCCCCTCGACGGTAAGAAGCGGGCGACCGAAAAGATCATCATCGACGGCGACACCATGACCGTCGGGGGCAGCGGGAAGGACCGAACGTACAAGTTCACCCGCGTGCCCGAGTAGCCGCACACCCGCCGACCACCCACCTTTCAGGTGCGCTCATGTCCCGCACACTCCTCGCGCTCGCCGCAGCGGCGCTCTGCGCTGCACCCGCTGCCGCCCAAGACGGGCCCGTCACCGCCGTCGCCCCTTACCCCGCGCAGCTCAAGCTGCGCGGTACCGACGACGCCCCGCAACTACTCGTCAGCGGTAAGCGCGCCGACGGCCGCGACGTGGACCTGACCGCCGCCGCCACCTACGCCGTGTCCGACCCGAAGGTCGCGCGCGTGGACGCCACCGGCCGCGTCTTCCCGCTCGGCAACGGCACCACGGAGGTCACGGCGACGGTGAACGGCATGACCGTCCGCGTGCCGGTCACTTGCACGGACATGGACCGGCCGCTGCCGATCAACTTCGCCAACGCGGTCGTGCCGATCCTCACCCGGCTCGGGTGCAGCAGCGGCGGGTGCCACGGCAAGATCGCCGGGCAGAACGGCTTCCGCCTGTCGCTCCTCGGGTTCGAGCCGCAGTTCGACTACGACAACCTCCTCAAGGAGGGTCGCGGCCGCCGCGTGTTCCCGGCTAACCCCGAGGCGAGCTTGCTGCTGACGAAGGCGACCGGCCAGGCGCCGCACGGCGGCGGCAAGAAGATGGAGCCGAACGGCGAGGAGTACAAGATCGTCCGCCGCTGGATCGCCTCCGGGATGCCCTACGGCAGCCCGAAAGACCCGACCGTTAGCCGCGTCAGCGTGTACCCGGAGGGCCGCGTCATCGACCGCAAGGGCCGGCAGCAGCTGGCCGTCTACGCCCACTACACCGACGGCACCGTCGAGGACGTGACGCGGCGGGCGCAGTACGAGAGCAACGACACCGAGGTCGCGGCGGTCACCGAGACGGGACTGGTGGGCGCCCTCAACGTGACCGGGCAGGCCGCGGTGATGGTACGCTACCAGGGGAACGTGACGGTGTTCCGGGCGGTCGTGCCGCGGCCCGGGGCCGCCCCGGCGTTCGAGTTCCTCGCCCGCACGGTGGTCGACGAGCACACGCAGAAGAAGTGGCGCGACCTCGGCATCACACCGTCCGAGCTCTGTACCGACGAGCAGTTCATCCGCCGCGTCACCCTCGACCTGACGGGCACGATCCCCGACGCCACCGCGGTGACGGCGTTCACCGCCGACCGCGACCCGCAGAAGCGCGACAAGCTCGTCGACCGGCTGCTCGACACGCCGGAGTACGCCTACTTCTTCGCCAACAAGTGGGCCGACGTGCTGCGGGTGAAGCGACGGAACCAGGTGAACCGCGCCCCGGGCACGTTCGCCTTCCACGGCTGGATCCGCGACGCGGTCGCCGCCGACCGGCCCTACGACGTGTTCGTCCGCGACATCATCACCGCCAGCGGCGACGAGCAGCGCAACCCGCCGACGTTCTGGTTCCGCGAGGTGACGACGCCCGAGAACTTCGTAGACGACGTGAGCCAGGTGTTCCTGGGCCAGCGGCTGGCGTGCGCGAACTGCCACCACCACCCGTACGAGAAGTGGACCCAGGACGACTACTGGGGGCTGGCCGCGTTCTACGGCCGCGTCGGCAAGAAGAACGTGCCGATCCCCGGCCAGCCGAACCAGGGGCAGCAGGGCGGGCGGCAGGTGATCTTCACCAAGGCCGCCGGCACCGTGACCAACAAGCGCACCGGCGCCGCAGCGGACATGCGCCCGCTCGAAGGCGCGGCGGTGAAGCTGGGCGTCGAGACCGACCCGCGCCACGCCTTCGCCGACTGGATGACCGCCAAGAGCAACCCGTTCTTTGCGAAGGCCGTGGCGAACCGCTACTGGGCACACTTCTTCGGCCGGGGCGTCGTGGACCCGCTCGACGACATGCGCGTGACGAACCCGCCGTCGAACCCGGAGCTCCTCGACGCGCTGGCGAAAAACCTGACGGAGAATGACTACAGCCTGAAGGCGCTGATCCGCACGATCTGCCGCAGCCGGACGTACCAGCTGAGCAGCACGCCGAACGAGTTCAACGCCGAGGACAAGGCGTCGTTCGCCCGCTACTACCCGCGGCGCTTGCAGGCCGAGGTGCTGTTCGACGCGGTGGGCAAGCTGACGAACAGCCCGGCCGGGTTCGCCGGCCTGCCGGGCGACCGGTTCGCGCCGAGCCGGGCGATCATGCTGCCGGACGAGTCGTTCGCATCGTACTTCCTGGACGTGAGCGGCCGCCCGCAGCGGATCAGCGCGTGCGAGTGCGAGCGGGTGAACGAGGCGAGCCTGGCGA
>VFQN01003399.1_pt1 | contig 22861 bp, 19 predicted proteins | sample 3512371 | NCBI WGS metagenome assembly VFQN01 (sample SAMN10412370, study PRJNA504923) | tailings metagenome | isolation source: Replicate 2 from Balatoc abandoned mine | place: Philippines: Itogon, Benguet | collected 2017-08-28
ATGCTGATATGGTTCCAGGGGCAAAGTCGATAGGCTGCAATTCGGTGTACATAACTGTACGGTGGGATATCACCAAATGCCCTTCATTTCAGTGTCTTTCCAACCCAAATATTGCATCGGAATGGCGGCCCGTAGATAACGTTATTGCAAAGGCGCTCGAACAAGGAATGGATAAGATTGCGCTACGGATCCATTTGGGTGCCAATAATGCCTACGGCATAAACCGGTCGGGGTTTATCTGGGGAGGAGAAGCAAATGAAATGCGGGACGCGGCCGGAAATGTGTACACCGACGGCTACAATGATAAATTGTTCAGTCTGGCCCATCAGCCTTCGGTAGAAAAAGCCAAAGCTTTTGTGACGGAAGTGACTCAACGCTACAAATACCTTCAGGAGCAAGGTAAGTTGTTGTTTATAAGCGTCTCTATGACGTCAAATCAGGAAGGGGAATACCCGCACGGGTCTCTTTTTGACTATTCGTCGCACATGAAAAATGCGTTTAGTAACTGGCATTTAGCGCAGTACGGAACGGCAGCCCAACCCCCCATCAACCAAAATGATGAGGCGGGAAGGCGTTGGTATATGTTCAGGCATTTAAAATTGAAAGAATTTGTCGACCAAATGGGGAACGCGGTCAAAGCCGTTGACTCAAATATAAAGTTTGTGTTGGATATGGGGTCGGTTTTTGACGGAGCTTCAAAAAATCGGGGAACAATAGGCTTTCAAAAGTTGAATTGTCGATTTGATGGGGTCAAAGTCAATGATGATATGTTCTATAATCACCGGTTTTCGATGGATTTGTTACGAACCAATGTCCCCAATAAATGGATTATGAATGAGATGTTCCCGCAAGGAACCACAACTGATAAAATTAATTTTCTAAAACAATCGTACGAACACGGGGCTAAATTTGTAACGTTGGTCATCGGGTCCCCCAACTCAATTAATGATTTTGCTCCTGCAACGCAAAGCTCAGAAATTCAACAACTACTAACTACTCCTATGTCGCCTATCAATGCGACAAGTACTACGACGTACTCGTTGCTAAGTATCCTTAATAATTCTGGGTATAATTTATCGGCGTATTCGCAGCCCAAAAATATCGTATTGAATGACGATGTACTGCCGCAGTGCTCGCCCAATACCTGCAATTTTACGTTGGGTATCCATGCAGATAACCCCAACCCAACCTGCGGTTCAAAGGTTACGCTCTCGGCAAATTGTACGGGAGGCAACTGTGCTGGGGTGGCCTACAACTGGAGCGGCAAGGGAGTCAATAGCAGCGGGAATTTTGTAAGTGTGAACGTACCAGCAGAAAAAGGGAACTATACCTATACACTGACTGCCACCAAAGCAGGGTGTAACAGTCAGGCCGTTACGACCCTTAGCGTGGCGGAGTGCGGAGAAGAAGAACTCTGCGCGGTGAATAGAATACGACTTAAATTTAGGGACGATTGTTGTCAAAACTACTTGGTTGGGGCGCAGATTCAAGGTTCTTTTGATGGGGTGACTTGGGATAGTTTGTATACGATTTCTCAAAATGGAAACGGTACTTGGCAGGAGTTTAAGATTAATAATGGGTCTGTTTATCCTCAAATACGATTTGTGGCAGGCGAAAATGGAAATGGAGATCTGGCTGAAATAGAATTTTATCATGGAAGTAAAAAACTGACGGGTACTCCATTGGGAAGGGGTGGGAATTTTATAAATGCGCTGGATGGCGATGAAAGTACCCTTTGGGTTGCTCCCGCGAGCAGAGTGGCAAATTTTATCGGTTTGGTTTTGAAAGGTTGCGGAGGGGGCAGTTGAACCAAAAAGATGGATTCCTCAATAATAACCATTAATGAAATGAGAGTGACGGCAATTTTGTCGCACTCTTATTTTTTTGACTACCGATTGATTCGTAGGTTTGTAGACAAGATAGAAGAAGAAAAATCCTGAAATTAGGAAGAATAAAAATGGAAAGATGGCGTAAAATACTCGTTTTATTACTGGTTTTGCTTTCAACTGCTGAGTTATTATTACGCTTTGTGTTTGGATTTTGCAATGCTCCGCTGTATGTAGAGGACCCCGATTTTGAATATGTTTTTGCCCCTGATCAATACCGTTTTCGTTTTAGAAATGTAGTGCGTACCAATGCGTTTTCGATGCGCAGCGACCCCATCAATCCTACCGATACGACGGTTGTTTTGCTGGTTGGTGATTCGGTCATCAATGGCGGAAACCCAACCGACCACGACGATTTGGCCTCGACCATTCTCGAAAAACAATTTACGCAACACTATCATCAGCCCGTGCGCGTACTGAATGTGTCGGCGGGGTCTTGGGGGCCAGATAATGTGTTTGCTTTTTTGAAAAAGAAAGGATTTTTTAGCGCCGATGTGATGTGCCTAGTCACCAGTAGCCACGATGCCTACGACAACATGAGCCATCATAAATTAGTGGGGGTGAATCCCAATTACCCTGATAAACAATACACGGTGGCGCTTTACGAGTTTTGGCACCGTTATATTTATACGTTGTTTGTGTATCACTACGTAGAAGTGCCTTTGAAGGAGTTTTTCTCGCCAGCCGCGCAACACGCCCCCAATGATGTGATTCATAAATTCGGAACGGTATTCAATCCTGGTTTTCAGCATCTGGCAGATACTGCTAAAGTAATGCATATTCCTTTTTGTATTTATTTGCACCCTGAATTGCCCGAAATAGCTCAAAATCGCTACGATAGCCAAGGGGAAGAGATATTGGCGTTTGCCCGAAAAAACCGCATTCCAGTGATTGATGAGTTGAAATTGCACCGAAGCGGGTTTCCGTTGACCAACGACCTGTTTCGAAATCCTGACTTTGATAGCATTCATTATAACGCCAAAGGACAGGCCTACATGGCCAAACATTTATACCCGCTATTGAAACAATACCTTGACGCTTATTTTGCCCGCTATGCGAGTACTCATCGTCCATAACCAGCTTTGGGCACATTATAAGTCCAAATTGTTCAGCGAATTACACCGACTTTCTCCGCAGTACGGTGTAGAAATTCACGTCGCTCAAATTGCCCTTTCCGAAAAAAGCCGCGCCAACATGGGCAATGCCGAAGCCTTTCGGTACGACTACAACTACGAGGTGCTTTTTAATACGTCGCTCGACCAAGTCAAACTATGGCCGCGAACCAAAGCACTGTTGAAAAAAATCCGCAGTTATCGTCCCGATGTGTTGAATCTGACGGGCTGGTACGACCCTGCGCAGTGGGTTTTACTGTTTTATGCTAAACTGACTGGTATTAAAGTCATCATTTCTAATGAGTCCAACGTGCGCGACCACGTACGGATGGGAGCCAAGGAGCGTTTTAAGCAATTTTTGTTGAAGCAGGCAAACGGTTTTTTTTGTTTCGGACAATCATCGGCGGCGTATTTGGAAAAATTGGGGGTAAAGCCTTCCCAAATTCTGACCCGAAAAGCTGCGGTGGTCGACAATGACGTGATTTTAGAACATTATCAAAAAGCAACTCCCGAACGTGAAAAACAAAAACACCGAAGAGGCTGGGCCACTTATAATTTCATTTTTGTAGGTCGGTTGATTCCACCCAAAAATTTAACGATACTGCTGGAAGCATTTGCCGAAATCAGTGCCGAAACCACCGATTGGGGTTTAGTTTTGTTGGGGGAAGGAGACCAAAAATCAATGCTACAACAGCAAGCTCAAAAGATAAAAAATATTTGTTTTGAAGCTGGGGTTCCTTGGTACGAAGTGGCCGAATATTTGGCTTTAGCGGATGTGTTGGTGTTACCCAGCGATTCGGAGCCGTGGGGATTGGTGGTCAACGAAGCGATGATTTGTGGCTTGCCGGTATTGGTTTCAGCACCTTCTGGCTGCGTGGAAGATTTGGTTCGTACGGGTCAGAACGGCTTTACCTTCGACCCGCGCCAAAAACAGGATTTAGTAGCCAAAATGCGTTATTTTGTTCAGAATGCGTCATTATTATCACGTATGGGCAACGCTTCCCGACAGATTGTAGCACCTTTTGCCCCCGAAAAAGTAGCCCATGAAATGCTTCAAGGCATTGTCAATCTTCAAAAGTAGAGCTATTTGTTGATTCGTTGATTCCAATAAATTAGCACATTGAGGGTGGCGCGGCCCGCGGCAATGATGTCTAAATCGCCGTCACCATCCAAATCAGTGGCCAAAAGGTCCTCGCAGGCCATCATCACGCTTTCATCTAATACAAATTCTTCCCAGTTTTCGCCAGCGGCATCTTTTGGTAAAAACAAGCGTACGCCTACCTTTTTGTCGGGGTTGGGATTGCGCCAACCCACCGCTATTTGTGAGTAGCCCAAGCCTAGAAAATCTCCGCAGGCCAGCGCGTGTCCTTGACTCAGGCGGTCGGTCAGGACTTTTTTAGCGTTGGTTTTGGGGTTCAAAACTACTAATTGGTTGCCATGCCAAGGAGCTACCGCCGCTACAAAAGGGTCTTTGTTGGGTAAATATCCTCGGCGTACTTCACCCACTCCCAAACCTTCGCCAATCCATTGTCCAGTGGGTTTCCATTGGTTTTTTTGGTACGAAACCACTTTGCCGCCTTCTTTGCTGCCAATCAGTACCTTGGTGGCATCGGCGTCTTCCCAAATTTCAAAATTATGCGTGATGTGTAAGGTTGAATCCATTAACTGATACGGCCACGGTTGTTTTGGGTTTTTGGGGACGTCATACGCCAGCACCTTTACGCCTTTGCCTTCTCCGTTGGTATTGCCTAAACCGTGCAATGGGACCACTATTAACTGGTATTTATTTTTACTTACCTGTGCCCAGCGCATCCGGTGCGTCGTGATTTCGTGGTGAAGCGGCACGGGTTCCCAGCGCTGGGTAGGGTCTTGGGGTCGAATCAGGTAAAAAACCGCGCCTGATTTCGTTATATCGTTTGTCTCGGCGGGGTTCCACATGGCACCGATAGCTACTTCTACCTTTCCATCGCCGTCGATGTCGCGTGCTGCGATGCAAACGTTGTCTTTGGGGGTTACGTTCGAAACCATCACGTGTCGCTTCCAGGATGCTCCATTTTTAGTGCCTTCATTTTTATACCAAACGATGTCTTTTTGGTCGGCCAATAAAATATCCAGTCGTTTGTCGCCGTCCACATCGCCAACGGCCAGCCCATAGCCAATATTGATTTGATTATCAACTACTTGTATCTTAAAGTTGGGCGTGGTTGTTTGGGCAAAAACCGAAAAGGAAGTTAATCCGCAAAGGAATAAAAAAGACTTTTTCATCATTGTTTGGATTTAGTGAAAGTGACTGGCCTAATGGTACAATCGTCTAATATTTTAAAAGGAACAGAAAAGCAGAATCTTTCCTGTAAATTTTGAAAATTTACAATACTTTTGAATCAAACCAATAATTTAACTTAATCCTTTATCAAAATGAAAAACCTGTTTGTCCTGTTGATTACGTTGGCTTGCTTCGGTATTGCTATTGATACTGTTGCCCAAGACGACACAAAACCTAAAAAAGAGAAAAAGGCCAAGAAAGAAACTGGCGACGATAAGAAGGAGACCAAGTCAAGCAAAGGAAAAAAATCGGAGCCGAAAGACAAAGCCGACAAAAAAGAAACTGGCGACGATAAGAAGGAAGGTAAGTCGAGCAAGGGTAAAAAATCTGACCCCAAAGACAAAGCCGACAAAAAAGAGGACAAAAAAGTCGATAAGGCCGACAAGAAAGTAGATAAAAAAGAAACCGAAGTAGCAGACCGCAAGGCGGATAAAAAAGAAGATAAAGTCGACAAAAAAACGACTTCTACCAAAACCAAAGTAACGCCGAAAGACGACGACGGTAAAGAAGCCGACAACGGAACCCGCAAAAAAGTAGCGGGTGCTGACAAAACCATTGGTAAAGATGACAAAGGCCGAACAATCTACCAGGGACCCAAAGGCGGTCAGTATTACATCAATTCAAACGGCAATAAAACGTATTTGAAGGCCGATAATAAGTTGTAATTCGCGCTTATTTAGGTTTGTTTTAAGAATCCTGCCGAACTTCGGCGGGATTTTTTTTGCCAATGAAAATTCGGTATCTTTAACAAACAATATGAATGAATGAGGATAGAAACCCAAAAAATACCGACAACACTCGCCGAATTGGAAGCTCTTGGGGAAGACGTAATATTGCGCATTCCTGCCTCATTTGAGAAATACCTCGAATGGGTCGATAAGTGTCAGTTTACGATGGAGTACTTCAACAATGAGATTGTTATTATGGGGAATGTGAGTTATTACCACGAAAAATTAGTAATACGTATTAGTTACTTATTGACGATACTTTTGGAAAACTTAAAGGGATTTTCAGTAATAGGCAGCAATATCAAAATTCACATTGCCGATGTGCTCTCCCCAACGGATTTTAACGCCGATGTTTCAGTAGTACAGGGGAAGCCTGAATTTGTGACATTGCCTTCTGGTAAAAAGTCGACTAGTACCATTACGAACCCCGTGTTGGTGGTAGAAGTAACTTCAAAAAGCACCATTTCTCACGATTTTGGAGATAAATTGTTGGCTTACAAGAAAATTGATTCGTTGCAATACGCCATTTTTGTGAGTCAATATCAGCCGTTTGTGACAGTCTATGAGCGCAAAGGCGTTCATCATTGGGAGCTTCGCGATTATACCCGCTTAGAGGATTCGTTCTCCATCATGGGGCAGTCACTTACCTTGGCGGAGATTTATAAAGATATTCAGTTTGAGAGTTAACAAAAACACCCCGCCGAAATTTCAGCGGGGTGTTTTTGTTATTAAATCAAGTGCAACTTATAGTTCTATTTTCGCTTCCGTGATATTCTCAAAAACGACTTCTCCGTTTCCGCCGAGTTCCATCATGATGACGGAATCTTTGGTGATTTTGCCGCTCAGAATCTGTTTCGATAACTCGTTCAGGATACGGCGCTGAAGGACTCGTTTCAGCGGTCGGGCACCAAAGGCGGGCTCGTAGCCTTCTTCCGAGAGCTTGAGCAGCGCATCGTCGGTGGCATCGAGGGTGATACCCTGCTCGGCAAGTAGACCTTTGATATGGTTGAACTGAATCCGTACAATCTGTTTGAGGTTGTCGTGGCTCAGTGGGTCAAAGAGTACGATTTCGTCGATACGGTTCAGAAACTCAGGCCGAACGGTTTGTTTCAACAGGCTCAACACATCGTTTTTGGCTTCTTCTTTGAAGTACAGTTTCCAGCCTTTGTCGGTTTTGTTGCCTGCTTCTTTGAATTTCTCCATAATGATGTCGCTGCCGATGTTGGAGGTCATAATGATGATGGTGTTCTTGAAGTTGGCCATCCGTCCTTTGTTATCGGTCAGGCGGCCGTCGTCCAATACCTGCAACATGATGTTCCATACATCAGGGTGGGCTTTTTCGATTTCATCCAGCAAAATCACGCTGTACGGCTTGCGTCTGACGGCCTCGGTCAACTGACCGCCTTCGTCGTAGCCTACGTAGCCGGGAGGCGCTCCCACCAAACGGCTGACCGAGTGGCGCTCCTGGTACTCGCTCATGTCGATACGCACCATGGCGTTGTCGTCGTTGAATAGGTAATTGGCGAGGGTTTTGGCCAGCTCGGTTTTTCCTACCCCTGTTGGTCCCAAGAACAAAAAGCTACCAATGGGGCGTTTGGGGTCTTGCAATCCCGCCCGTGAGCGGCGAACAGCATCAGCAACGGCTTCGATGGCTTCTTCTTGCCCAGCTACCCGTTTTTGAAGTTCTGTTTCCAAATTTAGCAGTTTATCGCGCTCGCTTTGCAGCATTTTGCTTACCGGGATACCCGTCCATTTAGCGACTACTTCTGCAATGTGCTCGGGCGTTACTTCTTCATTGAGCAATTGGTGGTTGGAATGGTTGTCGTCAATATCCCCTGCCAATTTTTTCTCAATTTCAGGAATTTTGCCATAGCGAAGTTCGGCTACTTTTCCGTAATCGCCAGTGCGCTCGGCCTGTTCGGCTTCCAGACGAAGTTGGTCTAGTTGCTCTTTGAGCGTACGCACTTCGCTGATTTTGCCTTTTTCCAGTTCCCACTGTGCTTTGAGGGCGTTTCGGTCTTCACTCAAATCGGCAATTTCTTTGTTGAGGCGGGTTTCTTTGTCCTTGTCGTTTTCGCGACGAATAGCTTCTCGCTCAATCTCCAACTGCATGATGCGGCGGTTGAGGTCGTCGAGTTCTTCGGGGACCGAATCCATCTCCAAACGTAGCTTGGCGGCGGCTTCGTCCATGAGGTCGATGGCTTTGTCGGGCAGAAAACGGTCAGAAATATAGCGGCTCGACAGCTCTACGGCTGCAATGACGGCATCGTCCTGAATCCGTACTCCGTGGTGAAGTTCGTATTTGTCTTTGATACCGCGCAAGATACTGATAGCGTCGGCTTCGTCGGGCTCGTCGACGGTTACGACCTGAAAACGGCGTTCGAGGGCCTTATCTTTCTCGATGTACTTTTGGTACTCTTTGATGGTGGTAGCCCCAATGGTATGAAGTTCGCCCCGCGCGAGGGCTGGTTTGAGTAGATTGGCCGCATCCATGGCGCCCTCACCTCCAGCCCCCGCCCCGATGAGCGTGTGGATTTCATCAATGAACAAAATTACTTCACCTTCCGAATCGGTTACTTCTTTAATCACCGCTTTCAGGCGCTCTTCAAACTCACCTTTATACTTGGCCCCTGCTATGAGCAGACCCATGTCAAGGGACACAATTTCTTTGGTCTTCAACTGTTCGGGCACGTCGCCTTGCACAATACGTTGGGCGAGGCCCTCCACAATGGCGGTTTTACCCACCCCAGGTTCACCGAGTAGCATGGGGTTGTTTTTGGTACGACGCGCCAAAATCTGTAATACCCGACGAATTTCGTCGTCGCGGCCAATGACGGGGTCAATTTTTCCAGCACGGGCCAATTCATTCAAATTTTTGCTGTACCGCTCCAGAGAGCGATATTTAGCTTCGGCATTTTGGTCTTTCACAGGGTTATTTTTTCCTCTTAGTTCTTTAATCGCGGCCAACAGACCTTTTTCCTTAAAGCCAACCTCCTGCATGAGCCGGGCGGTGGCGTCTTTGCCCGTAGCCAACCCGAGAAAAAGCATTTCAACGCTGACAAATTCATCCTGAAATTCTTTCAGATAGGTTTGGGCTTTTTGAAAAGCGGCATTTAAGTCATTGCTTATGTATTCAGTAGCGGCCGTTCCCGCCACTTTTGGGTAGGCGTTTACGGTGGCTTGGATTTTGGTTTGCAGCAGCTGAGGGGATACGTTCAGTTTTTTCATCAAAAACTGTGAAGTATTGGGGTCATCTTCTAAAATGGCCTGCAAAACGTGTCCTGTTTCTACCGCTTGCTGTTGGTTTCCTTGGGCAATCTGTACCGCACGCTGGATTACCTCCTGCGCTTTGATGGTATATTGATTAAAATTCATGGCGGCTTTTCTGTTAATATTTTAGTGATTGTGATTTAGATAACACCTTCTGTACAAGGAGTATGCCTGTCTTGAAAAGCGGCAATTTTGGCATATTTTTTTTGTTTTTTGAATGGAAATGTAGACAAAATGACGTTGTTTTTGCTATTTTTGACGCTATGTCAATACCTTTAATTATTCAGACCCAAGAGGCGTTTGAAAAAGTGGTTGAGCATCTAAGCGGTTTGGAGGCGTTTGCTATTGATACCGAGTTTGATCACAACCATTATGCCTACGGTTTTACGCTTTGTCTTATTCAAATTGCTACTCCTGATACTTGCTATTTGATTGACCCATTTGCCGTCGCTGATTTAACTTCCCTTTGGCGGGTTTTGGAGAGCGAAACGTCCGAAAAGATTTTTCATGATTGCGGCGAAGATTTACGTTTGCTTCATTTGCACGGCTGTTCGCCCCGCAATATCTTCGATACCAGTGTGGCTGCCAAAATGCTGAGTTTGGAGAAAATCGGGCTTAGTAGTGTGCTGTATGAGCTGCTAGGGGTCGAATCGAGCAAAACAAAACAGCAAAGTAACTGGCTTAAACGCCCGCTGTTGCCGATGCAACTAGAATACGCTGCCAACGACGTTATCCATTTACCAGCCTTGCGTAAACTAACTGCTGAGCGTTTGCAAGTGCAAAATCGGTGGGAATGGTTTGAGCAAATGATGCGGGTGGTGGAGCAAAAAGACTATTCTCCCAAATCTAAAGAAACCTTTTTGAGTCCAAAAGAACAGCGTGATTTTACGCCGTTTCAACAATACATTCTGAATGAACTCTATCGGTTTCGGGATGAACAAGCCAAACGTATCAATAAGCCTCATTACCAAGTCTTTTCCGAAAAAATTGTCTATCAAGTCATGGAGCATCCGGTTGTCTTGAATGACTGGATGAACTTGAAAGGCATTCATTACCGCATTCAGAACGAAGCCTTTGCTGAGCAATTTAGAGCAGTTTTGGCGCAAGCCGAAGCTTCAGCAAAAGCACAGTTACTGTCTACCCAAAAACGGGTACCCACTGGACAGGAAATTGCGGAATGGCAACGCAAATCGACCCGCTACAATCGCTTGCGTGAACACGTATTTTTGCCCATCAAACGCTGGATTGAAGAAAGCTACGGGGCGCATTTTGCACCGTATGTGTTGAGCAATGAAACCATCGGCATTTTGATTGGGGGGGAAATGAAGCTCTCAGAAATAAATCCCGTATTTCAACAAAGCATTATCAGAGAAGCGGCACAGACGTTGAATATAGATATTTCGGCGTTTGAGTAGCTGATTTTGACTGGAGAAACTGGTATATTTGGTTGTAATAAGTAGCCGCCTCTCTGGCAAAAATGAACGTAGAATTGGACTAATGCCCTTACGTCGCCTTTTTTTGTGGATTTTGATGGGAAGTGTTGCCTTCGTCGTGAGTTACTTCGTCCTGTTTCCGCATGTATTTCGTTGTTTTGCCGTTCAATATTCGGATTTTAGCCTTTCTGCCGAACGGCTGTACGTCAGTCCAGAGCTTTCGCCGCGGGTTCAAGGTCATGCCAATGCCCTTATTCAAGAAGCTCAGAGGCGTATTGAGACTTTTTGGGGGAGTCGGGTAGGGAATCCAACGATTATTCTTTGCCAACGCGCCGACCAATACCGTCGCTATTGCAACAGCGGCGAAGGGGCGGGGTGCAGCATTGGCACTCCTTGGGGAACTTCCTATATCGTACTCAACATGGATGGTCTCAATGCCGATGTGATAGCCCATGAAATGTGCCATGATGAGCTTTTTAGCCGTTTAGGTTGGTGGAAAACTACCCGGCAGATTCCGCAGTGGTTTAATGAAGGCCTGGCGCTGATGGTCGATTATCGGTTTGTGCCCAAAACCGACAGCCTCCAGCGGTACGTTGACTACAAAGACGAATATTTGTATCTTTCACGGGGTGGACAAGTAGCCCTTGATTTGGACGAAATTGCGTCCATGCGGGGTTTTTTCAACGGCCATGAAGGGCACGTAATGCTGGCTTATATGACATCTGGAATGGAAGTGGCGCGGTGGCTGGCAGGGGTGGGAGAAAAAAAAATTCCCACTTTGGTTCAACAAGTGGCCGAAGGCCGAGAGTTTGAGGAAGTATATGCTCAGTTAGAGAAAAGCTATGCCCCAAAATAGAGTACTATCTACTGCACGTACACTAAACACTCATTCTATCATTGGTAAATTTCAACGCATTTTTGAGAATAATGAACATTGGGTTGCCGAAAAACTCAAACAGACCCGGAATATTTCGAAAAACTTTCAAAAGGTCAAAGCCCCGATTTTTTGTATATAGGAGGTACAGACAGCCGAGTGACCGCTGAAAATTTAATGGTTGTGCCTCAAAAACTTCAAAGTCTCATGCAGATTTATCAATTAGTTTGAGTTTAGTAGCCTATTCCTCAATACCAAAAAGTCATTGCTTCCTGAGCTTGAGGGGGATAGGCGCTACGTTCGCTGTTGTTCCCGAAATTCGAGTGGCGATACACCCGTGTATTTTTTAAACAGTTTGGCAAAGTAGTTTGGATACTCAAACTTCAATAAATACGCAATTTCCGAAATCGAATAAGAGGTGTGCGTGAGGTATTTTTGGGCTTCGCTGATGAGGTAGCGATGAACCAACTGAATGGCCGAATGGCCTGACACCGAGCGACAGATTCGGTTGAGGTGAATGGGGGTCATGTTAAGCTCAGCGGCAAATTCAGGGATACTTTTCGGGTAGTTTGCCTCTTTGATTTTCTTCTGGAATCTCCGAAAGTGACTCATCGTCACGTTATCTTTTTTTTGCTCTTCTCCTTGCCGAACCATGCGGTGTAGTTTTACGAACAACTGGGCAAAATAGGCATTAAGCATAGCTCTCCTTTCTGATTGCTCTTCAAACAACTCTATCTCAATGGCACCAATCAACTCTGTGATGGCTTGAAAAGATTCTTTTTCGTCAAAATGATGGATGATATGAACCTTATGGAATGATTGCCAAATGGTCGAGGATGTTTGAAAAATATCTTCTATAATGGTTTCTGAAATCGTCAGAATATGCCCAGATACGTTTGGTGTATAGGTTAAGCCATGCAGTGCCGTGGGAGGTATGAGAAAAATACAAGGGGCATTGTAGGTGTCAATTCTGGTGCTTTCCTGAAACGTAACCTGCCCGCTGTTAACGATAAATACCTGAAAAAGATGGGCATGAATGTGAGGCTGAATCACCCAGCCGAAAGTTTGGCTGCGGGTGGAAATCAGTTCGAGGAAAATATATTCTGACGGATTGCGGCTGTTTAGGTCTCCATACAGTCCTTCAAAGTTGAGAATGGGTTTGTTGTTTCCCATAAAAATGTTTGATTTTTATCTGCAATATTAAAAATAATATCCAAAAACATTGGCCCTCACTGCCTAACATTGCAAACTGAAAAATCACTTTGTTTCTGTTCTCAAAATCAATGAAAAATCACCTTTGGGATTTGGCCCATATTGCGCACATAGAGCTGTTTACGCCCAAATTGGAGGCTAGTACACGCTTTTTTACCGATATTATGGGGATGTCTATTTCGGCCGTCAAAGGCGATTCGGTTTATCTGAGAGCATACGACGATTATGAGCATCATACCCTGAAACTGACCGCTCACAAACACGCTGGTATGAAGCACTTTGCGTGGCGTGCCAAAAGCCCTGAGGCGCTCGAACGCCGCGTGGCGTCCCTTCAAAAAAGCGGTTATGGCATGGGTTGGAACGACGGGGATATTGGCCACGGGCCTGCGTATGAATATCATTCGCCAAGTGGGCATTTGACAGAAATCTATTTTGAAACAGAAAAATATAAATCGGGTGCGGCTGATACTTCGGCCTTGAAAAATACAGCCAGTAAGTTTCCTGCGCGAGGCATCAACGTTAGACGCATTGACCATCTGAATTTGTTTGCCAAGGATGTTAGGGCTTTCCGGGATTTCCAACTGGAAAATTTAGGGGGAATTTTGACCGAGACCATCGTCGATAATTTGGAGGATTTAAACCCCAAAGCGGTTTGGTTTATGGTCAATTCCAAATCCTACGATTTGGCAGTGACCGAAGATTATTTAGGGATGAATGACCGTTTTCATCACGTTACTTATGCCGTCAATAGCCGTGAAGAGGTATTGATTGCCGCTGATATTTGTCTTGAAAACGGCATTTTTATCGAAACAGGGCCTCACAAGCACACCATTCAGCAAACGTTTTTTTTGTATGTATATGAACCTGGCGGCAACCGGATAGAAATTGCCAATACCACCGCCCGATTGATTGTTGACCCTGATTACGAAACCGTGGTCTGGACGTTGGAAGAGCGAAAAAAAGGGCAGGCGTGGGGCTTGGCTACCGTGCCGAGTTTTCATACCAAAGGTACCCCCATGCCAGAGGAATTGGATTGATTTTATATGACCCATTTAGTATTATGAAAAAAAAATTGTTGGTAATCGGAGCGCATTCGGGCGATTTTGTGTGGCGAGCGGCTGGCACCATCTCCAAAACCATGGAAGAAGGGGCTGAAACTTTGGTCATTGCAATGTCGTACGGAGAACGCGGCGAATCGGGTGAATTGTGGAAAGAAAATCCCAACCGTACCGAAGAAAGCGTCAAAATCATTCGGCACGAGCAAGCACAAAAAGCTGCCGATATTCTCGCAACGCCCATTCAATTTCTGGACTGGGGCGATTATCCAATGTTGATTTCTGATGAACGTATTAGGCAACTCACTAAAATAATCGGCGATTTTGAGCCTACGGTGATTCTGACCCATTCCGAAAAAGACCCCTTCAATCCCGACCATCCGTTGGCTTTTCAGGCCACCCAACGAGCAAGATTGTTGTCGTCGGGAGCGGGTGTGCCGAGTGCTTTCAAAAACATTGACCCACCGGTTTGGTATTCGTTCGAACCCCATCAGCCCGAACTTTGTGGTTTCGTGCCCGATACTTTCGTTGATATTTCGTCGGTTATGGACAAAAAATTGGCGGCTATGAGCTGTATGGGTGCGCAAACTTATTTGAAAGACTACTATGCAGAATTGGCCTCCCGTCGCGCCAATCATGCCCGCCGCATTTCGGGAAAGAAAGACATCAAATTTGCCGAAGCTCACCAGTGCCAGGTACCAAGGGTGGTTTCTTCCATTTTTTAAAAGCAGAATGTCGACTATTTTGAACTATTGATAGATTAAAAAGACTGATTCAAGGATTTTGAAAAAAAAGCCCCCAAAGGGTGCACTATTTTAAGGTATTATTGTCCTGTCTATTCTTTTTTTTAACCTATTAATATCAGGTAAATTATGAAATCATCAAGACGTAATTTCATTCAGTCTTTGGGGGTTGGGGCCGCTAGTTTGGGGGTGGTGCATCAATCAACGGCCAATACCTACGAGCCGCCCAAATTATCAAAGCCCAACGCAGATGACCAAATTTTGTTTGTGGGCGACAACATCGCGGTTGCCAATACCGAGTATGGCAAAGTGAGAGGCTTCATCCTTCGCGGTATCCATACTTTTTTAGGAGTACCCTATGGCGCAGATACGTCGGGCAAAAATCGTTTTATGCCGCCTCAAAAACCTGCCTCTTGGACAGAAATTCGGCCCGCTCTTTGGTGGGGAAATACGGCCCCGCAAATCATGGAAAAACGATATGCAAACACCTATGCGTCGTTTGTGGATCACTGGAACTACGACGACGTATCGGAAGATTGTTTGAAAATTAACGTCTGGACACCTGCCCTAGATACCCAAAAACGCCCCGTAGTTGTTTGGCTACACGGCGGTGGATTTGTCAATGGAAATGGCATTGAGCAAGATGGCTATCACGGCGAAAATATCTCTCGCCTTGGCAATATCGTATTTTGTTCGCTCAACCACCGACTAGGGTCACTGGGGTATAGCCACCTAAAAGCGGCGGGTGGACATCCTGCCTCGGGTAATGTGGGTAATCTGGACATGGTAGCCGCGCTCGAATGGGTCAAAAATAACATTGCCAATTTTGGGGGTGATGCAAGCAATGTGACCATCATCGGCCAGTCGGGGGGAGGTTCTAAAGTTACAACCTTGATGAATATGCCAGCAGCTAAAGGATTATTTCATAAGGCGGTGGTGTTGAGTGGCGGTTCATTGGCGGGTGTCAATAAAGAATATGCCGAAAAATTAGGACTGAAAATAATGGAAGAAGCGGGGCTGAAAGCTGGGGAGATAGAAAAGTTACAACAAATTCCGTGGCGCGAATACATAGACATCGCCGACAGAGCCGTTGTCAAAATGGCTGATGAAGCCAAACGTCTCAACGTGCAAAGGGGAGGTTATTCACCCGTAGCCGACGGAGTATACCTGAACGATAGCCCGTTTTTCAGCGATGCAACGCATTTCTCAAGCGACATTCCCGTGATTATTTGCTCAACATTTAATGAGCAAAGCCCAAGTCGAACAGATGCGACGTTGGAGAAACTGACCTTGGCCGATGTGAAAGAAAGACTCAAACCTCGATTCGGGGAAAAATCTGGCGAAATAGCCGATGCTTATGCCCGGAGTTTCCCCAAAGCCCGTCCCATTGAGATTTGGTCTTTGATACTTTCAAACCGAAAAAATGCCGTTGCCATCGCCGACGCTAAGACGTCGCAACGGAAAGCTCCGGTCTATTTGGCGTGGTTTGGCTGGCAACCGCCTCTTTTTGACGGCAGAATGCGGGCTTTTCACTGCGACGATATTTGTTTTTGGTTTTATAACACCGATTTGATGCTTACCCATACGGGCGGCGGAAAACGGCCTCGGGCTTTATCGGAAAAAATGGCAAAATCATTTCTCAATTTTGTCAAAACAGGAAATCCAAACGGTGGCGGCTTGCCCCCTTGGAAATCATATACCACTCAAAATGGTGAAACGATGATTTTGGACGATACCTCCGCGTTGGTAAACGACCCCGACCGCGATGCCCGAAAATCATTGGCGTAATTTTTTGAATTCTAGGAGGTTTTCGCATCAGAAAACCTCCTAGAATTACCACTGATAAGCCATTGTAAAATATGGAATTACTAAAAGAGCTTTCGAAATTTTCAGCCGCTACGATTTGTGAGGCCCTTGGAAACAAAGGTAATTTGCCTTCGGCCATCAAGCCAATCGCCGCAAGCATGAAAGTCTGCGGCCCAGCTTATACGGTTCAGACCATGCCTCGTGACAATGTTTTGCTGCATCGAGCTTATGCGTATGCTAAACCAGGAGATGTCTTAATTGCCAATTGTTCAGGTTTTTATGAAGCTGGTTACTGGGGTGATTTGATGAGTTTGGGGGCAAAAACCAAAGCAATCAACGGCTTAGTTATTGATGCCTGCGTGCGCGATGCCGACGATATTGAGGCGTTGGGCTTCCCTGTTTTTTCAAGAGGGTTATGCATTCGTGGTACGTCAAATCACGGTGATGGAACACTCAATGAACCCATTATAATCGGAGATGTACTGATCCATCCAGGCGATATTGTGGTGGGTGACCGTGATGGAGTCGTAGTCGTTCCGTTCAATAAACTGGAAGAAACAATCGAAAAAGCTGCCGCAAGAGAAGCCAAAGAAGAAAGAACCAGAGTCGAACTTAGAAAAGGAAGAACTTCTCTTCAGATATATGGCTGGGATGAGAAGTTTGGGTACTAGTACAATGATGAGCAACAACTCATCGGGTTGTGCTCATTACTCATTATTTATCACTTATTATTATGAAAATTGCCATTTTGGGTTTAGGCGAAGCGGGTGCTCGTTTTGCCAATGATTTGGCCGAAATGGGCGTGACCGTGATGGGCTACGACCCCAATCCCGTTCGAGAATTACACCCTTTTGTGATGCTTGCTTCAAGCAATGCCGAAGCCGCTAAAGACGCCGATGTGATTTTCAGCGTCAACCTATCGTCGGTATCAGAAGAAGTGGCACAGGATATTTTTCCAGTCCTTAAAAACACGCAGTTTTTTCTGGAAATGAATACATCCTCGCCCGACAAGAAAAAAAAAATTGATATGATTTTGAAACCAACTGGTGTCCAATTCATTGATTTGGCCATCATGGCACCTGTGCCGCCCAAAGGTATCAAAACCCCATTTTTGGCGGCGGGAGAGGAGGCTATTGCTTTTTTGGAAAAAATGAAACCGTTGAAGTTGGACCTGTCGCTCGTTGAAAATGGCAAAGTAGGCGATGCCGCTACCATGAAACTGCTGCGCTCGATTGTCTACAAAGGTGTGGCGGCGGTTATCTGTGAGGCCGTAGAAGCGGGGGATGTGTTCGGGATGCCTGAGTATATCCGCAAACAAATCAGTTCAATTATTGGCGGAAACGACGACTTGATTGAACGTTTTGTGGAAGGAAGCAAAACCCACGCCCTGCGCCGAATGCACGAAATGGAAGCCGTGATTGAAATGCTGGAAGAACGCAATCTGGACCCGATTGTCACCCGTGCTACGAGAGATAACTTGGCAAAACTGATGAACTAAATGCAAACGGCCATTCCATTCATGAAGCTTCGGGGCGGAAGCTCCAAAGGGCTTTTCTTTAAAGCTGAAGACCTGCCCACCGATAAAAACGAGCGAAACCGTTGTCTTCTACTCGCGATGGAAGGAACTACCGAGGGCGACCCTCGTCAGATTGACGGCTTAGGCGGAGCCACTTCTTTGACCAGCAAAGTAGCCATTGTCAGCAAATCAATAACACCCGAAGTGGGATATCGCTCAGCCGATTTAGACTATCTGTTTGTACAGGTAGTGGTGGGCAAAGGCAAAGTGTCGACAGCCCAAACTTGCGGAAACATTTTGGCGGGTATTGTGCCTTTTGCTATTGAATCGGGCATGATTGAGGCTACTCACCCAGTCACTGCGGCTCGCATTAATATCGTCAATACGGGCGGAATTTGTGAAGTAATAGTACAAACCCCTAATGGTCAAATTGAAACGCAAGGTAATGCCAAAGTAGATGGCGTACCGGGCACAGCCGCCCCTATTATTTGTAATTATTTAGAAACTGTAGGCTCAACCTGTGGGGCTTTGTTGCCCACAGGCCACGCAAAGGATGTAATTGAGGGAGTAGAAGCTACTTGCATAGACAATGGTATGCCCATTGTGATAATGCGAGCGCGTGATTTTGATTTGATAGGCAATGAAACCAAAGAAGTGCTTGAAGCTAATGAGCCTCTCAGACAACAAATTGAAGCAATCCGCTTGAAAGCGGGGCATTTGATGAATTTGGGCGATGTCAAAGACCAAACCATTCCCAAAATGTGTTTGGTGTCGCCCCCTGAAAAGGGCGGAGTTGTTAATACCCGAATGTTCATTCCCCACGTAGTTCACGAAGCTATCGGTGTTTTGGCGGCGGTTTCGGTCGCTACTGCTTGCGTGGTTCCTGATACAGTGATAAATGATAAACGAGGGGTGATGAGTTATAAATTGAATACGCCAAATGATAGACACTCCTCCCTAAGTATTGAGCATCCTTCGGGTGAATTTACGGTAAATATTGAGTATGAATTTGTTGATAGTCAAATTGTTATTCACAAATCAGGTGTCATTCGTACGGCCCGGTTGTTGAGTAAGGGTGAAGTGTTTATCCCTTAAAAGGTTTTGAAAAGCAAATTGCTTCGTCAATTATATAGAGTGCCCCCCTTTTCGGAGGCAAATATTTCCGTTTTACTTTGATTTCTGTGGGCTAAGTAGTGCAAACTGGTACATTTGAAATGTTTTTGCAAAATGTACCCAATGGCTAAAAATACAGCTTTGAAACGATTCGTGTGGGGAGTATCGCTGTTTGTGGCGGTGTTTGTCAATTTTCCCATTATTGTTCTGAACTTACCTCGACTGTCTAAGCCTATTGTACAGTTGGATATTGTTCTTCAAGTTGTTATAAGTTTTATCTACGCCTTGGTTTTTATCCGATGGATTTACCAAGCTACTAAACGAAACGACTCTCTTACAAAACAATGGGTTGGGGCCATATTGATGCTAATTGTTTACTGTGTGGTACTAACGTCGGCAAATACATTTATCATAGGGCTACCTCTCAAAACTGCGTCAACGGTAGTGACGCGGGGAGGATTGATGGCGATGATTACGTATTTTTTTAGCCGTTTTATGACTGAAACGGAGAAGAAAAATGAAATATTAGTCGAGAACGAACAACTCAAGCACGAGAATCTGCTGGTGCAACTCACTTCGCTTAAAAACCAACTCAATCCTCATTTTTTATTCAACTCGCTCAATACCCTCAGTTGGTTGATTAACGAAGACAAAGCCAAAAGCCAACTTTATCTCCAAAAACTTTCGCAGGTGTTGCGGTATTCACTGAGTATGCAGGAGCAATCGTTGGTATCCCTAAAAGAAGAACTAGCGCTGGTAGAAAGCTATATTTTTCTGCTCCAAATGCGTTTTGGGGAAAATCTGAACGTCAGCAAAAAGGTGAAAACGTTGGAAGGATTCCAAATTCCTCCCCTTTCGCTTCAGTTATTAATCGAAAATGCCATTAAGCACAACATCATCTCCACAGCCAATCCGTTGGAGGTTAGCATTGAGTTACAACTTGATGACAAAACGATTTTGGTTCGTAACTCGCTCAATATCAAGGCTAATTCGGCAGGGACAGGCATTGGCTTGGCTAACCTTAATCAGCGTTTTAAGCTGTTGACCAATCGTGAAATTGAGATTAAACAAAATGATACATCGTTCTGGGTGGTGTTGCCATTAATAGCCTAAGAATTTGGAGATTTTCAACCCGAAGTAAATGATAAAAATAGTGATTGTTGAAGATGAGCTCGCTGCCGCAAGTCAACTAAAATTTCTGTTGCAGGAACTTGGGATAAAGCACCAAATCAGTGCAATTATTGAAACCGTTGAGGAGGGTATAAAATGGTTTACGTCAAACGAAAGTCCTGACCTGATTTTCTCGGACATTCAACTCGCGGATGGGATTTCGTTTGAGATTTATGAGCAGATTCAACTACAAACACCTATTATTTTCACTACCGCTTTTGACGAATACGCCATTCGGGCCTTTAAGCTCAACAGTATTGACTATCTACTCAAACCGATTGATGAAGATTCGCTTCGTTTTGCACTAGAAAAACACCAAAACCAGCAGTTAGTAAAGCAAGAAATCCTCAAAGAACTCCTCAAACAACAGGCGTTTGTACCCAAAAATTATCGTAAAAGCTTTTTGATAAAATACCGAGACAAATTATTGCCTATCAAAACCAACGAATTTGCCTTTTTTTTCATTGATAATGGCTTGGTTTTTGGCCAACTCCACGACGGTAAAAAATACATCATGGATTTTAAACTTGAAGATCTCGAAAATCAACTCGACCCTATTGATTTTATAAGAGCAAATCGTCAGTATATTCTTTCGAGGAAATGTATTGTTGAAATCGAATCGTATTTCAATAGTAGGGTCAATGTAAAAGTGCATCCAGCGGCGTCGTTTTCGATTATCATAAGCAAAGAAAAAGTGACGCTTTTTAAAAAGTGGTTTGAAGAACACTAAAAACGACGATTCACCTGCTGTTTTTTCCGATTCACTTCCAAAACATCTCATTGGCTCAACACCTAAGCACTTTTGAGCGTCATAACTGTTGTAAGTAACCATTAAAACTACCTTATTATGAAAGTAAATAACTTTCTTTCAAGTGTTGTGCTCAGTACAACCTTTCTCATCATTGCCTGCAACAAAACTGACGACACGGGCGTTACGCCAACCACCACTGCCGCAGTTAGTGCGTTGAGTTGTTCGTCGGCTACGTTTTCGGCTACCGCTACTGCAAGCGCAGCCTACACAGGTACGGCTACCGTACCCTATACGGGTGGGAACGGTGCCGCCTACTCCACGGGAACCGCCATTGCGTCTACGGGCGTAACGGGCCTAACCGCTACCTTAGCCGCTGGTACTTTGGCTTCTGGGGTGGGTTCGGCTACTTTTGCCATCACAGGTACACCGTCGGCCGCAGGCACGGCATCGTTTGCGATTTCATTAGGCGGGCAGTCGTGTACATTAGCGCTGACGGTCAATGCTGCAAGTACTTCAACGGGTGGAACAGCTTGGTCGGTAGATACCGACATTGCGAAAATTGTAGCGGCTGCCGAAGCTTTCAAAGCAACACTTGGGTCGAGTCAGGTATCTTCGGCTCAATATAGCTATACCGTGGCTCAGGCAAAACTCTGGAGTAATTTGCCTCAATCGTTGTACAAAGGACGCGTAGGTTTGGCCTCAAGCACGTTTTCTGCGGCTCAATGGACGGCCTTTTACAATCTTTTGAAAGCCGCAACGGGTACGGGAGCCAATGAGGGCAACGAAGAATATGCGGGCATTATCGACGCCGACGATTATCTTAGAGCCAATGGTGGCGACAGCGGTTATGGTTCGGGCAATTATTATATCGGCTTCCTTGGCACGCCAAGCACAACAGGACTGTGGTGTTTGCAAATCGGAGGTCACCACGGTACCATCATTTATACCTACAATGGTGGCAAAATGACGGGCGGAACGCCTTCTTTTCGTTCGACCGAACCTTATCCAACTTGGGTTTCGACCAATACTAGCAAAACTGTACAGCCTTTGGTACAGGAAACGGCTGCCTTTGCCAATTTCTTGAAAAGCCTTAGTGCATCGGAATTAACGACGGCCAAACGGGCGGCAGCTCAAAATGACATCATCGTAGGGCCTCAAAAAGATGGTAGTTTTCCCACTACTAAATCAGGCGTAAAAGCAGGAAACCTCACCACTACTCAAAAAGACCTGTTATTAGCAGCCATCAAAACTTACGTGGACGATTTGGACGACAAAGCAGCGGCAGCGGTTTTGGCAAAGTATAAGTCTGAATTGGATGAAACCTACGTATCTTACTACGGAGGAACAACCATGGCCGAAAAAGGCGATTACATCTTGATTGATGGCCCAAGCGTATGGATTGAATGGTCAATGCAAAGCGGTATTATCATCAGAAACGGAGTACACCCTCACTCAGTTTGGAGAGATAGAAAAGCAGATTATGGTGGAAATTAAAATCAGATTTTGGATAGTAATAACGATGGCAGCGTTTGGAACGTTGCCATCGTTCGCCCATCCCATGCCCAACTCTATGGTGGTACTCAATATCCACGAAAAATACATTTCGGGGGAAATAATGCTTCCACTGAGTGAGTTACAATCTGCGATTGGAATGGGGGTCAATGATAATTCATCTCATTTGGTAGAGCGCTTAGGCGATTCGCTTCGGATTTATCTGACACAACACATTCGCCCTAAGAGTTTTGAAGGGAAGCCCTGGGCATTAAAACTGGGCGAAATGAAGGTCATCGAGAGTACAGACCAACTCGTAGGCCAATACAAAGAATTGGTGGTAGCATTTGAAATGACCCCGCCTCTGAATTATGACCT
>VFQN01003400.1_pt1 | contig 22857 bp, 22 predicted proteins | sample 3512371 | NCBI WGS metagenome assembly VFQN01 (sample SAMN10412370, study PRJNA504923) | tailings metagenome | isolation source: Replicate 2 from Balatoc abandoned mine | place: Philippines: Itogon, Benguet | collected 2017-08-28
CGACGTGACGGACGTCGCAGATCTTGCCGCAGGCGATTGACCCACGGACGGTTCCCGCGGCAAGATAGGTAGCATCGACCCTTTAACAATTCCAACAGATCCCGGAGTGGCAGTGACTTCTTCCGAAATCCAGCGACATGGCGTCACGGCACGCTGGGCAGATGCGGTGGTGCATCGTGGGGTGGCATATTTTGTGGAGGTGCCGGCAGACCCGAACCTGTCGCCGGCAGCCCAGTTCGAGCAGGTGTTCGTACAAATAGATGCCACGCTCCAGAGTGTGGGGAGCGATCGCACACGTCTGCTCCAGGTGCTGATCTATCTGCCCGATCCGGTGGATCTCCCGGAATTCAACCGGCAGTGGGAAGCCTGGGTTCCCGCGGGTCATGCCCCGTCGCGAGCCTGTGTTCACACCATGCTGGCGGCACCAGGTTACCGGGTGGAACTGGTGATTACGGCCGCGACCCACGAGGGATAGCCAACCGGCGTTGTGGCAGGGCGACTGTCAGGCATTAGCGGCGAGCGGCAACAGCTGCAGGACACGCTCGCTCAGGCCTTCCGGCTCGACAGAGGCCTTCAGAATGTAATCGGTGGCGCCCGACCGGATCGCTTCTTCCACGATTTCGCGTCGATTGTTCCAGGTCACCACAATCAGCGGGATGGAGGTCAGACGCGGGCACTCCCGGAACCGGCGAAGGGTTTCGATCCCGCGGCAGCCCTCGATGTCGATATCCATCAGCACCACATCGGGAGTGGTGGCGAGTGCGCGCTGATAGCCTTCCTCACCATCGCAGGCCTCCATCACGAAAAACTGACGACGCAGTTTGGGAAGCAGTTTCCTGCGAAAATCCAGATCGTGATCGATCATCAATAGTCGTGGGCGCTGAATCACGTTCGCAAGCCTCTTGCAGATACGATCGACAAGACTGCCGGGGCAGAAATGCAGTGACCAGAACTGCCTTATTCCCCGCGAACACGTAGGTGAGAATACTGCGCTATGGTAGGAGCTACGAAAGATATCGTCTTGATGAATTCCGGAGACTGGCGTCGATTTTGTCTGACACGGGCGCGGCCTGTCCGGGATGTGTGGATTGTGGTGGTTGTTGGGGCTGTCGCGCCGTGCGCTGTGATGCGTGACCTTTGGCGGATGCCTGGCTTGTGAATGAGCGGGCTTGCGAATCTGCCGGGCTGGCGGGTTAACAAAAAAAACGGGTCACCTGCCTGGAAGCAGAGTGACCCGTTTTTCAAGGGCAACAGCGATCGGGAAGCCGGTCCTGCCGTCGGGCGGACTAGCGGGTTTCCGTCGCGGCCGGTTGTTCGGCAGTCTGCGGAGCCGGAGCTGCGGCAGCAGCCGGCTTGTCCGTTTTCGGAGCGGCAGCGGTTGCAGTCGGGGCCGGCTTCTTGGCAGCGTAGGTGCTGATCACGTCAGCGGTGATATCGACGCCCGGATCGATCGACAGCAGGAAGCCTTCATTCTTCGGAATGACGACGCCCAGACCCTTGGTCGAGGCCACTTCCTGAGCATACGGACGCACTTCCGCGCGGAAGTTGGCCACCATCTGCTGACGGAACTGCTCAAGGTCTGCCTGAGCCTTGCGGCTGGCGGACACCAGCTTGTTGGCGGCGTCGCGCTGCATGGCCGCGAGTTGTTTCTTCTGTTCTTCGGTCGGCTCCTCGCCGAATTCCTTCTGCTTCGTGGTCAACTGTTCGTTGAAGTTGGCCTGCAGTTTTTGCAGAGCCTGGTCGAGGGCGTTTTTGCGCACCTGCCAGGATTCGTTGATTTCCTGAGTGCGGCCAATCGATTTCGCGACCAGATCCAGATCGATGACGGCGATCCCGCCCTTCATCGTGGTCGGAGTCGCGGCCGTTTGACCGGGTTGATAACCGCAGCCAATGGACATCAACACACCGGCGACCACCGCCGCCCACAGACTGCCCTTGAACATCCAGAAACTCCTTCTTCGGATGGCATGCAAATTGACGCCAACGTCCTGTTGGCGGCGGAACGGTAGTGCATCATCCATTTCGCGCCTAGAGCGAATTTCAGTCCCGTCGCGTGATCCCGGAGAAGCGGCAGATGTTGACTGTGTGACGGCTGCTGCGAAGGAACTGACGGGGCGTGTTCAGCGTTCCCGGGAACCGGAAGAACCTTCACCGGTCCTTCATTGTGCGCGGCACGATACCGCCGCCTGGAACTCCTGCCTATACTGCTGGAGCAGGCGGACTGCAGGACTTTCCAGAACCCGGTTTCGGATGTCCGCAAGACGTGCAGAATCCGGGCAGGGAGCCGCGTTGAAGACACCGTCGCCTCGTAAGATCAGAGACCCGGAGCAGCTCCCGGATCACTGTTTCCGGCCGCCGGTGTCAGGTGCGTACGCAGTCTGAACAGAGAGTTCCGCCCCGCGAAATCGAGAACGGTGAGAATCGCTGGATTTCTCACAGCGGGCAGTAGATAGGGATGGGTTGAGTGTCGAATTCTCACGAGTTGATTGCGGCGCTGGAGCGGAACATTTCGTCGGCGATTCTGGGGAAGCCTGACCCGATCCGGCTGGCCCTGGTGGGGCTGCTTTCTGAAGGCCATTTGCTGCTGGAAGATGCTCCCGGCGTCGGCAAGACCTCGCTGGCCAAGGCGATCGCCAAAAGCCTCGACTGCGACTTCAAACGCCTGCAGTTCACCCCGGACATGCTGCCCAGCGATATTCTGGGCTCCAGCGTTTTCCTGCCGAATCTCGGCGAGTTTGAGTTCCGGCAAGGGCCGATTTTCACCAACGTGCTGCTGGCCGACGAAATCAATCGCACCACCCCGCGCACCCAGAGTGCCTTGCTGGAAGCGATGAGCGAGGGGCAGGTCTCCATCGAGGGGAAAACCTATCCGCTGGCCACGCCGTTCTTTGTGCTGGCGACGCAGAATCCCTATGAATTTGAAGGCACCTATCCGCTGCCGGAAAACCAGCTCGACCGCTTCATGCTGTGCGTCGACGTCGGTTATCCGGACCGGGAAGTGGAGAAAAGCGTGCTCGTGCATCATCGGGACGGGCAACCCGGAGACCGGTTGAAACCGGTGATCACCGTCGAGCAACTGCGGCAGATCCAGTTACAGACCCGGGAAGTGCGCGTCGACGATTCGATCAACAACTATCTGCTGGATATCGTCCATGCGACACGGACGCATGACGAGTTGCAACTCGGCGTGAGCACCCGCGGTGCGATCACGCTGTACCGTGCCTGCCAGAGCCTGGCTTTTATTGAGGGGCGCAGCTTTGTCACGCCCGACGATGTCAAGCGGCTGGCCGTCCCGGTATTGGCCCATCGCATCACCGTCCGCGGTGAACTCCGCGAGAGCCAGCGCGACCGGGCTAAACTGATCATCCAGCAGATTCTGTCGAAAACCGTCGTGCCGGTGTAGCTGGTCCATTCCCGCATGGAACCCGTACCCGCAGCTCCGGACCTCGTACGACACGGGGCAGCGCGAGCCTGTCCTGCGTCGTTGAAGTCAAGTTCCGGTCAGCGGGCTTCACTCTCGAGGTGATAGTCCTCGATTTTCTTGTGCAGCGTGTTGCGGTTGATTCCCAGGCGAGTGGCTGCCTTGGTTTGGACGCCCTGGCAGGACCGCAGCACCTGCAAGATCAGTTCACGCTCGACCAGCGAGACCACCCGCTCATGGACGTTGGTGGAGTCTTCTCCGGCCTCGGTCACTCCCAGGGTCACCAGTTCGCTGCAGAGCGTTTCCAGCGTGCCGGTCTTCGCACGCCCAAGTCGAATCGGGGCCAGTCCCCGGACGTGGGGCGGGAAGAGATCGATCGTCATCTCCTCGCCCTGGCAGAGTACAATCGCCCGCTCGATGTTGTTCTGCAGTTCCCGCACGTTCCCCGGCCAGGCATAGCCTTTAAGCACGTTCAGGACTTCCTCGGGCACCCGGGGCAGCTGCCGGTTATTCGCCGCAGCGTAGCGTCGGGCGAAATGCTGGACCAGCAGCGGAATGTCTTCCGTACGATCCCGCAGGGGTGGCAGATAGATCGGTACGACGTTCAGTCGGTAGTACAAGTCTTCCCGGAAGCGGCCTTCCTCGATTTCGTCGGTGAGATCGCGATTCGTGGCAGCGACGATGCGGCAGTCGACGCGAATGGTTTTTGAGTCGCCGACCCGCTCGAATTCCTGTTCCTGCAGGACACGCAGCAGTTTTACCTGCAGCGTGAAACTCATGGAGTTGATTTCATCAAGGAAGATCGTGCCGCCGTGAGCAGCCTCGAAGCGTCCAGTCCGATTCTCATAAGCGTTGGTAAACGCACCCTTGACGTGTCCGAACAGTTCGCTTTCCAGCAGGCTTTCGCTGAGTGCACCACAGTTGACGCGAATAAACGGACCGCTGGCCCGGTGACTCAGTTCATGCAGGGCTCGGGCGATCAGTTCCTTGCCGGTACCTGTTTCTCCCAACAGGAGCACGGTTGCCGAAGTGGACGCCACCTGCCGCGTGAGCCGGTAGACAGCGCGCATCGCCTCGCCGCCCCCGATCATCCCCTCCATGACCGGAGCATCGGGCCGACCGGACGAAACAGCCGTGGAAGTGGTACTCATTGCGGTTCGGGCACCTGTTGACGGCAGCGTCCTGGCCTGCACATTGACCTCACTTTGCGATGGAATTCAGCAGCAAGCGATTGCAGATTCACCGCAGACCCCTGCCGCTCGACAAATTTTACCGTTCTCGGGACCAAATTCCATCTCTGACGATGCCGCATTTGAAACGCGTGTTTGTTTTCTGGGCGTTGACGCGCGATATGTGGGCATGTCGTCGGCATCCTGACCTCAGCGGTCCTGAATCCTGCTCGTTACCAAGCTCCTGCGAAGTCTGCGCCAATCCGGGGAAAAACAGGCGTCCGCACAAGCAGCGGCCATCGCTCCCTTGCCCGCGAACTTTCCGTCAGGGATTTCCCTGGTGTTGAGAACTGCGGAAATTCCCTGTCGATGATGTCAGCAGAAACTTTCAAAGTCGCTCCACCCGCTGACCCGCTGACAGATGCGAGCAGAAGGGGCCACTCCGCTGTCGGGGAATTCCCCGACAAATGTTGCGATTATTGGCTCCCGGTCCGCCGGGCTACGATGGTCGAAGGCGGCGTTGGCTGGCATGCTCAACTGCGGTTTCCCACTCCCTCATCTTGACACGTCGGAACTCCCGCTCTAGATTCGCCGGTCCTTATCCGATGACATCTTTAGTCTGCCATGTTGCCGGCACTGGTGTGGTCCGCCAGGATGCCGTCGGGTCAGATCCGACAGCGCACAAATGTGCGCAAGTCGTTGTGGAATAATCACACAACAGCCTCTTTGCCAGTGGGTTGTCAGGATGACGGCCGGCAAGGACGCGCGGATTGCCGGTTGCGAAGGGAGTCGCCTGATGACCGTGTCCGTCTCGAAATTGCCCGTGGCCAACGAGCCAGTCCCCTTTATTGACCTCACGCAGCAGTTCCAGTCGATCGCTCATGAGGTCATGCCCGAAGTCGAGCGGGTCTTTACCGAGCAGAAATTCATTCTGGGCGATGAGGTGACGGCTCTCGAAGACGAGATGGCCAGTTACTGCGACGCTCGCTTCGCGATCGGCTGCAACTCGGGCACTGATGCCCTGATCCTCGCGTTTCAGGCGCTGGGAATCGGCGAGGGCGACGAGGTGATCACCACGCCGTTTTCCTTCTTCGCCACCGCGAGCGCGATCGTCCGGGCCGGAGCGACTCCCGTCTTCGTCGACATCCGCTCCGACACCTTCAATCTTGATCCCGATCAGATCGAGGACGCGATCACGCCGCGGACGAAGGCCATTCTGCCCGTCCACCTGTATGGCCAGTGCGTCGACATGGAACCGCTGTGGCGGATCGCCACCCAGCATCAACTGGCGATTGTGGAAGACGCCTGTCAGGCGATCGGCGCGGAATATCACGGCCGCCGGGCCGGAGTTCTGGGCGCTGTCGGCTGCTTCAGCTTCTTTCCGACCAAGAATCTGGGCGGGGCTGGCGACGGCGGCATGATGACGACGGACGATGCCGATCTGGCTGCCAAGCTTCGTCGTCTGCGCGTGCACGGTGACGTCGGCGGTTATGAACATATTGAAGTCGGCATGAACAGCCGGCTGGATGCGCTGCAGGCAGCAGTCCTCCGCGTGAAGCTCCGTCATCTGGACGACTGGACGGTCGCCCGTCAGCAGAACGCCCGGCATTATGCTGATCTATTCCGCCAGCACGGCTGCCTCAGCGACGTCATCATGCCGAAAGCCATGACCGACTCGCGCCACGTCTATAACCAGTATTGCGTCCGCTTCCGCAACGGCCTGCGAAATGAAGTGATGCAGTCACTGAAGGACCAGAAGGTCGGCTGCGCGATCTACTATCCGAAGCCGCTGCACCTGCAGACCTGCTTCAAGTCGCTGGGCTACCACGCCGGAGATTTCCCGGTATCGGAAGCCATGACCGACGAGATCCTGGCACTGCCGATTTATCCGGAACTGCCAGTCTCGCATCAGGAACGCGTGGTCACCGCCATTCGTGCCGCCTGTGACAAGGCTCGTGGTCAGCACACCGGCGGAATTCGTCGCGCTGCCTGAGGTCGTCGGCAGCATTGCTGCCAGCACGGCATCGTTATCGCGGAATCGCCATGGTACGGCAAAAAACTGTCCCGGTGCCCCGGTTTCCTGGCCGGGGAACCGGGGCATCCTTTCCGCATACCTGCCTGAACCTGCATCATCCACGACAGTCGTCTGCTTTGTCTGCGACAGACCGGAGGTGACCATTGACCGCCGAATCGACGACCCCGGTTGAGCTTGCCGCCACCACGTCTGAAGTTTCAGAGACCGCAGCTGTTTCCGCCGCCGACAGAGCTTCTGACAAATCTGCGCTGGCGACGAAACTGCCGCGCTGGTTGCTGTGGCTGGTTCCGGCCCTGCTGGTGACGGGACTGGCGATTCGTGGCGCGGCGGTTGTGTCGTACTCCTGGAAATCCGCAGAGCGTAGCGAAGAGGATCTGTTTGCCGACTTCGACGCTGACGGTGACGATGCTCCTGCCGGGATCGTTTTTGGCGACGCCGTTTCGATGTCACCCGGAGAACCAGATTCGCAGCACTCCGGTTTGAATCGTGCTGCTGATATCGCCATGCCGGGAGCCTTCCCGGAACTGACGCCTCCTGGCACTCCTGGCAGGCTTCAGTGGAACGATGCGAGCGTGACGACCACCGGGGCAGCGATCGCGTCAGGACGTCCAGCAGGATCAGAATTCACCACAGCCCTGGCGACGGCGGCCGGACTCAACCAACCCGTCAGTAATCAGGGGACCCTTGAAGACGATGCGGCTCCGGTCTGGCTGGAAGGCCGGATCGAGTTCGTAGACGAGCCCGACCTGAAATTCTCCGAGTTCCCGAGCCTGCCATTCCCGAGCTTGCCGCCGCCGAATCTGGCCCCCTGATTCGCGGGGCAACAGTCTGCCGTTCGCAATCGGCAGAACTCATTGAAACACGCATGAATACCAGCCCGAAGTGTCAGCGAGGGAGCAATCACGACTCCCTCGCCGGCACTTCCGGCTGATAAATTCGCCGGACTGGTGATGGTCCGGTTCACGGATCAGGCTGCATTCCCGACAGAGAGTGTTCCATGTACGAACAGCACTGGCGACTGGAGAAGCCGGCCTTCCGGGCGAGCGCTCCGGCAGAGTTCTTTTTCCCCGGGCGCTCTCACGAAGCTGCCGTTCTGAAGTTGCGATATCTTGTGGAACAGCGGCAGGGAATTGCTGTGCTGACCGGCGGAGCGGGCAGCGGCAAGACCTGTGTGCTGGAGCAATTTTGCGATCGCCTGCCGTCCGGAGCCGGGCCGGTGGTCTCGCTGGTGTTTCCCCAGCTGACAGCTGCCGAACTGGTCGGTTATGTCACGACGAAGCTGGAAGCCGGAAATTCCGGAATCACGCCCGCCGGGGACGCCGGACTGGATCAACTGTTGCCCCGGCTGGAGCGGCAGTTGCAGGAGTTCACGCAGGCCGGGCGACATCCGGTGCTGATCATTGACGACGCCCATCTGATCACCGATCGCCGCGTTTTTCAGACGTTGCAGATGCTGCTGAATTACCAGCAGGCCGGCACGATGGAGTTTTCCGTGATTCTGGCAGGCCAGCCGGAACTGATCGGTCAGGTCAAACGGTCCGCCGCGCTGCTGGATCGCCTGGCCTTCGTTTCCGCCCTGGTGCCCTTTACTGCCTCGGAAACTGCCGAGTACATCCGGCACCGGCTGGCGGTCGCCGGAGGTTCCGTCGATATCTTTGAACCCCGGGCCATCGCGGCCATTCACGAACGCTCATCGGGCCTGCCGCGTCGGATCAATCGCCTGTGCGACTTCGCTCTGCTCGTCGGCTATGCCGACCTGCTGGAGCAGATCTCCGTCGATCAGGTTGAAGCGGTCGCCGAAGAGATGACGCTCGCTGCCTGAGGCGGATTGGCGGCTGCTGGTGCAACTGCTGCAGGAGCCGACAGCAACAGACCCAGATAGACGAGGTAGACACAGACCAGAACGCCGCCTTCCCGACGGCTCACGGTCAGTCCGGTCCAGAGCAGGGGGAACAGCAACAAGGCGGTTCCCACCATCCAGAGGGCATCACCGGAGGTGATCTGCGGATCAAACTGGATCGGCTGGATCAACCCGGTCACTCCCAGGATGCCCAGCAGATTGAAGATGTTCGACCCGATCACGTTGGCGACAGCGACATCGGGTTGCTTCTTCCACGCAGCCGCAATCGTCGCCGCCAGTTCCGGGGCACTGGTGCCGGCAGCGACGATCGTCAGGCCGATGATGCGTTCGCTCAGCCCGGCTGCCCGGGCCAGATTGACAGCGGCCTGCACGAGCCATTGCCCGCCCAGCACGAGCAGCACCAGCCCGGCAATCACCGTGATGATGGGCAAAACCAGTGTGCGTCGGGACGGTTGCGGTTCGATGTCGCGAACTTCTTCGGCATAATCGCTGGCTTCCCCCGGCGTCAGTTCACGCCGGGCGAGACGGACCGAGTAGGCCATGAAGGCGACCAGCGCAACCACGAGGGATAACGCCTCAATCCTGTCAATGCGGGCATCCTGCATCATGGCCCAGCAGACGATCGTCGCGACGGCCATCACCGGCCATTCCAGACGCACGACATTGCCACGGACGGGCAGCGCGATCACCAGCGCTGTGAGGCCCAGAATCAAGGTCCCGTTGACGATGTTGGAGCCCACCACGTTGCCGACGGCCAGGTCCGGCTGCCCTTCCACCGCTGATAACACGCTAACTGTCAGCTCCGGAACCGAGGTCCCGGCAGCGACAATTGTCAGCCCGATAACCGCCGGAGTCAGACCTGCAATGCGGGCGATGGCTGTCGCTCCGCGCACGAGCCAGTCGCCTCCCACCGTCAGTAACGTCAGCCCCAGCGCTGCCAGCGCCAGGCTCCCCGCAATCGCCCACATCAATCCGCCGATCCTGCTGCGTACAAGGCTGCTCTTACCAGTCAGCAGGCCACCATTGGCAATCGGGGAACAAAGTGCAAGTCCGCAGGCGACTTGATTGCAGTCTACGCGAAACAAGCCTCCCCTTCGGTCTTATGGCGAGAGACGCGAGGTAAAGTGTGTGTGGTAATTTTTGCCCATAGGTATGCTTGATCTGTGATGGAGGCAGTTACAACTCAGGAAAGCACGCGGCTATTCCTCGTCGTCATCCTCGACCGGTTTGGGGCCGATGGAGCGAGTGCCCTTGCCGTGCCGGGCTTTCAGGTCGAACAGACCGAAGATTTCGGAAGCGTTCAGGCTCAGGGAGCGGTTGGTGTTGTCGCCTTCGCCGAGGACGGCTGCGAACAGTTCCCGCTTCTCGTTGAGGACGCGGTCAATCCGTTCCTCGATCGTGTCCTTGCAGATGAACCGGGTGACGATCACCTGGCTCTTGCAGCCGATGCGATGGGCCCGATTGATCGCCTGGTCTTCAATCGCCGGGTTCCACCAGCGGTCGTACAGGAACACGTAGCCGGCGAACTGCAGGTTCAGGCCGACGGCGCCGGTGCCATAACTCATCAGCAGCAGGTGCGCGTCCGGGTCTTCCTTGAACTTCGCCAGGATCGGCTCCCGCTGTTTGGTAGGCACACCGCCATGATAGACCAGCGCGCCATACGGCTTCATCCGCTCGGCCAGCCAGTCGATACATTTGGTCCACTGGCTGAACAGGATCGCCTTGCCGCCGCTGGCTGCAATTTCTTCCATGTCCGCGTCGAGACGGTCCAGCTTGGCGCTCTCGCTGGTCAGCGGATCCCAGTTGGTGATCTGCTTGAGTCGCAGCACCAGCTCAAAGACGTGCTGCACCGTAATCTGGTCGCCCAGATCATTCAGATGGACGATGCCTTCTTTTTCCGCCTGATCGTAGGCGTAGCGCTGGGCAGGATTCAGTTCCAGGATGGCATCGCGATCCAGCCGCGGCGGCATGTCCTTCATGACCAGGTCTTTGGTCCGCCGCAGAATGAAATCTTTCGAGAGGGACTGCAATTGCTTCAGGTCAGGCGAACTGCTCGGCGGAACGACTTCGATGTACTCGAACAACGCCCCCAGTTCTTCCGGACGGTTTTCGATCGGCGTGCCGGTCAGGGCCCAACTGCGTCGACGTGGTAACGCACGGGCGGTGACGGCTGTGCGGGAATCCCGGTTCTTGATCCGCTGGGCTTCGTCCAGCACGATCAGATCGAATTTCGGGAACGTGCCTTCCTCGTAGGCGGCGAAGTCGCGAACCATCACTTCGTAGTTAGCGATGAACACGGGCACGCCAGGCATCGACCAGGTAAGCTTGCGACGTTCGGTATCGCCCTCGATCACCACGAACGGCAATTCTTCTGCCCAGGTGCGGAACTCGCGCTGCCAGTTCGGCAACAGCGGCTTCGGGCAGATCAGCAGCACCCGCTGGACCTGGCCGCTGCGAACCAGCAGCCGGATGGCCGTGATCGTCTGCATCGTCTTTCCGAGCCCCATTTCGTCCGCCAGCAGGGCCGACGAACGTGAGAACAGCCAGGCGATCCCTTCATACTGATAATTGAAGGGCTCGAACGGCATGATCAGTTCCTGGCCCGCCAGCCAGGTCTGCAGGGGCGGTTGCAGCAGATAGAACAGCCGGTCTTCCAGCGAGAGCGCATCTTTCGGCGGTTTGACGCGTGTGACCTTCGGCACGTCGATGATGTCCGTGAGGTCGTGCGTGGGCGGCGCTTTCGGGGGTTCGATCGTCTGCAGTTCTTCCGGCTTGTCCTGTTTCTTCTCCTTCGGCGGCGGCAGGAAGGTGAAACCTTCGGCAAACGTCAGGCCGTAGGTCTGCACCTTGGGTTTTGTCGGTTTCCAGGGAACAGACGTCGGCATCGCTGGCAGCGAGATCGACAGCGGCTCCGACTTCGGCCAGCGCTGCAATGCCCCGTTGAGTCCGGCGGCGTAAATATCCGTTTGCAACCCCAGGCCGATCGACTGGCAGTCGAGGGCCAGGTTGACGGTCAGTGCCGGTGATTCCGCGTCCGCCGGGGAATCTGTGGACCATGGCTCATCGGCAACTGGCGGATTCGCAATCAATTCCGGATTCAGGTGCGGACGCGGTACGACGCCCGGGCCGGGCTGTGTCTGCCCGGTTGTACCCGCGACTGTCTCACCCGGGCTGGACGCAAGCATCGTGGTCTGGGGGGCGTTACTCGTCATACCGTCCGTGGTTGTTGCGGGTTTGTGGGATGTGCGAAACCGCAAGCGGCCAACTCTCCAGCCGGTCAGGCAGAGCGGGCCATGGCCATTTTGAGGGTTTCCGCGAGCGCCTCGCGAATCCGTTCAAAAGGTTCCTTGAGATCCGCAGTTTCGGGCACTGCACCGGAGCTTTCGCGAATGGTCGCGACATCACCGGCGAAGTCGCCGTGAAACATCAGTTGATGTTTTCCGAGGTTCATCACGTTGGCAGCTGCGGGGCCGTCCTGCTTGCCTACCAGGCTGGCGACCGGCATCACGACGTGTTGCCGAAGTTCCAGTAGTTCGGGGGACTCCACCAGCACCAGATGCGGTTTCACACCGATCTTTTCCGTGAGCGTTTTGCCAACGACTTCTGCCAGCAGGTATGGCCGCAGCGTCGGCCCATACAGGATCTGTTGAGTGCGATTCGCTCGGACCGGCGTGGTGCACTGGAATTCCAGCGGTCGACCAAACTTGTTGGTCACCAGCAACCCGCCGACGACTCCACGTTCGTCATCTTCGACGGCCGCGAGAAATCCAAGTCGGAACGAATCCTGGGCAGCATTCGACATCCGGGGGCATTCCCTGTTCTACAGTCTGGGGTGACAACAATGGAAACCGGGGCGATGAGTCCGCGATTCCGTTATTGCCCTGCTGCGTCCATCGTCTGAATCAGACGGCCCACTTGAATCCAGGTGGGGAATGAAACCGGTGCATTGGCGAGCGTCCTCCTGCTCAGGAAAAAACTGTCGCGGGCGACAGCGTGGAGGCGAACTCCAGAGAGGGCTGCACCGGGATCGCAGCAGCTGGAAAATGTGATCTCAGGTAAATTCGGAGAGCTGCGCCGTGCGATTTCACCCGCTTGCCTGATGCGCTGCGAGATTTGATGAGTCCAGGGTGATTGGTGGGATTGGAGCGGTTGGCCTGGCGGCCTGGGTGGACAACTGCGTCACTCCTGCTTCATCCACTACTGCAATGGAACTCATGCAGCCAGCGTGAGAATCTTCACCTGCCTGGACAGTTTACGACCGTTCCAAAAAGGGAAACGCCCTTGCACGAAACTACGAAGGTTCATGCAAGGGCGTTTGTGCATCAGTGAAGCGTGGCTGCTGTGCGGTGGCGACTGAAATTGCCAGGGTGTCAGACCATCAGCAGGAGGTTTGGAGTCCCATCCGCCGCGGAGTTAGCGTTCAAGCCGATGCGAAAATCCCGAAGAATCGTTTATCACCGAATCATGTCGATCCGGATTAGAATCATGTCGACCCGGATTATGGGTTGGTAACCGGAGCGTTCGGCTGCGCCGGGACCGGGGTGTTCAGGTTGTCGTCGGCTTCCTCGATCGCGTCAGCCTGGTTTTCACCGGATTTTTCAATGGCGTCGGCTTTCTCTTCGCCGCGTTCCTCAATGCGATCAGCCTGGTTTTCGACAGCGTTCGAGGTCGAACTGCCAGTGATGTCGCGACCGGTCTGGTCACGGAGATTTTCAGCGGCGTTGTTGTGGTTTTCACGCACGTCGTCCGCCGTCTGGTTGGCGTCGTTGCGGACCTTGTCGGCCTGACGTTCCATCGGGGATTCCGCACAACCAACCAGCAGGGCGGACAGGGTCAACGCAGCAAAACTTGCCAGAGTCTTCATCGCATTCTCCTTTGTGCCTCGCGCCTCGCGAATCTGCTACGTGCAGTCGGGGGTTCAACGAGAGTTTGAGTGACAGCACCGTTGAGTTCGCCTGTGATTCACAGGTCGCGATGCTGTTGGCGTCGTGTGCTGACATTCGCACACGCCGTGCCACTTGATGCCACACTCTGGAATAATTTCCTAACACATTTGCAAGACTAAGGTTGTGAATTGAAAAGCAGCTTGCCTCGCTGGAATTTTTGAAGGTGGGCCCGTGATCCATCTTCGATCATTCTGTCGTCTGGCAGCGCATGTGTGGCTGGCGAGTGGTAGCCTGCGCATGCTGGCAGGGTTCACTCCGGGAACATTGGCCAGCCACTCGGTTCCCGGTCCCGGTGTCATGCCAGTCCGTTGATGAAATCCTGAGGAGTTTCCTGTGGCAGAAGACCTGACTGTTCCTGATCCCGCCCCGGTTCTCGATCTGATGTCGGCCTTCCGCCGCTCCAAGGTCATGTTTGCGGCTGTGTCGCTGGGAATCTTCGATGCCCTCGCAGCCGGGCCGGAAAGTTCGGCAGCCCTGGCCGGGAAGCTCGGATGCCATCCAGAGGCGCTCGAGCGATTGCTGGATGCCTGTGTCTGCCTCGGACTGCTGGGACGACAGGGCGAAGACTATCGCAACTCGGAGCAGGCGACTGCTTACCTGACCAGCGACAGCCCGTATCGTCTGACGGGTTACATCAACTTCTCGAATGGACCCATGTGGAAGCTGTGGGCCAATCTGGAAGGAGCAGTGCGGGAAGGGACTCACCGCTGGAAACAGACGTTCGGAACCGACGGGCCGATTTTCTCGCACTTCTTCGAGACCGACGCTGCCATGCGGGAATTCCTGCTGGGCATGCACGGGTTCGGGATGATCAGCAGTCCGCACGTGGTGACCGCGTTTGATCTCAGCCGCTACACACAGTTCATCGATCTCGGCGGCGCAACGGGGCATCTGGCCGCTGCGGCGTGTCGGCAGTATCCGCAGATGAAAGCTACGGTGTACGACCTGCCGCAAGCGATGCCACTGGCAGAAGAGATGGTCTCGCAGACGACGGTGGCCGATCGCGTCATCCTGCAGCCCGGGGACTTCTTCACCGATCCCTTGCCGAACGGCGATCTGTTTGCGCTGGGACGCATTCTGCACGACTGGACCGAAGAGAAGATCACGACCTTGCTAGCCCGAATTTTTGACGCGCTGCCGTCCGGCGGTGGCATTCTGATCGCCGAGAAACTGTTGCGGGAAGACAAGAGCGGACCGGAGTGGGCGCACTTGCAAAGTCTGAACATGCTGACCTGCACGGAAGGCAAGGAACGCACGCTGGCGGAGTATGAAGCGCTACTGTTGAAAGCCGGCTTCCGCAACGTGATCGGCCGTCGAACGCCCTCTCCCCTGGATGCCGTGCTGGCGACGAAGCCCTGAAATTTCCTGGCAGGCGGTGCGGGTCGAATGCTATGGTGACTTGTGTTCAGAATTTCCGGGGGAGTGGCATGCTGAATACCAGTCCGAAGCGCCGGCAAGGGAACCGACAGGACTGCCTCGCTGGCGCTTCGGGCTGGTAAATTGTAATGCTGTATAAAGCTGGTGGATTTTTACCGGCAGCGAGTCACGAGGCCGAAAGCAGGTCGGGCCATGAGTTCGATTGGTACGGGCGGCGCGATCCCGCCTCTGGCAGGCAGTGTCGCGGGCGCTGTGGGACAGCAACGACTGGCCGGTGCCAACGAGCAGGCTGATGCGACTGCTGCCCGCGCGTTTGAGGCGCAGCGGCAAGCGCAATTGCAGCGTTCGGTGGGCGACGTTGATGCCTCAGCCGGGACCGGCGACCGCGACGCAGACGGTCGCGAGGCCTGGCGGTGGCATCAACAGCAGTCCGCAGGTTCGGGCAGCGTGAATCCTGCCACGCCCCACCCGCGCGATCCCGATGCGGAACGCGGACAGTCACTGGATCTGGATGCCTGAAGTCTGAACCGGGCGCTCGTGTCGGACTGTGAGAACCGTGCCCGGTCTGAAGCGACAGCAACCTGCGCCGGCGCTTCGGGCAGGTGGTGTCGGGATTTCAGATTTCACTTGCCCGAGCCCAGGAAGCTGAACAGGCTGCGGCGGGCACGCTTGTCGTCCGGCCGTTCTTCGCTGGACTCGCTACGGACCTCAAACTGCGAGGCCAGTTGCTGGACGGCGCGGGTCAGCTTGGCCCGCGGTGCCTGGGTGAGCAGTGGCACGCCGTTGTTGCGGGCCTCGACCATAGTGCCGTAATCGTTGGGGATCGTGGCGAAAATCTCGCGACCGAGCGTCTCCAGAGCCTTGCTGACGCTGATCTGGTTGTCTTCCAGGCCCTGGCGGTTGATGACAATCTTGACCTTGTTGCCGAGTCCCTCGTGACGATCAAAAAACTGCGTCAGCCGCACCGCATTCCGCAAGCAGGGCAGATCCAGCTGCGTCACCAGCAGCACATGATCGGACGCATCCATCGCTGCGAGGTCCAGCGGCGTGTAGCTTTTGCTCACGTCAATCACCAGGTGAGTGAACGTCGCTTTCAGCAGCTGGATCACACGGCGCAATTCATCCGGCGTGATCGGCGTGCGTTCGTCCATTTCGACGGGCCGCGGCAACAGAAATGCGCCACATTCATGTTTCGTCAACGAGCGTTTGAGCAGGGAATAGTCGAGGCGACTGATATTGTCTGCGACGTCCTGAATCGTGTAATCGGGGATGATATCCAGCCAGACGTCAGCATCGCCGAGGGCCAGATCAAGATCGATAACTGCCACACTGCGACCGGGCGTCTGGGCCAGACAACAGCCGAGATTGATCGCCAGGGACGTACAGCCGACGCCACCGGAGGCCCCGCCGATGGTAATCACCTGGCAGGAGCGGGATTCGGTGACTTCTCCGGGCCGACCGCTGCCGGCCTGGTTCAGGCGATCCAGCGCTGCCAGAAAATCCTCCAGGTGCAGCGGCTGACTCAGAAATTCGCGAGCGCCGCTGCGAATGGCTTGCAGGATCAGGCTGCCTTCCTGAGAACTGCTGAGCACCAGCACGCGGCAAGTGGGAATTTCCTGAACGATGCGGGCGACGAGTTCGATGCCTTTTTGCGGATTCGAGTCGAGCGAGATCAGGGCGACGTCCGGCAGGGATTGTTTGACGACGTCAATAAAGAACTCATAGCGTGAGCATTCCGCTTCGAGCCAGACCGACTCGATGCCGAGCATCATGGTCTTCAGGGCACTGCGGGTGGAATCCAGCGGGTCCACCAGTGCGATGCGGGTGACATTTCTCATAGCAATCACAACTCTGTTCAAAGTCAGGCAGGCGGTCGCAGTCATGCGCACGAACCGACTGACGGAGACATCGTCCTCGCATGGACTCGAGGACGTTCACAAACTAGCAGTCGAACACGATTGGCCCTGTTGATGACATCCCGGAAATCATCAGGCGGCGGCATCCTCTCTGGAAGCAGGATTCGACAGGAAATGCTCAGGGTTCGATCAGTCCCTCCTCGCCGGGCGACCGTCGGGGGGCTGGTGCGGTGGAGGACACCGGGCGCACGTCCGTGCGGGCCGGCATTTCTGCAGGAATTGCTGTGGCCAGGGAAGCAGCCGCCCGATTCCTTGAGGAACTGGCGGCGGCTGGCGGTGCAGGAGGGATCAGACCCGGTTCCGGCGGCGCGGGCAGGCCCGGCGTCACGGGAATCGGAGTCAGTGGCGCGGCAGTGCCGGGCGGCAACATCATGCCGTCGTAACTGCCGGGCATCCCGGCGGAGTTTGGACCGCAATTAATACACGGACTTCCGTAGTTGGGCACTTCAATGACGCCGTCCCAGTACAGTTCCCGATCGCCCGGCACCGTGGTGCCCATTCCAGGTCCACCCGGCGGAACGGCATCCGGCGACAGTCCTGCGACATATTCAGGCGTAATCATGACCAGCAATTCGGTTTCCGCCGTGTTGTAACGGGTCCGACGGAACGCGGCGCCGATTCCCGGCAGTTCGCCGAGAAACGGGATCTTGTCGGTTTCCGCAGTATGGCGCGTCGAGAACAGGCCGCCGATGACGAGGGTCTGTCCGAATTCCATTACTGCCTGGGTTTCCACGGTTCGCTTGGTCAACCCCGGAACCGTCGTTCCGCTCAGGGTGACGGCCGTAGTGAAATCCCGCTCGGACACTTCTGCCTTGATGGTTTGCTTGAGTGTGGTCGGCCCCAGCACGATGGGGAGCGATTCCAGCACCACGCCGAATTCCCGCCATTCGATGGTGACGGTTCCCAGACTTTGCGGTACGGGGATCGGAAACTCGCCCCCGTTGACCAGCCGGGCAGCTTCCCCGCTTCGGGTCACCAGGACCGGTTCCGCCTGGATCTTCAGCAAGCCTTCTTCTTTGAGTGCCTGCAGCAAGCCCTGGAAGACGAAATCGTCCGTCGCGATTCCGAGGGCCATGGATGTATTACTCAACTGGCTGGCGGCCAGTCCCACGGCAGGCGGACCGCCGAATGGCAGGGTGAAGGTCTCCAGCGCGGTAATTGGTCCCGGAGTCGAGGCGAAGGCGGCGTTCTGGCCGATGACGGCGAAGTTGATGCCGAACTGCCGCGCCAGGCTGCGCTGGACTTCCATCACCTTCACCCGCAGTTGCACTTCCTGAGGTCCGCCGACCTTCATCTGGTTCAGCACGCGGGGATAGTACAGTTCCGCCAGCGAGACGATTTCATTGATCTGCTGGGGTTCGCTGACCCAGCCGCGCAGCAGCACGCTGTCGCGAACCTTGATCACGCTGACCGCCGTGTTGGGATAAGTGCGTTTCAGTACCGACGCCAGCAGTCGCGCATCGCCGGTGACGAACACCTCGATGTGATACGACTTTGAATTCTCGTCCGTGAAGACGATCGTTGTCACGCCCTGATCGACCGCCTGAATGCGAATCTCCGTGGGCGACAACGGTGTGACGTTCAGGACCGTCTGGTCGAAACCGTCGACACGTTTGATGGGCGCGGGGAAATTGAAGACTTTGGCAAATCGCTCGGCGATTTCGACACTGGCCCGCGTCGAGGCGATGTTGACGACTTCGCCGGAATGTGCCGCCGCCGGTTCCTGCGGCGCTTGCGCGGCCACAGGTTCGATCAGCGCGATGGCCAGTGCTGTCAGTGCCAGCATTCCCAGCTGTGCCATACTTGCGATTGAAGTCGTTTGCATCCCTGCACCTTGACTGAAATCTGACCGACCGGCTGCAGCGTTCCTGCTGGTCGCCGATCGTTGATCCTGTCGCTGCCTGTCAACAATTCGCCAGGGCTGGCGGTTGTCGGGCAGCACTGAAATCCCTGAGCCTGCATGGACCAGCCGGATAAAGACGACCGACCGGTTGCAAGGTCGAAGCCATCCCTCTCAGGCCGGAGCCATTCATTGCGTCAATGACGTGTTCGTGTTCTGCGAGCCGCCGGAACCGGTCATCCATTGCGTGAGCGGCAGGTTCCAGAAGCCGGAGTTCTTCGTTTTCTCCGTGGTCTGATTCCGGGTGGTCAGTGGAGTGCTGAGCGGTTGCGGTGCGGCCGGCAGATCCACCTCGTAGATCTTGCGTTCATCTCCCTGAAAGACTTCCATTTTCCACTTGGGTGCTTCCACAGGAGCCGCCGGTTCTGCCGGCTCGGAGCCCGTCTGTACGAATTCTGCGAAGCTCGGTTTCGGTTGCGGTTCCGGCTGGGGCAACTGCGGCGGATCTTCCCTGGTGACCGTGGCCGGTTCGGCAGTTTCGTCCGACAACTCGGATCTCAGAAATTGCAACTGGGCTTCGTCCGTGCCTTTCAGGGCGACGGCCTCCTTGTCCAGAACGCCGCGCAACGTCAGATGCAATTGCCCCTTGCTCTCGGCCAGCTTCATGATTTCCGCCTGGACCGGGGAAACCAGCAGCGTAACGTTTTTAACATCCTTGGCAGGCACACCTGCCTCCACACTTTCGTCACCCATCCGGTGGTCGCCCATCGCGTACACCTGGATGTACTCCAGAATGGTTCGCGTGAGAGACTGATAACCGGATCCCTTTTTCATCATCTTGTAGGTCAGCACCACGTCAACCCGATCGCCGGGCTTCATAATGCCGCTGTGAATCATCGTCGCACTCGCCGGGACCGTCACCAGCCGCATGCCGGCCGGGATATCCAGTGACGTGCCGAACTGTCCCTTTTCTCCCAGCTGCGCAATCTGGATCACCTGCCCCGGAAAACCGCGCGTCTTCAACGCCCGGTCCTGATACTGGGCTTCCTGCGTCACAGCACCCTGCGGCACCGATTCCTTCGGGATTTCACGAAAACCTACCAGCTCCGGCGTCAGCTTGACGCCCGGCTCCACCTCGGCCCGGGCGACCAGGACCCGGACGCGCTCAACACCCTGATTCCGGGCTGACAGCAATTGCTGCGCGCCGACCATCGCGACCAGTCCGCAGCCGACAGCTACGGCGAACAGTAACAGTGACTTGGGTTTCATTTCACATTTCCCCGCGGAACTTCGCGTGGCCAGTCGGACACTGAAGTGTCAGCCGGCTGACGAAGGGCGAGGAGGACACACATCGTGCCCGCTATCGCCTCATTCATCGGCCGCTGGTTGTTAAACTCTTCAGTCTATGACGGTAATAACGGTTCTCCCGAAAAGTCTGGGCAAGCTCGCGCGGTCGGGCCGATCGAAACCGCCAACAGAACGGGAATTTCCGTGCAGGAGGTCCGGCAGGGCTCACCGGCAGGTTTTGCCGATGAGATCACTGCGCCTCTTGAGTCAATCTAGCTCATTTTCCGGAGACACTACGAAAAAACCCGGAGAACTCGATCCGACAGGCATGACCCGGGCAAAACGGTGGGTTCGCCCGGCCGTCCCCGCAGGCAGTACCTGTGCCACAGCAGTGCTTGTGCCACCGAAGCATCCGGAGCTCGCGTGGGCTGCGATGCGGCTGTCGCGCGGACGGTCTGGATAGCACAGCACCCCGATGCCAGAGTGGCCACCGGGGTGCTGTGGGCGGGATGGAATCCCTGGAAATCGCTCTGATCGACCGGAATCTCTGAAAGGACAGCGCTGCTCGAAGTGCGTCGGGACTGCGACTGTGCGGCGAGATCGCCTTAGATCATGCCTGCGTAGACGAAGTACGCGATCGAACCAATGCAGATCGGAATACCGTACGGCAGCAGCAGCATGGTTGGCTTGCGCTCGGCTGCGATCGCGGACAGTTTGCGCGGATCTTTCACCGCCATCCACTCACGCGCGATGAAGAAGAAGTTGTTCGTGTGGTGTCCCAGCTTGCCGCGGTAGACGGCCATCGCGATCGCCATCAGCGCGCCCACCACCACCGAAACGCAGAAGGCGTTCCAGGTGACCGTTGCGCCGACCCACGCACCCATGCCGGCCATCAGCTTCACGTCGCCGGCACCCATGCCTCCGACTGCGTAGAGCGGGAGCAGGCACAGCAGGCCGACCAGCATCCCCAGGGCACTCTGGCCCAGGCCTTCCCAACCACCGGCGATCCCGCCGTAGATCAGGCCGGACAGCACCATCGGGTAGGTGAGCCAGTTGGGAACTCGCAGCTGGCGGCCGTCGATCCATGCCGCCCAGATCAGTAGAACACTGACCAGCTTGATCTGCCAGTGCCCGGTCAGAAAAGCATTCCAGTCCATGGCCATCCAGTCTTTCGCACAAAAGGTTGAGGGGAAACCGGCGGATCTTCAGCCGATAGGCGCAATCGAGTGACGACGCGGCTCTGCCGCAGTTCTCGATTCTGCCTGACGGCCGATTCCATCCCGCACGCAAGGCCGCGGGCCGATCCCGGTCGCGAGCGAACAGTTTTCGTCGCGACCCGGTTCAGCTGCGAAACGCCAGCAGGGTCTGCAGCAGCAGAGCCAGCGTCATGATTCCGGCAATGCTCATTTGCATCAGAGCATCAGCCGGGAACTCCACCCAGAAGGGAAACATGATTGACGATCCTTTCCTGAAACAGACGAGTGCTGTCGCAGACTGCAAACGCACCACAAGCCGCCCGGATGCAGGACACAACCGGGCGGCCGCGATGATTCTCGACTCTCGCCTGCTGACCACGGCTTAGCCGAGGGCGGTGCCGACGGCTTCAAACTTGGCATTGGCGTTGGTGCCGATGGTGCCGATGGCGGTGAGGCACACGATCACGATCAGGGCCAACATGACGGCGTACTCGACAGCGGTCGGGCCATCTTCGGAAACCAAGAACTTCTTCACGCTCTGGACGAACTGCGTCATTGCTCTATTCCTTCTGAACTGTCTGCCGTATCGCGAGAGAAATCGCAGTGACGGCAATCCCACCCTCTGAGAGTTCGTTCCCGTCGATCGCACCTATGCAGATCGACGACGCCCCCCGGAACCGGCGAAGTCGGCAGCAGATGTTGTCTTTTGTCAACACGCGCCTCGCATTCACCGGGAACGCTGCTCCGCTCAACTGAAACCTAGGTCGAAGTTGCGCTCTGTCAAATTTCCGGGTCGCGGATTCAGGGAAAAAACAACGAAGTGCAGTTTTCCTGAAAATTCCTCCCGGAAATGCCGCCTGGTCGTTCAGGTGTGACTTACCGGTCCAGCAATAAGACGCAGGCCTGTCGCTACGGGTCTGTCGAGCCGTTTCACAGGAAACGCGAACCGCGTTGCCGGACCTGCTCGACGCGGGGCCTGGAATGCGACAAAATGAGGCGCACCCTCCGGGCGCAACTGACGGCGCTGCGGGGGAACCTCGTGTCGCAAATTGAGAGTGTCATGGATTTCAGTGCGAGATTGCAGAAGGCCGTTGAACGAGGCCGCCAGCAGGCCGATGCCGCTGCTCGCGATCAACTGCGTTCCCAGCTCACTGAAGAAGAGTTGAAAACCCGGCATGCCCAGGCCCGGGTGGAACTTTCGGACCATATCGAGACTTGCCTGCAACAGGTCGCCCGGCAATTTCCGGGATTCGATTTCCAGACGGTCGTGAATCCCGAGGGCTTCGGTGCGCGGATTTCTCGCGACAACATCCGCGGGCGTCGGGGAAATCTGGCGCGGGAGTACAGCCATCTGGAGCTGATCGTCCGCAGCTTTTCCACCGGTCATGTACTGGAAGTCGTTTGCCGCGGCGCGATCTCGAACAAGGAGGTTATGAACCGCAGCCAGTTCCAGCAGTTGTCGGAACTGGATCTGGACACCTTCCGGCATCTGGTGGATCAGTGGGTACTCGAGTACGCGGAAAAGTACGCGACCGCTGATCGCTGATTCTGTCTTCTCCCGGAAGCCCGGCCGTCGCGACGGCCTGGCTGCTTCCCTGGTGAATGCCGCTCGCGACACCTCTCAATATCTACACTGTTCAACAGGCGATTACGTCCATGAGTCGTGCCGATGATCTGCAGCGCGTGTTGAATTCCGGCATCGTCGCGATCCTGCGGGCCCCCTCGGCCGATCAGCTCACCCGGGTGGCCAGCGCCTTGTACGCCGGCGGTATTGATGTGATTGAAGTCACACTGACCGTTCCCGGCGCG
>VFQN01003401.1_pt1 | contig 22851 bp, 17 predicted proteins | sample 3512371 | NCBI WGS metagenome assembly VFQN01 (sample SAMN10412370, study PRJNA504923) | tailings metagenome | isolation source: Replicate 2 from Balatoc abandoned mine | place: Philippines: Itogon, Benguet | collected 2017-08-28
CTCTCGCAGAATTACAGTAGGGTTGCTTTCATAGACGAGGTCTCTGTTCTCTGCTCTGTTGTTGTGTGTTGAAATGCTTTGGACTTTCATCCTCGTAATATGTCTTTCGATATTATCAGTTGCTTATACAAAATCTAAAATCTCTTCGTTAACAATGAAGAGAATTCTTTCAGAATGGAAAGAAGTGAAAGAACAACAATTATCATTAGATATTCCTTTTCAGAACACATCAAAAGAATCTGGGATACGATTATCTCCTTTGAAGAGTAACCTGTTAGAATGGCATTTTAGTTTTACAGGAATGAAAGGAAGTGATTATGAAGATGGTATTTATCATGGAGTCATCTTTCTCAATCCTGAATATCCTCGTAAAGCGCCTCGTATTGCTATGATCACACCATCAGGTAGATGGGCAGTAGGGAAAGATATTTGTCTTTCAGGTAAAATTTTCTTCTCTATTCTCATGATGATGTGTTATTTTCTCCTTTGAAGCTTCAAACTATCACCAAGAGACTTGGAATCCTAATTGGAATCTCAGGACACTGATACTATCGCTCAGAGGTTTTATGACAACCATGGCAGGGGAAATTGGTTCGATCACTACTGATCGAGCAACTCATCGACTGCTTGCTGGGAAAAGTCGCTCGTTTTTCTGTCCGTTGTGTGGGATGCATCATGCTTCGATAAGTGAGGAGGTGCCTTCCCAGCCTATACCTTCCTCCAGTATGAGGCGATATTTCATTCGCGACGAAGAAATATTGACAAAGAAAACCACATCGCCATCCTCCTCATCTCAGAAAGGAAAGAAAAAGAGTCTGACCACTAAGAATCAAGGGAATGCTGGTGTTTCCCTCACAGCTTTAAAATCATCTCTATTCAAATTCATGGTCTTTTCCCTGTCTTTCACGTTCTTCTTCCTCCTGAATCGTCAGATAGCAGAGCATTCATTCAACCTCTATCTGAATCAGTCGTGATGAAGGATGTTGAGTAATGTGTAGCTTGTACATAGTGTCATTGATGTTAATAAAGAAGAATATTTCGATTTCTGCCACCCAGAAGAGGAATGACTCATTGTAATATCAGAGAAGCAAAGAAAAAAACAAACAAACAAACCAAACAAAAAAATGAAAAATGAGGAAAAACAAATAACATCCAAACACTGAGGAAGAATCCAATCCACACACATCGATATTTGCTTTTCCCATCTCTTCTCTTACACCAAAGCTGCCAACTTCAAATAATCCTCAGCCAAATCACATAACATCTCTAACGTCAGCTCATCCTCCTCACTCACTCCCAATGCTCCAATACCTTCATATGCTGCGGCGGTGGCAAGCTCATCAATCGTCGCACCTAGCGCAAGAATCTTCTTCGTAACTAAACGAGAACAAACCGAAAGAATGACAAGCACTGATCGAATGAGATTCTTAAACTCTTCAAAGGTAATGAATCCATCAGAATCACTGTCAGAGATTGTGAAGGCAACCATCAATCGCTCTTCTATTGGTGATCTGGAACATAGGAAAGCTAAACCAACAGCTAAATCAATGTAATGAATGGTCTCTTCGCTTTCTATTTGGAAAGCAGCAAAGATCTTATTTCCTAGAGCGATCGCAAGATCCATATCAAAGGAAGAGATCTTCGCCTCTTGTAAGACATTCGCAAACCATCGCGACCATCCTTGAGCAGATAGTTTCCCTCCTACATAACATTGGCCTCCAAGTTTATCGATTAGATCATCAGCTTTATAACATTCCAATCCAAGGATTGATACGGCACCACGAAGTTCTAATACAGTAGAAGACGGTGGGAATCGATCGTCATCTAAAAACAAATGTAATCCATCACTTTCATCATCGTCTTCGCCAGAGAATGCCTCCAGGTGTTCACTGACTTCTTCATCGTCATTGTTGTCTTTACTGCTCTTTTGAATCATTGCAGAGCTCTCAACTTTGAATCTTTCACTCTCATTCTCAAGCTTAGTAAAGACCATGTTGATGAACTTTAAGAATTGAGTGTTCGTGAAGGTTGTTTGATCGGGTGAAATATTGCTATCATCATCGTTATTCTCTTCCTCTTCTTCATCTTCGCCGCTCCGATTCTTTCTTTTCTCTCCTCTCTGTTGCTGTCGCAGAGGATTAATCTTTTGCGCCACGTGATTCATGTAGAACTCAACACAGATCGCTCTTGCATCAGTATCAGCTTTCCCCTCGATCTCTTGGATAGATTTCAAAGGATTCAACGCATAGCATGCCTTATAGAGATGACTGACAACCTCATAAACAATACTAAACTTCAAAGCCTTTGGTCGAATAAGAGCAAGAATAATCTCACCACGAGTAAAAGTATCATCATCACAGAAGAGTAATAATACAATACTAATCTCTAACAAAGAGAATCGTTCAGTCGTATTACCACTATTATTACTATAAATACTACTACCACCACCTACACTGCTCGTTGTATTTCTTTGACTAGTATTCTCTTGTTCAGTACTATTGTTATTGTTATTCTTATTGCTGTTATTCCCTCCTAATGCAAAGATCTTTGTTAGTTGATCAAGTAAGAAATCAACAATAGATCTTTGTAAGACAGTTAAACTAATATAATGTTCACCAATCAGTTTTAATATACCACGATTAAAGTTAGAGATAGTAATATAGCCATCTTTATTGGTCAACTGAATAAAATATTTAATTAAATCATAAGTTGAATATTCATTTAATCCTAATAATTCATTTGCCTCAGAGATTGTGATTGCCGCTCCATTATAACCGACAAGGAATGATGTCACTTGATCTTCTTCTAAATCTTCCGTATTTGTTCGAAGTAGATCTTCATCGTCGTCATCGTTATCATTATCGACATCATCATTATTATCATCATCGTCGTCACCTTCGTCTTCATCTTCATAACCGTCTTCAGTGTTGTCATTATCAGAGGAAGCAGAAGAAGGTAAATTGAAAGATCTCTTAAAAGTCGCAGGGAAATAACCTAATAACTTCGTTAAAAGATCATAGAAATAACCGTTAGAGATTTGTAAGATTGATAAACCAAGATGTAAACCATGAATAAATAATTCAATAAACTCTGATCTCGTTAGCTTCCCCCACGATCTTCTTTGAACTTCAACTAATAATAATAACTTAAGATATATCGCATGACTTAATTGATCAGCGGTACAACCGGTAACTTTAATATAATCACGATTGAAATAGAAGATAATTCGAAAGACAATTGTTAAATGATTTAATAAAATAATATCATTAATGAGATTAACATCATTGTTTAATGTCTTCGAACGATTAGATGAAGATGATGATTCTTGATAATATTGAAATAATTCATCAAATAATGAAGTTGAAGTATCATCTGAACATAATACGAATAATGAAATAATTAAAGCAGAAGATACTTTACCAGTTTGCTTATTATCAATTACATCATAAATTAAATTTAATAAAACACCTGCTGATGATTTAGAGGGAATATTATCAGTAATTACTGTACTAATGTACGAAAAGTATTTCGTTGAATTTTTTAAAGCTTGAATGAAAGGGATTAAAGCCTCTAGATCTAATTGAAACGATTCTCTCATTTGGTTGATGAAGGCACGAATCTTTACATCACGATAGCATTTTGACACTTCTAAAGTAGGTCGTGATTTAGAACGTTTTAAATGGTGCTCGTCTTCTAGCGAGTCGTCGTCACTGTTGTTGGAGGCAAGGCGATGATTGCTGTAGACTTCAATCGCTCGGATTGTTAATTCTCGTAAAGGATCGAAGCCAGTGGACATATACCATGCGCAAAAATCATCATAAGTTAAGAAATAGGCAGGACCTTTCGATTGAATGCGATGATAACAGGTGGTGGCAGTGACGATGGCCAAGTCTTTACTTCCTAGACAACTATAAGCAAAGGCTAATCCAGGATCTAACTCAAATAAATTATTAAAAGCTTGTGATAAACTATCAATAAACTCTTCTTTATGAATCACATTATCAGAATTTACATCTAATATCTGAAAAGCTTTTCGCACTTGTTCTTCTGTGAGCAAAGTATCTTGCGAATCTAAGCCTAATGCTTGTCGATTTAGACTGGTAGGAACATTAGCTATGACGTTTTCGTTAATAACGTATAGTTTGCGACCGGCAAATAAACTTGGATTCAATGCAAGCATCGAGGGAGGATACACTACGCCAGTTTCGTCGGTAAAACCTTTGGCTACAGAATTGCTTTCAAAGCTTGCTTGGTATAAAGCCTTGATTTCTTCTGGATTAACTCCATCATATAGGTAAAAGATACGGAGTTTACCGCTCGTTGGCTCTGTAATTTGAACATAATACAGTTTATTGTCTTCAGTCTTCTTTTGTCCGTTCGCTTGTTTTTGGGACATTTTGCAAGAATCAATTGTCTTTAAAGAGAGGGAAAAGGTTCTTTATTAAAAGAGTCGAATAAAATGAAAAGATAACTCTGGATTAGTGAGACCAATACGATAGCAAATGAGACTGAAGTCGTAGCAGTTGATGAATCTTTTTCATTAAAATTCTTTCCAATTTTTTTCGATTGTGAATTGCAAAACTCATATTCTCTATCAAATAAAACCAATCTTTATCATATTTCAATAACTCGATAAATAGCAATTTAAATTCCTCAATCGAAATTACGAAATTTCGAATTTCCGAAAATCTCACAAGTGAAGTGACCGTTTGAAAAATTTGAAAATTGATTGAATGAACAAGAAAGATCACAGCAATCAACAATCAACAATCAACCAACTACAAACACAGATCTAAGCAATCAAAGGACTCCGAATTATAAGAAGATCTGAAATATTTCAGGTTTATCAAAAAAGATCTATTATTTACCTCTATTCTGAGAGTAATTTCTCGAGAGTTTTTTTTTTATTTGTTTTCTTTGAAGGTTATTTACTTTCTTTTCTACAACATATCTCAAGTGTTAACATTCTTTCAACTGACTTAATGATTCTTTAAGCAGCTTAGAATGCTTATATCTTTTATTGTTACTCTTCTTTTTGCATTTGCGGCAGCTGGTTCCTTTGAACCGATCCAAGTCATGTGTGAAATCAATGGCCAGCTAGTCCCCGCTATGATTGATACCGGTGCAGAGATCACAGTCATGTCCGCTTCTTGTGCAAAGCGTTGTAGAATTCATAACCTCATTGACACCCAGCATAGCGGGAAGGTTGTGGGCATTGGCTCCAGTGAGATCGTTGGAGGTATCGAAGGCGTAGGAATGCGTATTGGACCTCTAAACTTTCAAAACAAGATCTCAATCCTGCGCCATTCCAGATGCGACTTTTTAATTGGATTAGATATATTAGAAAGATTTAAGTGTGAGATCAGTTTGAAGGATAAATTGTTGAAGTTTAATGTGAGAGGGGATGAGGTTCGAATTCCGCTGACTTCTTCTTCGCGATCTACTACCAACAACTATGAATACGCTTCCAGCAATAGCAATACTCGCAGTAATAGTGAGAGATCTCAATATTCGTGGATTGCGAGAAGAGAGACGTCTCTGGCTGAAGATCAAAAGAAGTTCGAAGCAGCGAAATCTAATCTGCGCAAAGTAAAATTTGGCAATGTTATTGAAGAGGATCAATACTATGAAGATGGTTATAATAGAGTAAACAATAACAATAACGTGAGTCCTTCAACGGAGAGTCTGGTGAATAACTCTGACTATGACGATGAAGAAGATGACTCCTATATTCTTGATGATAAAAACATCTCTTTGGAAGGCGTGTAGAATACTCATCAAAGAATATAAAACCATTTTTCGTATTGTGGAAAGGCGAAATATGGAACAATCAAGTTAATATTTGTGGTGATTTGTAGATATATATACGAAAAAAAGAAAGATAAAAGTAGTGATAATCAATTCTATCTGGGGAGAAGTCTTGTTTCATGCACGAAATGAAGATTTCTTAAACAAGTGCTATTTCATTTTGCCAAAAACATTTTTTGTCGTGCTCTATCTTGTCTTTCTTCTTTTAAGGACAGTTTGTAGACTTTTCTTTGGGAGTTCTCATGTTTAATTTTAATCGTTAATCGCATTCAATCAAAAGACGTTATTTCTCATCTCAAGATACGGATTGTTCATGACTGATGGATGTACACAGCTAGGTTGTTTCTTCAGCACGCCTACCATTCGATCAATCGTATCAACAAGTTCTCTCACTGGGACATGGAATCCATGACCAAGACTTTTATCCGCAGGAACATCGATACGATCGTAATAGATCCCCATCTTCCTTGCCATATTACCATGACCCTTGATCGGAGAAAACTCTCCTAGAGGATATAATTCAATCATACCACAACAATTCTCACTTCCTACAGACATATGCATGGAAGAACTCATTCCAGCACCATGTGCACCAACCATAATACTTGTATCGCTAATAAGCTCTAACTGTTGCTCAAAGCTTAGTTTCCCTAACTCTTGAAAGATAACTTCTACTCCATGAGGTGATTTCTGCGAATATTCTTTTAACCCTTCCATGAGAGCAGGTGTATTTAAATAATTCCTTGAAGTTCTTTGATTCCCCCACATATTAGAATGTTCATTACGAACAACAACTAATACTTTCACTTTCTTCCGATCATTTGAATAAAATGCATTCGATGAACGTTGTAAAAGACCATACGCAGCACGAACATGAAGATTCCATCTTTGATATAATGTTGATGGACCAATGAAGGAACATGGTAAATCAATAAACCAACTTTCCCAAATAAAGAAACGTGGTGGAATATTTTGAATTAATAAATGCTTTATACATACTGTTTTATCAGTAAAATCAATACCTTTCAATATATTTTTCATTGTTTTACGATAAGTTGTGAAAAATACGTTAGGTTGATCATCGAAATTATGACCTAGTTTAAACGAATCAACATTAAGCATTTCTATATCATCAGCATAACGTCCACGACCAGATAACCATAAAATGACCCATATATTCATGATATCGTTTAATGTATGACCTAAATTCCTGATATCATCATGACTATAGAGTAGTAGAGTACCATTATAAGTAATATCACAGGTTTTAGTTGACAGTTGAGGTGAATAAAGATGAGGAAAAGAGAAATCATCGTATTTAATAATACCATCGCGACAATCAGTTGATAAAAAATTTTGTTCAAACTTCTTGGATGGCGTCATTCCCCCTGGTCTTGGAACTTTCTTCACTTTTCTAAAATTAATTTGAACATTATCCATATCACAGTAAAGATCGCTATTATCATTACGATAGCAATTCACTCTCGATGATTTCTTTTTATCACATTGAAAGGCAGATGCTGATTGATTTAACCAACGCTCCATATGCACATCACCCCAGGAGTCATCGCAGGATGGATTCTTTCCATTATTAACGGCATTGCAATTGTTAGAGTCAAAACGATCTTTATCCTTTTTAGTTTTGAGGTTTCCCCAAGACTTACCAACTACAACTTGTCCACCACTAGGACTCAAAGCCCATTTACACCATTCTACTTCCTCTTGTGGCAATCTTGGTCTTGCTAGCTTATGGACAGTTTCTTGAGAGCAAAGATTTGGCTTGTAAGATTCGATTCTCGAAGTAATTTGGGCCTGCTTGGACGTGGTTCTTTTGATATATGTCCTATCGAAAGGCATTTGCAGGAACGATTCCCAAGAGGTTCTCTTTTCTACTAATGGTGCGAAATGATTGTCATCAATACTTTGTGTATTCTTTATGACAGGATTCGGGATTTTGACGGTCAGTTCTGGTGATGAAAGTTGATGAAGTAGCTCATCATGGGATTTGCTCTCTAAATGGGGAGGTGCCGTAACAACAGAGTGGGTAAACTCGTGAATACCCGCATTTCCTTGTTTGCCTGATTCCCATGAAGGATGAGTGGTTTCGATCGAGGGTTTTAGTCTAGTATAATAAAGTGTATGAATAGTCAATAATAACAAAAAGAAAAAGATTCCACTCCATATCGTTAGGCATAAATTCTTCAATTTCATTAGTAACTCAAAAGTTTTTTAAAATATCTCCTCTCCTATTACAACGAGAGACACTGTAATATCGAGAGAGTGAAAGTCGTTTCAATTTTCTTGTTTAATAATGGCGAAGAAAGGAGGGAAGCAAGTCGAAGTTGTTCCTGAAGTAAAAGAACCAGAGTTTATTGTTGGCACTGGTGAATTTACGTTCACTGATGGATCACAATACATAGGGGAATGGAAAGAAATGCAGGGCAGAAAGTTTAGAGAAGGACAAGGTACATTCATTAACGGAAAAGAAAAATATGTTGGATCCTGGGTAGATGATAAAATGCATGGAAATGGTGAATATTTCTTTGGCTCTGGTTCAGTTTATCGAGGATCTTTTGTGAATAATTTGTTTCATGGAGAAGGTGAATATACCTTCCCTGACGGTGCGAAATATACTGGAAGCTGGTCAAATAATAAAATGCATGGAGTCGGTACATATGTAGATAATGATAATAATATATTTAAAGGTCGATATAATAATGGATTATATGATTCTGGTGATGGTGGTTACCTCACTGTTCGACCAATAAATTAAAATAAAATAATAAAAAGTTTCAAATCTTTTGTTCACCTTGCTTTCATTCAAAATTTAAATTAATAATTTTTATATATTACATTTCTTTGTTTCTTTTATACAACGAAAATAAGCATATGAAGATTAAAATTCAAAGTTATTGAAAGTATATTCTGTTTCAGAATTATTCCCTAACAAATCATCGAAGTAGTGCTTACTGCCCATATCTGAATCATGATAAGAAGATGTTCGCTTTTTCATCTTTGTCATAGTAGAAATACCATGATTGCTTCGAACTAATTCCTCCATTTCATCTTCTCCTTCTTCTTCCTCAACTCCTTCTGTTTCACTTCCACTCATACCACTTTCACTTTGACTCTCTGGAACTCTTGTTAATATCTCTCCTTCAGAGTCATACTCATCATCCTCAAACTTAATATCGTCGGTCAGTTCATCGAGGTTAGGAATAGAGCGACAAAAACAGCCACAACCCGTCGCACATTCACTATTCTTATCAAACCATTTCTGTAGATGCTCCTCATGTCCTCCATGACCACATTTTTCACAAACACTGCATAATCCTCGCACAGGTAACATGCAAACCGTACAATAGATACCAAACTTCCGACAATCATAACATCTCACCAACATTCCGCACATTGTCACAGTGCGATGATTCGAATCATCTTTCACACTCTGGAGAGAAAGTCTTTGATGGCCACGTGAGACATTTTCAAGATTTTTGGAAGATGTTGGGCGCACTATCGGTTCATATTGCACCTTCTGTTGACAAAAGATACAGAAAATATCTAAATTAATTTCATCTTGCTGTACTCGAACAATAAGTAATCGATTTAATGGATCTGATTTTAATAAGTTTGATGTATTAATATGCTTTAAAATTTCAGTTGATTGTAAGATTAATCCCCATCTATCTAACCAATCAGAATAAACATATAATTGATTTTCTAAATATTTTATTAAATTTTCATTCAATTTCCCGAAATAATTCGGTATTAAAGGTAATTTCTTCGCTAATGCTGTGGCACATAAATTTAAGATTAATGTTGAATCGCCTAATACCGCAATTACAGTTGCCCATAATTGAGTATCCATTGCCGAGATAAGATATTCAATTAATCGTACAAACAATGAACTGCCGATAATCGAACCATTCCAATGAATAATAGAGCCAGTATCACTCACCGATGATACTTCTAACGCTACAGCTAATAATTTCCAAAACTGAATTAACTTACGATTATGAGGACAAAGTCTTTCAACAACTTTCGCATTATAACGACATAATTCAATCTTTCGTTTTACCCCATCGATTAAAGAAGATGATGATGATTGAGTAGGAGATACTTCCGGTTGGGTGGAACTCCACCGATATTCCTCCGCAAGCAACAGAGTAGCCACGGTTCCAATGCTGCAGAGTAAGTGCTTTCCTTCATGATAGTTTGGAGTTGGTTGGACAGTGGTCACAGTACCATCCATAGATTCGAATTTACCATCCGCATTCACTCGGGTTGAGATTTCCTTTACAAAGTTATTCTGGAAAGAAGGATGTCGTAGAGGCATAAAGTCTTTCGAATCCCTTCTATCTCTCAACGCCCCAATTTCACGAGGCAATCTCCCTAAAACATCTGCTAAGCCGTTATTGCTTGACGTTCGGCTTATATTCTCACTGTCTGGTGCGTCATTATCAAAATCTTTCGATCCGCGCGTAAAGCTCAAATCATAATCATTCCCTTCAGTACTTTCTTCATGTTTTAAGTTTGACATGAAATTAGGAGTGTGAGTCCGAGATTTCTTCTCTTCAGTAGCAGAATTACCATCATGAAGGCTATGAGTCACCCGATCTAAAGTCGCATTCGAAGAAGCAGCAGTCAACGACTTTCCATTGGAATTCTTCATATTCAGCTGCACTTTAAACATGGCAACCATCAAATGAGCATAAGAGCGATGACGAGTTCCTGCTCCACCTTTAGCCTCAACAGGAGGTGATGTCATTATATTTTGAGGTATCTTTGAAACAATATTGCATGTTGCGGTTAGGTCATTGTCCACTGGGGATGCTGCCCGTAAGGTTGCATTGCCAAAGAGGAGGAGCTGTCCACGGTTGTTAAATATTCCTAATTAAGACAGAAATTCGATTAGACGTTAGAAAGCCATCAAAGAGGGAGCCAAAGTTTACCTCCAGAAATGACGGGGAATGGTACCTTAAACGCACTGGCTTCGGTAATCTTCAAAAATTCGACTGACCCACCATCGTGATCTTGATCAGATTCGCTATAAAGACTAGCGACCGTATCAAAACTGTGCTTAATACTTGTTAGGGACGCATTCATTTTATCTTTATCGTTTTTCTTTTCCCAAGCACGTAAAGACTTCTTCCGAAAGCATCGAGCTATTTGATACAAAAAAGAGCCTCCTGAGTGTCCTCGCTTGGGAGCGGATGCCTTAGCGACTTGCATCAAGTCATCAATTAATTGAGTCTTCAAATCAGGATCAAAATGAAATGACGATTTATTTTCTATCGAAAATTTAGGATTCCAAAATTGAGAATATTTTGCTGCGAATGAGACAGTTAGTACCCATACACGATCGGGGATTCCTTGTCTTAGAAAGGTAACCAATTCATCTGTTTTGTAATAGCTTGTGTAGAAAGCTGAATAATTTTTAGTTGTGATAGAAAATGTTTCTGAAGCTGGAATTAAGAATTCAAAAACGATTTGACGACCGAAACGATCCACGTTAGCAATCCTAATTCCATCTAATGTCCCGTCTCGCGGTGCATTGTTTACAGCCGTAATATCTTCTCCTAATAAAGAATAGAATGAAACTGGACCAACAACACCAGATCTTGAAATAGATTTAGTTGGACCGGCAGTACTCATGTGTTCATTACTTTCAGTATCCTCATTTATAACCGCTTTCAAGTTCGCAAAGCTTAACTTCGACTTCTTTCTTGACTTAGCAGGTGGATTTATACGATTTTTAGATTCTTCAAAGGAGTTGAAATCCTCTGTCGTAAAATCTGTAATATGTACAAAACCGCTCTTCGTCACCATGATAAAGGAGTGTTGGATATTAGTTGGTAAATAGGTCGGATTTCTCCAATTATATCCAACTAAATTGGTTAATTTACTCTTTCCAAAAGAATATTGATCGTGCTTATCTGTCGATAGAAGCTTAAAGACACCGTTCTTCTCATTTTGATGCAGGATTGAAGTATCATCGTAACTCGGTCGAATGCGTGTTATTTTCCAATCAGTGTTTGCAACGGTTAATGGAGATTCAAGCTTTTCGACGAAAATTGGTTCGACACTATGCGCTTTCCAATGCTCACATACTCTATTGTTAGTGAGAGTCCAGAAACCGGAGGATTTCATGGACCACGCAAAATCTTCAATTTTAGTATCAAAGCTTATGACTTTATAGGCGTTTTCAGCAGCTATTGGACCTGATGGGGAAGAAGAAGCGGACTTGTGTATTAAGTTCCTCGCCATACGAATATCAAAGATTGTAAGGTTCTTCTGACATATATTAGTCATAAGGAAGCGACTGTCCGTTGGGCACCACTTCAAGCCTTTGATCGACGAACTACCGACTTGAAATTTGCACATTGGTTTTTCTGCTGACCTCAAATCCCATAATGCAACGACACCATTATCATAGCATCCGGCAAAGATATCAGCATCAGAGTAGGCCCAATTAAAGTCGAGAAAGTTCGCATCAAAATGTAAGTGCTTGGTAAGAGGCATGAGCCGGTTCTTCATCTCCCATAAATAAAAACCATTGTCTTTGATTGTAGCAACCAAAGGATGAGGGCAATTTTGAATCTTTAAGGAACGAATGGATCCAAGATCTTCATGAAAAATGACTTCGCGTGGATTTCCTGTTTCATAAAGATGATAGAAAGATAATGTGGACAACGTTGAGATTACTATCCCATCATGATGACTGCTATAATCATAGGTTAAAATAGGCTCATTATTAATCAATGGAAGGCATTTTCTTTGGATTTTATCCAACATGATTGAGTTTTCTCTCTCAATTCATCAATCTCTACAACCGAAATTAGGGCTTTCGAGTTTTCGGGTTATATTTCCTCTTTTTTCTGTGCATTTTTCAGTTGTTGCATTGATCTAATTTGTATCCACTTCACTGAGATGAAATGAGGAATGCCTTCAAAGGATATCAGCTAGTTATCACTTCAATCTTCTTCTTCTTTTCATTTTCTTCGTGTTTCTTCCGTCAAAGGATCCATCTTCCAACTTCCAACGAAAGATTTTTTACTTCAATATGCGTTCACTACCTTCCTTCCTATCACTTCCGCGAAGATGTCAAGCATTATTCAATAACAAAGAATCATCGAGATATATTTTATCATCCAAAGGTTCATAAAAAGAAAAGATGGTTTGACTCGATTGTTCATGGTATCAAGACTTTTCTTAGAAAGATATTTTCAATTCTACGTTCTATGTTTCGAATGAAGGATCAGAAACTTGTAGAAGTGACACTAATACAAAATTCAACTAAACCCCGTCCAACTTTCTCCAGTTCATCAGAAGAAGAAGAGCTACTCGAACGCCTGGAGTCTCCTAATGAAACTTATGGGGTAAATTCTAGTGAAGATGAATCCCCTCCTACCCAAGAGGAAACACATGGAATGAGAGATCCAGCACACGACGCATATCTTCAAAGTATTCGTGTAGAACAACAAAAACATTATGTTGAAAATGTATTGAAGGATATCGCGAGGATGAAAGAAAGATACAAAGACTTGACAGGGAATATTACAGTGAATAACTCTACTCTTGGAATCATCGATACTTCCACTAATGCAACTTCAGTGGTTGGATCTATGACTGAAAAAGCTGAAATCCTCGACACAACTTCCTCATCTCTGTCTCAGACACAAGTTGTGGCTGCGGAGGATACCAATAAGGAGAAAAAGATTCACAAGGAAGAGAAATATTCGAATCTATCGAAGTCTGTTCAAAGGTTCGTTGGTCTTTGGCAATTAGCTGAAGAAAGATTTCGAAACGAGTCTTTCTTAAGGTAATTTTAAACATGCATAATTCTCTTTAACTTCTTCTTTTAGTGCTGATCGCCTCTTCGACACTATTGAGATTCCTCCTTACGGAGCGGTAATTTCTTCGTTGAATGGATCAACTGGCTTGGATTGGTATGTGAATTATTTGAACGCAAGTGAAGGCGGAAAGCAACAACCTATACTAAATTTTAAAGTACTCCGAGGGTGCAGCAGCACATCTTGGATTAGAATTAGTGATAGCAAGACCAAGTTAGTTGTAACTAGACCTCCAAAGCTTCCATATGATCAACTACCTCGAATATGTCTTTATCGAGGAACTGTGGTCGAAGATCGTATAATTGGATTTGTTTATTCGAAAGATGACCAAAGCATACAAGATGATAAGTTTTATCTTTTAGATTTATCGAATAATTCTAGTGGTTATTCACAAATTGGTAATTTTCATATGTATCGTATTTGAAGGGAATTATGATCTTCCTAATTCTTTTGTAAATAAAATAAAATAATCAAACGTGTTTCCGCGCGATATACAAGTTTATCTGTTGTATCGCGATGGTAAGTAATTGGTTGGATTTGTCGAGAGATTGATTAGCTTTAACGAGTTTGCGATTAGGTGTGAGAGTGAAGAATGTACCAAGGTGGCTCCAAAGATACAGGTGCTATTGTTGGACGTGTTGGAGGAGGAAATGCAGGATCTCTTGAACTAAATGATGCTCAGGATATGGTTGGAGCCGAAGAATCCTTAGTTGGTTTCGACGAAAATGGGAACGAGGTGGTGATTTCTGCCTTTCTAAATCCTGGTGATGGTGAGGTAACTTGGATGCCTTCGTATAACTTGGAAGAGTCAAAGAATAAGACGGTGGCAATGTCTCAAATGACATCAATGTTGCGTGATGAAGATCGTAACAATTTATTCGAACAAGCAATTATGACCGCCATCTCTGCCTTTATTGAGAAACATCAAAGAAGACCTGTTGTTTTAGATATTGGTTGTGGAACAGGTCTATTATCTCTCTTTGCCGCTAAGCATGGCGCAGAATATGTTTTTGCTGTTGAGATGTTTGATGCGATGGCGAATATCGCTCAAAGCGTTATCCAAGCAAATGGATATTCAGATAAAATTATTGTAATTAATGCAAAAAGTACTGATATTGATCAATTACCATGTGAAGTTGATTTGATTATTTCTGAGTTATTGGATTCTGCTCTCCTCGGTGAATCATGTCTACCGAGTCATGCTGATGCGATCCGACGATTTTTAAAGAAGGATGATACCTTAACAAACACTGTAAATAATCCTTATGCAATTGCTGATCGTATTATTCCAAACCGTGGGGAAGTATTCGCCACATTGATTGAGAGCATTGAAGTTCAATCTATGGTGCGAGTTGATTCCGTAACAAATGGGAGAGAACCTTTTAATGTTTATCGCAATGACTATGCCAGAAACTGTCATGGTGGATGGCCAATGATTCCGGTGCATTGGGAAGCATTAGAGCACCGAGGTGCAAAGAAATTATCTGATTCAGTACCTTGCTTACAAGTGAGTTTTGCTGATACACATCATAACATATACTTCAATATGATGACAAATCCTGAAATGAGAGCAACTGTTCCACAAACTACCAATCAATTAACAGTTGGTAATCATCCAATTAAGTCTTTCGACACAGAGATTCTTGTGAAGAACGACGGTGTTGTTCATGGTCTTTTGTTCTGGTGGAAGACTTATCTACTGTCTCAAAGTCTAAATCCTATGAGTACTTTATTTTACTCAACAGAACCAGGAAAACAGAATTGGCAAGATCATTGGCAGCAAATAGTCTTCCCATTACCTGAAGCAATTCCTGTTCGTGCTGGAGAAATTCTTCAACTTCACGTCTCTCATGATGATTTATCGTTTTGGGTGAATGTAGTGAAAGTAGATCCAACAATCTTACATCATTCCATTAGTTCCTCATCTTCTTTATCGAGTATTCCGTCACCAGTGCCTTCTTCAACCCGAACAGTAGGATTAAAGCGGAATCGTGAGGAACATAATGTACGCATCTTACAAAATATGATACCACGTTACTACGAAGAAAGCATTGATCAAAAGCATTCCTGTATCTGTGGATGGCATCTATTACACGGATGCTATCAATTATTATCATTAAATTACTATCCTTTCAATAAGACGTGGGATAATTTATTCGATTCACTGTTAGATCAAGTATTACAATCAGCAAGCATTCAGTGGCAGCAAGCTGCCTCGAATGGAGTTAAGCCTGCACCAACACTTATTTTAGATACTTCAGATGGATCGATTTTTTCAATTACCTTTGCTTTGAAGTTAAAAAAGAAGATGCAAGCGTTATTCCCTCCTCAATCTCTTGGAAGTGATGATCACAGTAGTCCCAGCGTTCATTTCATCACAAAAGAAAGAAAACAGTTCTCTGGGATTTTCTTTTCACAATTAATCTCTGCGAATGATCTCGAAGATATGGTCACAGTCTGGGATGGTAACCTCGATGATCTTCCTGGTCTGTTGCAGATGATTGTTGATGGTGATACTGGAAATCATGAAAATGACGACGATGAGATGAACGATGATTCAGTTAATTCTCCAACAGGCATCCATGATATCAACCATTCAGACAAAGTAGCCGTTGAGATTCCTCCTATTCCTCTCGTTCTTCATAACTGCTTCTCTTACCAATTACAATCCCTACCTGTGTGGGAAGCAATCTCCTTTTATTACCAAAGAATTGCTTTACAAACATTCCTAAGTCCAACTGCAACGATTTTACCAGGGAAAGCTGTTGTCATGGCATTACCATTAGAACTATTGGATTTAAAGAAATGTCATGGCCTAGCTCACAGGTGAGTCGTTGGTATTTAGTTCTCTCCTAACTTCTTCTTACGTATTATATTTTCTTGATAAATAGTGTCAGTGGATTTGATCATCGTGCATTAGATGAGAGGCAGAGTCAATGGCATCAACATCTCTATCCTTACCGTCTAGCAAACTATAGGAAGAGAGCGTTAGGCCCTGCCACATCAATCGCCGTCCTTGACTATAATAACACAGACCTCCAACCAATCCACCAGATTACTGAGATCCCAATTGAAGTAGCAGCTAACTGTGATGCAGTTGCGATATGGGTTGATTATGTCCTCAATGAGAGTTCATTACCTTCGAACACTGCGGCTTCATCCTATTCTCAGACAATCATCTCCCCTTATCAAACGAACGACTTTGTTCCTTTCATGACTCAAAGCATTAAATTCCTAGAGCAACCTATTCATGTTCTCCCTCATCAGCATCGTGTTCGCTTAGAAGTATATTTTGAATTTGGTCAGAGTGATTTCCAATACCATGTAGAGATAGTTGCTTAGTTATGAGGAGTAATCATAAGAATAATGTATTCTTAATCTTCTTCGTTTGTGCTTTTTAATAATATATTAATATATTTATTCGAGAGACTATGATCTACTTCATAATATTACAATAGAGAGAAGAGGGAAAAGAGGAAACAACTGAGAGAAAAGAGGAGAGAAAGTAATATAGAGAAAGAGAAACACATACATTATCTACACCATGATTACTAAGGAATATCTTCTATCTATCTAAAGAAAACCTTATCATCCAGGTTACTCGCTTATATAGCTCCTTCCTCTTCCAGCATTAATCGATCACCATCCTCTAATGACTCCGATGATTGTCGGTGGTAGTTATCAGGGTGATCGACTGATCCATCATCTTGCGAGATATCGTCAAACGATGTGGAGTGAGTGATCTTCACGAATTTTATAAAACACATCCGAATAGGAGGAGAAAATTTAATCGCATCATTAGTTCGAATCAACTCAAGCTCAGGCTCTGTGATCAACACCTCCTACAATACACAACAAAATGATGAAACAATTGAAGAGAGTAGAATAGAATAGAAGTCTCACCTCGACAGTAACTTCGTAATTAGCGTCATAGTGACGAATGAGATATAAGAATTCCTCTAATGAAGTTCTTAATTCATTGACGAGAAGAACTAATAGTTCCTTCTTAATATTCTAATAAGAGATAAATATATTGATAATCATAAGAAAGGAAAAGGATTTGAATGACAGTTCACTTACCATTTGAATGACACGAATCAAAGGCTCGACAACAATGCTATTGTAAAGGCAATCAGAGCAAAGGATTAAGTCAATGTTATTCTCGGAAATCTTTAAAGAGTCATGTTCTAACTCCCAATCAAACGGAAGAATCTTTAAAAATGGGTATTGGGAGTTACGAGGGGACGGGGACGAGGTGGTGGCAGATTGTGATGTCTTTGACTCTGATTCACTGTCACTGGCAGATTTACCAGAGGGTTCAACTTGAGCAAGATAATGATGAAGATTCTCTTCTAAAATATTCATAATAGATAAGCGATCTGTCGCAACAACATTAAATCCTAAAGAATGGAAGACTATACTCGTTAAACCACATCCAGCGCCTATCACAATATAAGTATGACCCAAATGACAGGAGGGAAGAACATTACCTAAGTCTAACACAGTCACACCTTGAAAATCTAAATTTTTCTTCTTCGTTTCTAATTCTTCTCGATTCCATCGTTGCGATAAAGAGTTCAAATTTTCTCCCACTATATTATAATCTCCTCTACGATGATGGTGATGATGATTGCCAGCAAAGAATCCTCCATGACGGTTCAACAAAGAAGTAAATAGTTTCTCTGCTAAAGTTCTTTGAAACTCTTTCTGCATAATTTTTCTAAAAGAGATCGATCATCATCAAAGACCTAAGAGATAATATCTATTCTTACCTTGAACAGATAACAGAACTTGGCCAAACAGCACCTCCAACACCCATACTACTTAATTGCTTGACAGAAAACTCTCGACCAAGCAATTCAAATCGAACTTCGATCTTATCTTCTCCCCAGTCTTTTAGTTGGAATTCTGGTATTTCTTTCTTTGATGTAATGGAATTAGAGATGTCAGAGTTTACTCGAACAACCTCCCATAACTCAATATCTTCAGCACAGTAGGTAGGATGATGTTCACTCATTGGAATGATGTGAACTTCAAGTCCTTTCAAAGAGCATAATCGTCTGAACTCTTGTCGAGGATCATAGGCAGGGAAAGGACGATGCTCATAAGAGAATATCGCAACCGTGTCCTTCGTCAGTAAATAGTCAACAGCCTAAAATAGAAAGAAGAGTTCATGATGCTGCGATTAAAAGGTTTTCTGAATAAAGTACTTATGGAGATCGGATATAGCTTCGGTAGTACACAATCAGAGATCAGAAGAAGGTCAAAGGAATCTTCTTGAAACCTTTGTTTCTCTTCCCAGTTATAGACGGTGGATGAAATCTGTAAATTTGGATGATGTTCAGTGGCGATTTCGATGTTTTGTTTCATGAGAGGAAGAAGAATTTCCAGGTCAGTGAGAACAACAGTACCTCCTAATAAAGCCGCTACCAGACCAACTAAACCTGTTCCAGCACCGATATCACAAATTCGCTTCCCCTTCAGACCAGCGCCATGATATCTTTTCTCAAGGAATTTGGCGAGGACATGAGCAGCAGGCCAGACGAAGGTTCCAGTTCCTAATCCCTTTAACTCACCATTTAAAATCTGCTTTACACGTAGGGGTGGAACTGGGTTCAATCTTATCGTAGTATCTTCTAGCTTGTATTCATATTGTTCAGCGTTGAGATAGGCCTGGCGCCATTGCAGTGATTCAAATAATCGTTTGTGTTTAGAATTCTGCAATCCATTGGCTGCAGCATTTTTAAATAATGCTGTAATAGATGGTCGATTTTCCATGATGGAAAGTATCTCTTAAGGAAGAGATGTGTTGGGATTGGTGGATCTTTGATGTCTTGGATGAAATTGAAGAAATTTCTTTCTCCAAACTTTCAGGAACTAAATACTGTGAAGGGTTTACAACGTGATTGAAGACTCTTAAGACGAAAGAGAGGAAGAAACAAGATGGTCTGAAGTCTTAAGAAAAGTCTTCTCTTCTCACTTGATTGATGATGCTCACAGTCTTTAAGCAATTCCTTTCAATATCGTCGATAAGAAATTCCTTAATAATAACTCGTTTTATCGTTGTTGATGTTGTGATGATTATGATTGACAAAATGTTCACTTATTTGCTTTTCATTTTCCATTTCTTTATCTTCCCTTCATGTTTTCAAAGTCTTGGTAGTCTTATGCCGAAGGAAATTGCAGAATGGGCAATCAAAGAGTTTGAAGAACAGGAAAAGAGAAAAGCTCATTTTAATGTAAAAGGCTTAGATCGAAGAACTTCCTTACCATTCATCACTGGTGATGGATTTCGTGCTTTTTGTTCTCATATTTGTGAAGATCATAATCGATGTCGTATGACACCAGAAGATGTCAAAGATGGACAAGCAATCTTCGTTAAATCAGATTTTATGGAATTCTTTGCTAATTATGTAACTTCAAGAATTAATGCTTCTTACATCGTAATATCTCATAATGGTGATCTTTCTGCGCCAGATGGTCAAACAGATGCTCCAAGGATAGGCATGTCGAAGTATGTTGGGAGTGACAGTCTTTCCCTGGAGTACCAGAAGAAACGCCTCATAGCTCATCACGGTCAAAATCTTTGGTGGAGAAATGTCACAATAGGAAGTCCACGCCCAGAATTTTCACATTGTTTACCTATTGGTCTTGAGAATCGCTACAATCCTGTCGGCAAGAACTTGCAAGGTTATGCCGATGCGCTGAAACAGTTCGTCATCAACGGTCATAGCTGGAAAGACGAAGAACGACCGCTTCTTTTGATTGCTTTTTATCCCAAGTCGCGTGTTCCTGACCGAGGTAAAGTGCTAAACATCTTGGGGGCTTATAATAAAAGAGCTGCGACTGATCCTGCTCCATGGTTTAATCACACCGACCTGACGCACTGGCAGTGGCTTCAAGCTGTTACCTACCATAAATTTGTTCTTGCTCCATTTGGGCACGGATTAGACACCCATCGTATTCAAGAGATATTATTGATGGGTGGAATACCAGTGATGAGGAGGTCTACGATCTCCAGTTGTTTTGATGATAGTGATAACACTCTCCATGGAAAAACTAGAGGAAGTCTTCCTGTGGTCATACTAGACAAGTGGGAAGACTTGACAAAGAAGAGGTTAGAAGAGGAATGGGAAAGAATTAAGAAGATTCCTATCACACAGTGGGATTGGAGTCGTGTCTTCATCTATCATTGGTTGGAGAGAATCTTTGGTAAAATGCCACCGCAAATAACGCCATAAACAAAATAGAATGAGCTGAAAGCCTTCTTTATTGTCTTTTGTGTTTTGATTATATTAATAAATGAAGTTTCATAGAATATATTTAACGATAGTTGAAACTTTCTTTTCTTTCAATAAACAACAATATCTCCTTCATAACATACATTATATACATTTCCTATCAATCCATAGGATAGATCTGATCTCCATCTTGAAGCGAATCTAAGCTTTGATCGTCGTAATTATCATTGCTACCATCAAGACTCCCTTGAAAATCGTCCTGAGACTGCATATGCTCTGCTAATTCAGGGTTCTGCGCCATTAACTGTTGGCGAGCGATTTCCTCAATCTGATCCAAATCAACATCAGCTTCTTCTTGTTCCTCTTCTTCCTCTTCATACTCTTCCTTGGACTTAAAAGGGTTGAGCCGAATTTTAAGCTTCAGCTTATTCCATTTCTTCCTTAGTTTCTCTTTCGTTCTTCGATATGTCCGAACCCAAGTTTTCTGAGACAGTAAACTGGATGCATCAACATCATTGAGGAACTCTGAAATAGCTGAAGAAGCAGTTGTCACTCGTGACATTACCGTATGTGGACGACTATGATTCTCAGCATATTGATGAGTCATGTACTCCATCTGAGCTCTATAACGATTCATATCCAACGTAAACGCAGCAATAGCTTGTGCAGTCGAATAATAATTGCTACAAGAGACAAGAAAAAGAGTAAAAATAAATCAATAAGAATTGCAAGAATCAATGACTTACAATTTAATTGCTAAATCAGCAGGAATTTTCCCATCTTTATCTTGTAAAGTTTTATTTGCACCAATACGAAGTAAGAAAATTGCCATACGTGTTTGACCAAACATTGCAGCAATATGTAAAGCAGTTTTACCATCATTATTACAATGATTTACATCAAATCCACTTTGAACAATACAAACAACAATATTAATATAACCGTACTTTGCTGCTAACATTAATGGTGTTAATAATTCGGATGATATTGTTAATAAAGTTAATTTTGCTTCATTTTGTATTAACCAAGACATTAATTTTGCATTATCATTAATTGCTGCGATGTGCACTGCAGCTAAACTATCTTTACTTTTCATCGAGTTAATTTTGGCACCATATTTTATTAATAAATCTAATATTTTCTGTAATTTTTTACGATCTGATGAATCTTCTTTGTCATCACCAACTTTTAATGATGATGTAATATTATCTAATTTAATTGCTTTTTGAAAACAACGTAAAAATAAGGTTTCATCATCAGGTGTTAACATCTCTGCTTTACCTTGCCCAGCTAATAATAATGTTGTTACTTTTAATACTCTTAATTTATCACATGCTTCAATTAAACTCATGGATGTATCAACTAATGCTTTGGTTTGTTTTGATTTTTTTGTAATTTGTTTGGATAATTTTATTAAAGAATTTTCTATTTTCTTAATCTTTTGTAAACCTCCAATCTTTTCTTGCATGACATCATATTGATCACGAACTGGTATAACTTCAATTTTCTTACTTTTCTTTTTTCTTGATCTTTTACTTGATGGTCGACTAGATGTAGGACTACCTGGATTACTTAATTTACTTTGTTGTCGACTTAATGATCTTCTTAAAGATCCTATACGACTTGATGGTCTACTTGATTGACGACTTGATCCTCGAGACCCATTCGTTGTTGAATCATCGAGTCTACTTCGATCATTTATATAGGGATTATGGTGAAGTGCTACAGCAACTCTAATACGATCTTCTAAATCTTTCTTAGTAAATCCATCTAATGCTGTTCCTTTTGCAGTAAATTTCGAATAGACATGAGTCTCTTGCCAGGGACTAACTTTCACTTTTGGTTGTCCCAGCAATGACTTATCAGCTAGAGCTAGTCTATCAATCATAGCGAGATGATAACTTGATAAATTAGGTGCACCACCTGTATATCCACCATATTGTACCTTT
>VFQN01003402.1_pt1 | contig 22841 bp, 30 predicted proteins | sample 3512371 | NCBI WGS metagenome assembly VFQN01 (sample SAMN10412370, study PRJNA504923) | tailings metagenome | isolation source: Replicate 2 from Balatoc abandoned mine | place: Philippines: Itogon, Benguet | collected 2017-08-28
GGCGAGGCGGAGGAGGTGGAGGAGGAGGAGGGCGGCGGGGCGGCGACGCAGGAGGAGGAGGGCAAGGTGTGTTACGGTACTTCGGTTTGTGGTGTGCAGCGGGAGGCAGGGGCGCGATTCTGTGCGACCGTACTGGGAGGACTGGACATACATGCCAACTGCGGCTTTTGTCATTAGCTTGGCAAAATACATGCCAACCTCTCCTCGGCTGCAAGAAGGGGTGTTCTGTCCTGTAGCATGCTGCCCCTAGTGCTGCACGCTGCACCGCTACCCGTCAACTGCCAGTGTCAAGGTTGCCCCTGCCCCTGCCCTTGTACTTGCGCCTCTCCTTGCTCCCGCTATACTACCGTACTGCCCACGCAAGTGCTGGCCCGCATAGTTTGGCCCTGCACGTCAGAGCGCACCACAATCCTACAAGGAACCCATACTCTGCATAGTACGCACACTACGGACACTTTCCTGTGCTGCTGCTGCCACCACTGTGCAGAAGCGCCTGAGTCCTGCCGAGGAGGCGGCCAAGCTGCGGCGGACGGTGTTTGTTGGCAACCTGCCGCCCACCATCACCCGCAAGCGCATCAAGCAGCTGTTCGCAGGGTGCGTTGGCAGTACGTGTCCATGGTAATACATGGCAGTATGGTACATGGCAGTACATGAGCGTGTTACCTGAGGGCAGCCTGGGCACGCAGTTCCCCGTGTCCCTGATGGTCGGGGCCAGCCCTGTTTTCCTGGTTCAGACGGGGCTGGGATCTAGAAGGGGAAAGCGCAGTGCCCGATGAGCACTGCGCTTGCTCTGCGAGGCGTTCATGCACTGGGGTTACCATGATTTCATGCATGGACAGTTGAGCCCATTCTTGCCTTTGTTTAATGCTGCTGGCACTGGTGGTCCTGCTTCTCCACCCCTTAGGTTCAGCAGCCCCACCCGTTAGGTTTAGCAGCCCCACGCGTCCGCAACTCCCTACAACTTTTGTCGCCATTGCTGCCCCTTTCCCAGGTTCGGCAAGGTGGAGTCGGCCCGCCTGCGTGCTGTGCCGATCAAGATCGATTCGAAGATCCCGCGCCGGTCAGCCATCCTCAGCGGCAAGGTGAGAACTGGCTCGCATGGGACCTTGTGCTGTGGAACCTGTCGCTCTGTGCAAGACCATGGGCCGACACACTGCTCCCTAATGCACCCTTTCCTTGGGCACAGACAGCTGCACCCTCGCGCGCCCAGCCACAGGATCCGTGTGCCCTTTGTTGGACGCTGCGCGTAGCTTTCACATGGACACGCAGGCACGAGGCATCCCCGACACAGACCACACGCACTCTTGTCTCTTGCCGGCTAGCACGGCCAGCTGCTTGCGGTGGGCTCCAGGGCATCTCACGACCTGCATGCGTCATGGAGCGTGAGACGCAAGATCCGCGTGGGATATAAGTAAGGCACGTTCCGAAGCCCGCATGGGGCATGACGCGCATGCGCACGGCCCGCAGGTGGACACGGAGCGCGGCCCCGCCACCGCCTACGTGGTGTTCGCCGAGGAGGCGGCGGCGAAGGCCTCCCTGGCAGCCAACATGCAGGAGGTGGGGCGGGAGATGCGAGGTGTGCTGTCGCCGATGTGCGGTGCGGTGCTGCAGAGCGCAGTGCAGCGCAACCAGGCCTTGGTGCCGGGATTCGGCGGCCTGCAAGACACGGCATGCTGTGGATGGCACTTTGTAAACCTAAACGGCGCTGGCACATGGTGAACCCAGGCACTGAATGCCCTGTGTTGCACGCCGCAGGTGGACGGGCACCACATCCGGGTGGACGCCGCGTCCGCGCCCCGCGGCTCCACGGCGGCGGCTGCGGGCAAGAAGGGGGCCAAGGGGGAGGCGGCGGATGGCGCGGCGGCGGTGTACGACCCCACGCGGAGCGTCTTCGTCGGCAACCTCAACTTCCAGACCAAGGTACTGGTTATAAATAAGTTAATTTAGTATTAATCCAGATATTAGTATTAATCCAATTTGATTTCTTAGAATCCGGCAACCTCAACTTCCAGACCAAGGTACGACTGGGTTGCACAACGTAGCGTGTGATACGCCGCAGCGGTACACAGAGCTTGATGGGGCAAAGTGCCGTTGGAGCACAATTGCTGCTATGACTGCATCACGTGTGGGCTGGCGCACGGTGGTTGTGAGTGTGATGTTTGGCATGCGGCTGGTGGGTGCCCCTCCTTGAATGAGCACCCCACATCGCGAGCTCCTCGCCCCCATTCGTGCAGCAGCACCTTGCCATGTTGCCGTCTTGCTGACGCGGTCTCATACGTATACGCCCTTGCCCGACAAAGAAGCACGTACGCCTCTCCTCACGCCGTACTACTACGCAGGACGAGGACCTCATCTCCTCCATTCTGTGGCATCTAAGCCATCTCACTGACACGCTCCAAGGTGTTCAGACATTTTCCTTTGTGTGCAAACCTGCCCTTCCCACACCACTTCTATCTCACACCTCACCCGTAGGACGAGGACCTCATCTCCTTCGTGCTTGAGCAGCCGGGCATGGCGGGCCAGGTGGAGGGCGTGCGTGTGGTGCGGGACAGGGCCACCAGCGTGGGCAAGGGCTTTGCCTTCGTGCTGTTCAAGACTCAGGCCGCAGCGCGCTCCGCCCTGTCCCTCAACGGCGAGAAGTTCAACGGCCGGCCGCTCCGCGTCACGCGAGCGAGCAAGGACGCCGCGGCGGCGGCGGCGGGTGGCGGGCGGGGTGCCGGACGGGGTGCCGGGCGCGGCGGCGGCCGCGGGGGCCGCGGCGGCGGGCGGGGCGCCGTCGCGCGTGCGTCGGATCCGTCGAGCTGGCAGGGGCTGCAGACGAAGGGCAAGGGGAAGGCGGTGAAGGAGGGGAGAGAGGGCCGGGTGGAGCGGGGCGGCGGCGGGGACGACGCGGTGCCGGCCAACCGTGTGAGAAAGGACAAGCGGCCGGCGGTGGCGGCGAGGAAGGAGCAGCAGGCCCGGGAGGCGCAGCGGGAGGTGAGGCCGGAAGGACTCTTACGTCGCGGACCTTAACCCTTGCCGGCATGTGCAAACACTGGCAGGCTGCAAGCGCCTGCCCTGTGTCCCAGGGCTTGAGACCGTGTTGTATGCCTCATTGCGCGGCATGCGTTAGCGAGACAGCGCGGCGGCGCGATCCATTAGTGGGCGCGTTTGCGCTGTAGGAGGTCCACCGCACGACGAGCCGCACCGCCTGGCTTGCTATTCCACTTACCGCCGAGCTAAGCCGCTTGGGCCCTGGTCCCTCAACGTTACCAACGTACCTTATGCGCCGCTGACGCGATGCGCCAACTACATGCGGCAGGGTCAAAGACTGAGCAGTGCTTGTCCCTGCTGTCGCACATTTTGCTTTGCAGGCCAAAGCGGAGGCGGCTGCTGCTGCTGCTGGTGGAGATGGTGGCGCCGGCCTTGAGCGGAGGGAGCGGTTCGCCGACGGAGCTGGCGGTCGCGGCGGCCGGGGCGGTGGCCGGGGCTTCCGGGGCCGCGGCGAGGGGCGAGGAGGGCGGGGCGGGCCGGCCAGGGGAGGGCCAGCCAGGGGAGGGCCCCTGGGGCCACGGGATGGCGGTGTTAGTAAGTTCCGGGACAGTGGACGGGGAGGAGGTGGGGGCCGGCGTGGAGCGTTTGGTGGCGGAAGGGGCGGGAGGGGCGGAGGCCGGGACGGAGGCCGGAGCTGGGGCAGGGACGGGAGCGGGGGCAGGGGCGGGGGCAGGGGCGGGGCCAGGGGCGGGGGCAGGGGCGGGGGCAGGGGTGGGGGTCGGGGAGGGTTTGGGAGGGGCCGGGGCGGCAGGGGCGGGAGGGGCGGGCGGGGAGGCCGCGGGTAGGAGAGGCGGGTGGGCGCTAGTGCTGTGTGTGCTGCACCGTATCGAGGGAGGCAGGCACACGTGCGCCGACATGCGCAGGCGTTCAGCACACACGCACTACCAACAATTACTTGGCTTCCTGGTGTAGTCTGATGCATTCGGGTGACCTGCCGGGCACATGTGATGGCCCGGGTGGTCGGATGTTGGCGCAGGGTTGCAGAGTTTGTCTAGTTGCCTAGGGTTGTCCTCCATTGTATCGAAGTTGCCAACGGACTATTGTCATCGAACTTCCCTACTTTCTATTAGCGTGGCGGTAGCGCTGTGGCAGGACGGGTCGCGTGCATGCAAGACAGCGGCACCTTGCTTGGCAAGCGCTGCTGGCAGGGCTGTAGATTTTTCTGGTCTCGAGGCTCCAAGCGTGGTCGCTGGTAAGCAAGCAAGCCACCTGCATGCGGGACACGGCACCTTGGCAAGCACTGACAGGGCTGTCGACTCTCGCAACTAACTGCTCTTGAGGCTCCAAGCGTGACCGTTACAGGGCAGGACCCCTGAACCGCAAGGTGGCCCTATCATCCCACACTGCAATCCACGCCCCCCTGCGCCATCTTCAATACAGTAGTGCGCTAGTGCCTGGCGTCTCGGTTGTGCACGCACCATTAATGCAGCCGGCTCCGCTCTCCCTCCATAGCCTTTATCACGTGACATCACCAGTGCTCCACCCATGCATGTCATCCTTGCATGGCCCCCTGACGCCCATGGCGGCTACCCACGATCTGCTGGGTAGTACGGCAGCCCAGGTTAGCCCAAAGTACCGGGCGGGGCCCAGAGTACCACACCGACGCACGGTGTTTCAGTGGGACACGCATGCATGCGACACCGAGCGAACAAGACAAGGTTGCTCGTAGATTCCCTGCAAGCAGCACAATGCCCGTTCCAAGGACAATACATACTTTTGCATGTAAATGTAGGGTAGACTGCGCTGACACACGCTGACACGAGATGCAGGCTACAGTAACAGGCAAGGAACGAAGCCATCATGACCGCACCCTGCCTCCACACGGTCGTTGCTCCAGTACGCAAAACAGCTCGTTCTCGCAACCCTGACCCAACCACATCAGCAGCCACTGCACAAGGGCACATCGCTGGACCACAAACATGCTGAAGCGCGGCCGACAAGCTCATACTCCCACCCTCGCTGACACCCCATCTCCTACCGTACGTAGCCAGCTGCCAGCCGACGCGACCCGCTCAGCGCCTTGCCAACCAAGCGCCTTGCCCGCACGGCACCCCAAGCCCCCTGAAGCCTGACCCCCGGCCCACAACCTCTTGCTGCCTCACCACCCTAACCGCCCCTCCGTAGCCTGCACCGCCACCCATTGGCAAGCCATGGAACGACGCGCATCTGCTCACCGACCCTCCGACCCCCGTGCTGCCTCCCATTACGCCACTACGACCAGGCCCCACCGGCCCAGCCGCCGTTCTCCCCTGGCCGCCCATGCCGCCGACCCCCAACTCGCCCGGTGTGCTGCTTCCGCCGCCCTGCCCACCGGCCACCGCGTCACACCTGCCCCCAGGTGCTGGCTCGTGGCACACGCCGGCGGCCCCCACACCCTCCTGCACCCGCTGCCTCTGCCGTTGCTGCTGCAGCTGCGGCTGGCTTTCCTCCACCTGCTGCTGCTGCTGCTGCTGCGCCGCCATGTCCACCAGGGCCGCCCGGGTCCGGGCCAGGTAGGCGTCCGCGTCCACCTTGTCCCAGTAAAGGTACCAGTTACAGAAGGCCGCAAAGTGACGGAAGAGATCCTGCCAGGCCTCAGGGTCGGCTGCTGCACGAAGGAGGCGCTGCTGCTGCTGCTGCCGCTGCTGGTCTTGCTGGGCTGTGTGGCCTGGCGCCTGGGTGCCTTTCCCGCTCCCCTGTGCCGCAGCCGTGGGAACGTGGCTGCTGGTATTCTTGTCTATGATGGGGATGGTAGAGGCACTGAGGGCAGCAGCAGGAGGAGCAGCAGCAGAGGTGGTGGCGCCCTGCGGTCCCTCAAGGCCTGGCCGTTGCGTCTGAGCGGATAGCTGGTCATAGACGCGCAGTATGCCGCCGGGTCCCAGCTGGGGCATCCTCTGCTCAATCCTGGCCCAGTACAGTACGTTGCTTGGGGAGGCGGGCAGCGGCCACAGCGCCAGGGGCGAGGTGGGATGGGGGTGTGTGCCTGGGCTGCTGAAGCCGCAGCACAGCTCGCCCATTCGCTGCCACATCAGCTGGACCAAGTTGTAACCGGGGCAAAAGGTGTCGAAGAAGTCGATGATGTTGAGCAGCTGACCGTTCAGGTCTTCCGAGTGGACCACACAGAAGCCCAGGAGCCGCTCAGGCAGTGGGATGGCGTCACTGCCAGCGGCTGCTGCTGCACCTCGACCGCCAGCCACCGACAGCTGCGTTTCGCGCAGCTCGTCGGGAGAGAGCTGCAGCACATCACCAAGAGGCTCCTTGCCTATGTGCAAAAGCACGTATGTCAGATCCGGTGTATCCAGAGCACCTTCGGCAAAGCCGGGGACACATTCTGACCCCGACGATTCCGACGCAGACGCTAGCTGACGCAGCTTTGCGACGACGGCTGCGCACAAGGGAGGCGTCAAAGTGTCTAGCTGATACAATAAACATCCATCGGCAGCGGGAGTGTCCATGATGTTGCAACGGGTCCGGCTGGCGCGGGCGGACTCTTCCTCAATGGCCGCAACCGGATCCTCCTCCATTGCGATGTGTTTCCAGTCGTCTTGGTGCTTGGGTCAGTACGCCGACGGGCCAAGCGCATCGCGGTTCAAGGAGTTGTTGTGAAGAGCATTGCCTTCGCTCCGTAGGTCTGACCCTTGGGACATGGGACCCGTGGGACTGTGCGCTTCCTGGAAGGCTGGCCGTTGGTTGCCCCATGTCATGGCTTCGGACGAGTCATGCCCTTTCCTTGTGTGTCCTCGGTTTTGGCCTTGGGCCCTATCAAATCCCTGTGTGGTTCCTAGTCCGGAATGAGTCCGCTAGCTGTGGCTAGTACTAGATCGGCCTCCATAGAGACACAGTGCTACTTGTGTGCACTGGGGTGATCGTGCACCGTTACGCTCTATAGTGGTCACACGCTCCCGTAGTCTCTGTATCGGAGTGCACCATAACCACTCGGTGCACAACTAAGCTGGTATCAGAGCCCAAGGTAGCCCTAGGGCTGGCGCGGATTGTTGAGGCCTGGGATAGTCGTGCGCTCGAGTACTTCTTTATGCATGTATGGCCAACACCTGTCGGCACCCACATGGTCTGGCAGCCACGGGTGCAGCATCCACCTGGTGCGCTGGGCACTGCGGCGACCAGGGGAGCTCCCCTGCACCACCCCATCATGCCGGGCCTCATTGCCGGGGGCCCCCAGGCGACGGCTCACCACCTTCACAGCATAACACAAGGAATCTTCATGTACACCCTCTTGCAACATTTGCTACGCAAGAACAGGTTCTGGCATGTGCGCTAACACACTAGCAAACACAACGCTGTGGCAGGCAGGGTAACCAGCAGCCAAGCCGCTTGCATGCAGGACATCTCCACATCTGGCATGCATGGCAACAGCGCCTTGGCACTGACAGGGTGCGTACAATTCTCCCAACTGCTCTCGAGGCCCCAAGCATGACCGTTATAGGGCAGGACTCCTGAACCCCTGCGTGCGTGGACAAGCGCTGTGACGTGGCCCAACGCCAATAGAACCAACAAAGGTGCCACAAAGGCTGCAAGGGCCTCCTCCGGCAGGCCGTACAGGTGTAATCCTCTTCGGCAACCGACGCCTTCTCCAGAAGCGCCTGATATCTCGATCGTGCACGCGACGTCTACTGGTCTGCACACTGTCCCCTCCCAAGGCCATGCTCACTAGACACCGTTAGTGCTTTACCCGATGCAGGTCACACCATGCATGGCCCTCTGGCGCCGCCCATGGCGGCTTAACAGTATCTTTGCAGGGACAGTAAAAAAGCGGCTTCTGTGCGTTACTTCGCAAGGATCACGCATGCAACACCGGGCGTGAACGAAACCGTGTTGCCGCAATAGACCTCCTGTAAGCAGGGGCTTGCCGACACGAGACGAAAGGACACGCGATGCAGGGTATACGAGAAGAGGGAAGGAAGTCAGCACGGGCGCCGAGCAGCCTGCGCCTGCCCCCGCCTCCATGCCCAAACGGCCGTTGCCCCAGTACGGTACGCAAAACAGCTCGTTCGAGCGTTCGTAATCCAGACACAAACAGCAGCTACTGCACTTAAACCAACCATTGAACAACGAAGGAGCAACGCACAGTGCATGAGCCCGAAGAGGTGAATCCACGTGCATGCTAGGCCTCACTGGCCAACCCAACTACTACGGTGTGCAGCCAACTGCCAGCCGACGCGACCCGCTCAACGCCCGGCCAGCCACGCCCCTCGCCCGCACGGCACCCCAAGCCCCCTGCCTCCAGCAGCCCACACGCCCCTGCTGCCCAACCACCCTCATTACCCCTCTGTAGCCCACACCTCCATCCCACGGCAAGGCGTGCGGCGCCCCGCTCCTACCCATCGACCCACCCATCCCTACTCGGCCACCCATGCCACCACCACAACAACCTCCCACCGCCCCAGCCGCAGTCCTCCCCTGCCGCCCCATACCACCGCCATTCCACCCGCCCGGCGCAGTGCTTCCGCCGCCTGCCCCATCGGCCACCGCCTCACACGTGCCACAGGTCGCTGGCCCACGGAGCGCGCCGGGGGCCTCCGTCCTTTTCTCCACCTGCCGCTCCTGCTCTTGCTGCTGCTGCTGCTGGTGCTGCAGCTTCTGGCTTTCCTCCACCTGCTGCTGCTGCGGCTGCGGCTGCCCCATGTCCACCAGGGCCGCCCGGGTCCTGGCCAGGTAGGCGTCCACCGCCGCCTCGTCCCAGCCCAGGTCCTCGGTGCAGAAGTCCGCAAACGGACGGCAGAGGTCCCGCCAGGCCCCAGGGTCACATGATGCGCGGAGGAGGTGCTGCTGCTGCCGCTGTTGCTGCTGCTTGTGGAGAAGGTGGTGGTGCTGCTGCTGCTGGTTAGTATCAGCAGCATCAGCAGCAGCAGCGGCAGCGGTGGCAGCGGCCTGTGGGCCCTCAAGGCCAAGGCCGGTGATCAGGCGTGGCCGTTGCACGGATAGCTGGCCGTAGATGAGCAGCATACCGCCGGGTCCCAGCTGGGGCATCCTCTGCTCAATCCTGGTCCAGTACAGGATGTTGTTCGGGGCGTGCGGCAGCGGCCACAGCGCCAGGGCCGAGGTGGGATCGCCTGGGCTGTTGGGGTTGCAGCAACGCTCCCCCATCCGCTGCCACAGCAGCTGGCCCAAGTTGTACCCGTGGCACAGGGTGTCAAAGAACTCGACGCTGTTGATGATGTGACCGGTGAGGCGTTTTGAGCGGAGCCTCTTCACCACACAGAAGCCCAGGAGCCGCTCAGGCAATGGCAGGGCGTTGCCAGCGCCTGCCGATGGACCCCGACCGCCAGCCACCGACAGCTGTGTTTTGCGCAGCTCGCCGGGAGAGAGCTGTAGTACATCATCAAGACGTTCTTTGCCTTTGTATAATAGCACGTACGTCCGAGCCGGTGTCTCCATGGCTGCTTCGGCAAACCCAGACCCGGCAGAGGCCAGCCGACGCAGCTTTGAGACGACGGCTGCGCGCACGGAAGGCCTCAAACCTCCTAGCTGATACAGCTTGCATTCATCGGCAGCGCGAGTGTCCATGATGTTACGGCGGGTCCGGCTGGCGAGGGCGAACTCCTCCTCCATGGCCGCTACCGCATTCTTCTCCGACCAGTCGGGCAAACCATCATCGCAAACCAGGGGTGCGTTCCAGTCGTCGTGGTCGCTTGCGTCACTACGCCGACGGGCCGAGCGCCTACGTGCTACGCGTTTGTGCATTGTGGCCAAGGTAGGCCGGAATTGTGGGGCCTTGACGTTCGCGTACTTATTGATAAATAACGACCACTACCTGTCAGTCACCCAAGTGGTAGTGCAGCACGACCACCTGGCGCGTTGTGCAACGCGGAGCACATGGGAGCTCCCCTGGCTCCCCAAGGCCACCCCAAATCTCTACTGTGCAATGACAGGGGCCCCTAGGCGCTAGGGGATGAACAAAAACTGGGCATGACCTCCAGAACGGGAGAATGTGTCAACACACTGCCACTGGTAGCCAACATGCGTCCCAACAACCGCAGGTCAAACCCACCAGCACGGTACGTACATGGCTGCACCCCACGCCCACATCCTGCCCACGCCTGCCTAAGTGCCTGCCCTAACGTTCATCCTGCACTAGTACTACAGCTCATCGCGGCTCCCCTTGTTAGCATCCTGCTCTCTCTCCCCCTCTCCCGTACGGCCCAGGTCGTACATGATCCTGGCCCATGCGGTACGGCCCTTGTCGTACATCTCCACCTTGAGCCTTTCGTTGGGCGCGTGGACCCTCTCCGACAGACCCCAGCCGAACTTGGTGGTGTCTAGGCCCAGGACTTGTTGGAAGCTGGCCAGTGCAGGGATGGTAGCTCCGTTCCTGCATACGTGCAATAACGGCCGGTTGGAGGGAATTGGTGGGGTGGCATTTCTTACAGGGGCAAGGAGTGCAGTTTGGACACAGCGCACAGCAGCGCTGGATGTGGGAGGTGAGCATGTGTCGGTTACTCTGCAACAGGGCTGGCATGCTGCATTGCGGCTTGCGTGGCACCAAGCGGACCCAGGGAGTGCCAGCGTGGACCCCCAGCACGCGCAGCGTTTTGCAGACCCCTTCACAGTCGTAACTGTAGCGCAGAAAACAGATTCACACCGGTTATCTTCCGTTCCTCATTGTGCTGTCAACAAACGGGCCGCGTGCTGCCGTACCAGTACCTGACCCGACGGTACCGTATGCACACTTCGGGAAGCTTGTTCCCTAACCGCTATCCCCTGTTGGCCGCGTGCCGCACCTGAGGAAGACCGGCTCCTTGCCGCTGACCGCCCGGTGCACGGCAGCGGCCGCCCGGTTGCCAAGGGAGTCCCTCGGGTTGGTCCAGGGGTGGGCGGATCCACCCAGCGCCGTCAGGTTGCACCGCGCGTACGGCGGGCAGTGCGCCGCTACGTGGCGGGACAGCTGCGGGCGGAACGGTACGGCAAGGTGCAGCACGGGTAGCAACTTCATCAAACAGCATGAATACAGTACCGGTGTGGATTGCCTCACACCGCGCCGTACGGCAAGTCACAAGTAGTGCGGCATGGTTACCCACGGCTTGGTCCTGTGCGTGCGTGCAACGAGGTTACCAGCAGCTTGTGTTTAGTTGCAGCGCTACATATTTCGCGCACCTTTTCGAGGATGTCGGCGGGCGTCTGGTGCGGCACCAGGCGGCACGACAGCTTGGCCATTGCGTGGCGGGGGATGACTGTCTTGATGCCCTCGCCTGTGAAGCCGCCCACCATGCCCACAACCTCCAGCGTGGGGCGGTGCCACCTGGCGGGGGTCCAAAACAGGCTCATCATCGATTGCAAGGGGGAGTGAAAGGTCGTAGGTCTCAAAGGGGAGATGACAGGGCACTTGGAAGCAAGGCGCGGGAGCGTGGCATGCGGCCGCTCAAGGCGGTGCGAACAAGGAATGGGGAAGCGGAGGGATTAGGCCATGCCCAACACCTCCAGCGTGGGGCGGTGCCGCCTGCGAGACACGAACGGGGGTCATGGCATGCTTGCGTGTAAACAGAGCATGAGGTGTAGGGGGATCGCGCATCTCACTACCCATTGTCCCGGCAGCGCCTGCACCCAGCCTTGTTGAGGAAACCCGGCTGCAGGGCCCTGCCGTACGCACCTCTGCTCCAGGATGCCGTACCCCGCCTCGCCGACGTAGCCGTACAGGCCCAGCTCGGCGACCTCCTGTGGGCCAGAGTGGACAGGGGGGACCAAGCATGAAACAGCGTCGGGCGTTACTACACGTTTGCCGTGCAGCTGCGTGGTCGACATGCATCCATGCACTGATGTCAACACCGCCAATGAGTGCGACATCAAAAGCAACGCAAGGATGCCACCATGTCACAGGCCGTACGGTGAGGAAGCCGCAGGCCCTCACGTGCGTGTGAGGCTCAAGGGCACTGGTCCCTGACGCATGCCAGAACGCAGCGCACCTTGTCTTGGTCAAAGCCGTAGCGCTCAATGTCGGCCTTGTCTTGCTCCGTCACAGGGAGCACGTGCTGCATCAGGGGACGGGGGGTCGTGTGCGTTCAGGAGGGGCAGCGATTTTGGGGGGTAACGGGGGGCTACACCGCAAGAGCCCGGTAACCAATGTAGTCAATGCACAAACGTCCAGCACTCGCGCATGGCAATAGGGCCACGGGTCCACGCTCCGGCAACTCCCAGCTGTAGCTACCCCTACCGCCGGCAGCTACCACCACAGCACTCGGCCTGTCCCGGCGGAGTGACTGAAACACCCCACCAGCGTTTCCGTGCTTCCCTGACGCCCCACACGGTTTCCTCGCATGTCACGCGTACCCCACCAGTGCTTGTCGACTCCGGAACAGGTTGACGCTGGACCCTGGCTATGAAGCGCGCACTACATACATGCAGAAGCACGCAGCACACGCTCTCAGCCCGCCCAGCCTGCCGCCTGCACCTGTTACCCCCACACTTGCATACACCCCTGCCAAACCCACAGAAGAAGTCCACATGCAGCTTGCGGGAATTGCGGCTCCTGCCTCACCGTACTTTGCCCATACCGCCGTCCCGCTTCCGCCGCACGATCTAAGCCAGCACTTGTCCTCTCGCCCACGTAGCGGTGTACGTAATGCCGTACAAGCTCCCTGCCCCACCTGTACTTGGTGCGTCACGAAGTCCCACACGCCTACCAGTCAGTTCGTCAGCACCACACCAGGGGAGCCCCCATGCCCTCGCGGTCTAGCTGCCTTAGCCAGCTATGCTCTACCACTTGCGTTGCCATCCCCTTCACCGCGTCCTGCTACACCAGGGGAGCCCCCCCACACACCACGCCCCAACACTCGCTTCGTAGCTACTACCGATCGAAGCACACCGAAATGCCCACCTCGTAAAAGCCGTCCACCGTGATGCGGTGCGTCGCGGGGTCCCGCATGCCCGCCAGCAGGTCCGCCAGCACCACATTGGGGTTGGCCACCGCCCCGCCCTTCATGCCGCTGTGCATGTCGGTGCCCGCAGTGTCAACGTCCAGCTGCGCGCTCACAATGCCCCTGCAAGGTACCGGTTTGGCAGCATTACAAGGAAGCTTGTTACCGAAAAGCATTTCGCTGTAAGATGTTGGTGGAGGGTCAGAGGTCGTGCGGCAAGCAGCACGTCAGGAGGCGCGGCGTATGTTTGCGTGCGCAAGGGCTAAGACGAGGGCGCAGGCGTTGCTTTGTTGCTGTGCGGTGCGGCTGGCTCAGTTTCCAGGGCCAAGCGGCGCCGCTGGGCGGGGCATACACCACCATTAACACAATGCCTGCGCTTGCCGACGTAAGACCCGCCTACACCGCACTCCACGATGCACCTGACATGCTTGTCAAGCAAGGCGTTAAGAAGCCTAGCGGCGATGACGTGGCCAACCCACCAACCGCCACCCGCCACCCACCTGAGGCCAAGGGAGATGCCCCCCTGGTCCACCGCTGGCTGGCCTCCGTCCGCTGACAGGGCCAGGGTGGCCGACAGCCGCTCCCTGCGGCGAGGGGTGGCGAACAAGAGAGGGGACGTGTCGGTTGGTGGTGTACCCACGTGTGGAAGGCGACCAGCCGTTGGATGACACCAACGCCCCAGTAGCACACAAACTCAGGCGGTGTGCGTTTCCCCGTTACATGTAGACGCAGTTGCAACCGCACACCCCGAGCGGGGAGGCGTCCTTCAGGGCCACCCCGTCGTTGGGCAAGGCTCCAGGTTGCCTCCTGGCCGTCCTCAAGCATTGTTGTCCCTTTCACCGGCACCGCAGGCATTTGGAGCCAGCTGTTTGCTTGGCCACTGCGCTGAGACCGGACAAGACGTAACGACAGACGGGTGCAAGCGCTCCTTGCGAGGCCCCACATGCGTGCATTCGTTCCTAGCCGATTCAAGTGGCCTGCAACTCACTTGTGCTTGTGCAGGAAGGCGGTGAGGTGCGGGGACATGACCTCCTCCTGCCCCTCCAGCAGGAACTTGACGTTGACCGGCAGGGAGCCGGTCTCCTGGAGCCACGCCTCCACCGCCTGGGGCAAGCAAGTTGCGCACCCAAACGTATTACTTGCATACTCTTTTTTCGGTGTTGGCTTACAGCTGGTGGTCAGCACGTGCACGCGCGAGCGGCAGTGCCACTTACCCCACGAACCCCAACAGGCAACAGCTGCTGCTGCTGGCGGGTGCGGGCGCTGACGCAGCCTCGGTACCCAGGACGCGCAGTCCACACACTTTGAATCACAAAAAAATGCATTCCTGGCAACTTGGGATAACCTCGTGCAGGCCCAAGCCAGCCCTACCACGGCCTACCGGTAACCCACCTGCACAGCCTCCAGTAGTCCCCCCTTATCGTCGTCCACACCTCGACCGTAGTAGTAGCCGTCACGCTTGACTACCTGCGCCGTTAGCGTTCGTTGTGTGTATCATGATGCACCATATCAACACCAAGGCTGGCCACACGCCGACACAAGGACAGTGGACCGCCGCCCAAAGGTCCAAGCGCATGGTCCCACGCGGTCCACAGGACAACTGCGCAGCAGGTTCGTACCACAACCCCCCACCTCGTACGGCGGCGACTCCCACTCGTCCAGCGGGTCCACGGGCTGTACGTCGTAGTGCCCGTACACGAGTACGGTGGGTGGTTCCGGAGCGTCCGGCGTGGCGGGATGAGCGCCGAGCCACTCGCCGTACACCACTGGCTGGGGCCCATTGGTTGGAAGAACCTCCACCTTCTGTTCGTGCACAATGACAAGCGGTTAGCAAACGTCGCATCAGTTGCACATGTCAATGGGTCGTAACAGAGGGGTGGTATGGTGCTAGCGACTTGGGCAGCCGTTGTGGCAACCCCAAGGAATCCCACACGCTTGCTGGAGGCTTCAGCTGGGTGGCAGCTGCCTGTAGGGGGCTGGCCACCCCAGGGGCAAAACCGCGCATGCGCTGCTAGCGTGCTTGGAGAACTACCATCATCTTACAGGGCGCGCCTGCAGGGCCCCCGGCCCGCAGGCGTCCTTTCAGCGGCCAGGACTCGGCCGATGTTATGTACCCCTCGCCTCACACGTCATTGTGACTGCTCCCTGTGACGTAATGCCGTGCTCACCTGCAGACCCGCGGCACGCAGGCGCTCCGCCAGCCAATCCGCAGCTGCCAGCAGGTCCTGTGCGTGCTGCGGCAGCGCCGAGACAGACGGGAAGGCGACCAGGTCCGACAGGTCCTTGTCGTACCTGCAGTGCCGTACAAGAGCGGTACGAGCTAGGAGACGCTTGCGAAGTGTACAGCCTAGGATTGCGTGTATGTTACATGGGAACGCATGGTCGTCGCCTGCGGCAGGTCCTCGTTGCGGTGAAAGACATCGAGCACACGCAGGAAGGTGGGGGGCCGGCTGGGGGCGCACAGGGGCAGCAGGGAAGGGGCAGCGCACCTGTCCGCCTGCGACGCTATGCGCTTGAGCACTCGCTCCAGAACATCTGGGCTGGTTGCGGGGGTTCCTGGACCTGAAGAGGTGCTCCCGTCCGATGCGGCTGTCGAGGTGACAGCAACAGCCAACAGGAGGAGTGGAACTGCGATACGCGCCATGCTTGTATATGGTGCGTTTACCTTGCGGAATAAACAACGAAGAAGGACGTAAAGCTTGAACCAGCCCGTAGCTAATCTACGCTAAGTGGACGCGCTGCGGTGAGTTCCAGCATAGTCGGAGTTGGGAGCTGGCTTCTTCTTGCGGGGCTCCTACGGGCTATAGAAGAGCACAAAGTGCAAATCCACGCTACATGTCGCTTGTCGTGGCTCCACCCATCGTGCTCGCGCTCCGGAACTTTGCCCGCGTGTGCCCAGGCCACGTCCGCTCACTTCACTGCACAGCCGTCAGCCCACCAGGTCTGCCCCAATGTCTGTCGCCGAAAAGAGCGCACAGTGCCGTGGCGGGAGATGGGATTCGTTTCCCTTCCTGACTGGGCAGGAGCGGTCCATACCAGGGGGCTCCCCTGGTCCCCACCCTCCCCTGGTCCGAACTCAATCCGGTATGGCTCATTAGCGGGTGGGGTTGCTAGCTTCCAAACGAGTAATTTTGGATAACGATAGGCATCTGGCATTATGCGTTGAAGCACAACGGACAACATAGCGATGAAGTACAGGGTCCGTGCGGTATGGGCAGCAGCGGTGGAGGCGACAGCCCTTGTTCGCGCTCGCAACCCTATTACCACCACCAAATGGAACGCCCAAAATTCACCTAACTTGTATAGTCAAGGCAGGCTGGCTGTGTGCTGAAGTTTGCTCTCTCGTCTCGGCTCCGTACCTGATGCGTGTCGGCGTGATACAGTTAAACCTGCATACCGTTGCGCCTTCTGGTGTGAGCATAAGGGCTCGATCTTATGCCTGAGAAGAATGGCATGAGAAAGTGTCGCGTGTCGAAACAGCGAGCACAGCGCCCACAACCGTCGGTATGCTGAATGTTCCGCGCTCCATGGCTACAAGTAGTATACATTTAACTGTCAGTAAAGGTTTTTAGCGCGCAGCCGTGCTATGGAGTGTCCAGTCTTTTGCCCAACCCTTGCTGAGGTTCAAGGGCTGACCTGGGAACAATACATCGAAAACATAGAGGACTGTATAGCAGGACCGGGAATTTGCAAAATCGTCATGCCGGAGGGTTGGACACCTCGCCAAGCGGACTATCATGCCGACACACTGGACTTCCGTATCGGTGCGTCCGTTGCGTGCCCGCTATGCCGCATTCATCGACGGACAGGAGTTGCACTTGACAGGAACTGTTACGGTGTGCATCGAGCGGCAGTCGGCTTCAGTCCCAGCAGCGCCCACCGACCCACGTCAACCGCCGGCCTTGGGTCACCGCTCTGCTCCCCTTGCTGGTTGACCTACTGCGGCGAATGATACAGTCCGCATCTACCATACATGTAACCCAATTGAGCAAATTGCGCATGAGCGCCAAGTGTTGAGCGCACGCACCACTCAGCCCTTTCACCCTGTTGCCCAGCGTGCACCTGGTCTCCTGGTGGCACCTCCCGTGTCCCGTCCCACACCAATGGCCATGCCTGGTCTCCTCGGGTTCCCCTACTTACACATACCCATGTATGACTGATGGCATACCGTGCCACGCTGTCACCTCCCGTCCCACACCCACTGGACTGGCCGTCACAGACCGCCCTATCCGCCAGCACGCCACCGGCAGCAAGGGCCTCTACCGTGCCCTGTACATCGAGCAAAAACCCATGAGCCTGAAACATGACTTCAGGCCGCAGGTGCGGGCGTTGGGTACCAACTTGTGACGAGGGCTCACAGGCAGCGGTCTGCGTGCTGCTGCTAGCTGTCACGTGCCTTGTCAGTCGGGAGCAGCCGAGGGGTTGTCCCATCTGCAGCCAGCCGCGGGGCTGTAGAGCGCCAAGTCCCGGGGCTGGTAGGCCGGTGGGCCTCGGAACATAGAGCATAGCCAGCTCGGGGCTTAGTCCCCCGCACGTTACGTAAGGGAACCTGTGTACTGGTCAACTGCTTCTGCACAGCCGTTGCGTAATCCGGGTTTCAAAGCCTGAGCGTCAAGGGATGCCTTCCTGTGTCCGACCCTTGCGACGTGGCGAATGCAGGCCCTACACAGGGACAACGTGCCCAACACCTCCGACCCTGCCGCCCTCGAACGCAAGTACTGGAAGAACGTAAGGCGCGGGGCCGGTGTCAGGGGGCAGGCTGCACGGCATTGCCTATACCTTAGAGCAACTCAACACGGCCACGGCAATGTGGCTTACGCAGTGCGGTATGTCTGTGCTGAGCAAAAGGCGAGGCCGTACAGTCACGTGACTTGCCGTACCCTGTTCCTGCTGATGCCGTACAGGTGGCGCTGCAGCCCCCGCTGTACGGCGCGGACGTGCTCGGCTCCCTGTTCGACCACGACTGCAAGGTGAGGGGGCGATATGTGCGGGCAGGGCTAGAGGGAGGGGAGGAGCACTCAGCGTTCACAGTTAAGTGCCGAAGTGCGTGGAGCTGCGGACGCGGGACACGCGGCCATTTCTTCTCCCTTGTATCCTGGTCCCTAGGGACCACCTGGTTGGGTACTGACACATGAAACGCAGCGGGAGGGCTGAGGCCATCCCGCGCATGACCAACAGGCGCTGGAGCTCTGGACAAGCACGTGGGCATGGGGGTCGGACAGTCCTCGTCCTACCGCCCAACACCACCTTAAGGGCTGGTCGTGGCGGCGGCTTGGCTTGCTGCGATGCACGCCGTGGTGCCTATCCATCACCTGTCCGCCACGGCTGGTCGTTGCGGCGGTTGGACACACTGTGGTGCACGCCGTCATGCCTTTCTTTTACTTGTACCGCAGGGCTGGTCGTTGCGGCAGTTGGACACGCTGCTGGACCGCGTGCTGCGTGCTGCGGGCCACTCGCTGCCGGGCGTCAGCGAGCCGTACCTGTACTTCGGCATGTGGCGCAGCACGTTCGCATGGTGGGTGCAAAAATGGGCGGGGTGCAGACTGCGTGCCTCGGGGCCTGGCTTTGGCATGCGTGGCGCGGCGCCTTCCCGTGATGCGGCGGCCCCGAAACCGGTGGTGTTGTTATTTGCGGCGTAGATGCTAGAGGGGGTATATCGGGTGTGCTGTGGGGCTGACAGCGGACAGGCTGTGGTGCGGGTACAGACGCAAGCACACACAGCGATGGTAGCACGGATTCCGTCGTGTACGGGTCCTTCGGCATGTCGCACAGCACAATGTGGGATGGCAATGCATGCGCGTATCTGACTGGACTGTTGGCCGCCAGGGTTGCACGGGCTGCCTGCAACCGCGTGCAGGCACATACAGCGGCTGGTGCTGCGGCACGTCTTTAATGTATTCTGTCATGTTGTTCAAAAATTCCTCCTTTCTTCTGATGTTTTGAGTTCTTTGCGGCGTCGCTTCCCTACACACACAAAAGCGCAGTGCTGCGCCCGCCCCCTAGAAGCACTGAGGGCCCGCAATTACGCTGGGTCGCTGGCACGGCACATCTGAGTGCACCGCCAAAGTACGGCACTTCACTAGTCACCGGCGGTACACCGATGCGCGCAGGCACACCGAGGACCTGGACCTGTACAGCGTCAACTACCTGCACTACGGCGCGCCAAAGCAGTGGTACGTCATCCCGCCCGCGGCCCGGCAGCGGTTCGAGGGCCTCGTAAAGGGCATGATCCCCGACCTCTTCCGCGCCTGCCCCGAGTTCTTCAGGCACAAGGTGTGTCGTACATTAGGCAGTCACATACCGGTATGTCGCTCTTGGCGTTCGGTACTTTGTGCCCTTGCGTTCAGGAATCGTGGACAGTTGCACAAGTGACTGGAGCGACAGTGCGGAGGGGCCGTCTTGGCTTCCCTGGACTTGCCGCCGCCTGCAACTTTGGGCTAAACGTCAACTGCAAATCGCCCACCGCAGGAGCTGATCGTCTCGCCCACGCTGCTGGACAAGTGGGGCGTGCCGTACGTCAAGGTCGTACAGCACCCGCGGGAGTTCATCGTGGTGTACCCAGGTACGGCACACGTGCATGCACCCTCCCTGCCCGGTGGTCCCTCTGCGTTTGCAGACGGTCCCGGTGCTGCCTATAGTACGCCTGCCCCCGGCAAGTGACTCCCGCCCACACGACCCCACACCAGGCGCCTACCACGCTGGCTTCAACCACGGCTACAACTGCGCAGAAAGCGTCAACTTCGGCACCCGGCGGTGGGTGCCGCTGGGGGCGGCCGCCGGCGTGTGCCGCTGCAACCCCGACAGCGTCACCATCGACATGCGGCTGTTCAGGTGGGGCGGCAAACGGCTTGTGCTGTCTATGGTGTGGCTAGTAGGGGCCTGGGAGCTGGGAATACTGCTGCATGATTCTATGGCTAGGCATGGTGTGACAAGGCAGGCAAACCGCACTGCGTCGTGCCCAATCCGAAATAGCGTCTCAGGCCCGCCGTGTCTGTTCAGGTGTGGGCCGGGGCGGTGAGCGTGGCATGGCCGTACGTGTAGTGTCTTAGCCATCGGCGCACGATGGCAGTTGCTGGCGCGTTGGCCGCATGATTGAAGCGGTGCAGCCCCCAGCCAGCGGGCAGCAAGGGCGTACGTTGGGCGACGCAAACCGACGCGCCTTTGTGTTTGGGCTCAACTTCATCCGTGTGCGGTTTTGGCACAACCCACAGGGACCTGGTGCCTTCCTGCCTGCTTCCCCCGGAGCTGTTTGAGGACACGGCCAGCGAAGACGACCAAGAGGAGGGGGCGGCTGGGTACATGGATGGAGTGGGAGCCTGGGGCAGCAGCGGTGACGGCGGCAGCTGTAGCGAGGGCGGAATTGGGTTTTTGGGGTGTGGAATGGCGAGAGCTCCTGCTTGGCTCGGAACGGGCGGCGGGCATGGGCAGGGGTGGGGCGGGGGGTGTGCGGGGCTGCAGCAACGAGGGGCGGTGGCGGGAGGGGCAGGGCGAGGCAGGGGCACGGGGAGGCCGAGGGGCAGGCCTAGGAAGGTGGGGGGCGTGGTGGGTTGCAGGGAGGGGCTGCTGCAGCACCAGCAGCATGCTGGAGGCGGTCATTGGCACGGCAGTGGTTGCGGTGGAGGAGTCTACGGTGGGTGGACGGGCGCGGAGTATGGGTGCTGCGGCGGAATGGCGGCAGTAATCATTGCCGCGGCGGCGAAGATTGCGGGGGCGGTAACGGCGGCGGCTGCCGCGGCGGCGGCAGGGCACGTGAGCACTCGGAGCGAGCGGTATGAGCCGGGGGGCGCCTACTGGGAAGAGGTGCGGGAGGCCAAACGGCGGAGGCTTGAGGAGCCGGCTGTGGAGCAACCTCCATACGTGGGGGACCAACCTGGGGAAGGCCGGAACGGGGTGGTGCGGCTGACAGGTGTGGCCGAGGCGGCGGCAGGGGCAGGGGGAGGGGAACAGGTGGCAGCTGGTGCCGGCGTGGCCGTGGGCGGGCAACCACCCGTGAAGCGGGGCCCGGGCCGGCCCAGGAAGCACCCCCTGCCTGGCGCCCCAGCGGCAGCTGCTGATGCTGTTGCTGATGCGGACGAGTGCGTGGGCGGCGCGGGAGGCGCAGGTCTGGGTGGTGGCACGGGTACTGGAAGGGTGGATGGCGGGGGCGCAGATGGCGAGGTGGGAGCGGTAGGGTTGGGGGCACACGGACAGCAGCCGGCCAAGCGGCCGCGGGGTCGGCCCCGCAAGCACCCGCTGCCCGTGCTTGAAGGGAACCACCACCACCAGCAGCAGCAGCAGCAGCAGCAGCAGCAGGGTTCAGGAGCAGCAAGCGGCGGCTGCTGCGTAGGTGAGGTGCCTCAGGGCACGGCAGACCATAACGGGGCCTCACCGCATACGGCGCCGAGCTGGCAGCACGGCCGGCCTGCTGCTGAGCACCCGCTGCCCCTGCAGCCAGCCGCCGTTCCGGATTCCCACATCGGCGGCGACAGCAGCGAGGCCGTAGGAGTGGTGCAGCAGCAGGAGCGGCAGCCCGCGAAGCGCCCCCGGGGGCGGCCTCGGAAGAACCCGTTGCCGGCCTCAAGCCCTCAACCGACACAGCCAGCACCACCGTCAGTCCCGGCATGGGAGCCGAGAGAAGAGCAGCAGGGCCCTGAGGGTCAGGGCGGCGCTGATGCACGTGGCGGCGCGTGTGCAGCTGCGAGTTCTGTTTGCCACGTGGCTGCCGGCACGCATGTGCCAAACGGCAATGTGCGAGCAGCACGTGTGGTCATGTCCCATGCGGCCGCTCAGGCGGTGGCAGCGGCGGTGGTGGAGGCACGCCGGTCTGCGGCTGCTGCTGCTGCTGCTATGGCAGGGGCTGAGACAGGCGTTGCCGTAGGGGGAGGTAGCAGTGGCGGTGGGGATCCGGGGGATGCGGTGGGGCGGGCACCAGGAGAATGCCACCTTCCGCATGCCAAGAGTCCTGCGGCTGCCGGTCAGGGGGCATCGCTGGAGGTGGGTTAGCCAGGCGACGGCGGTGACGACCCAGTCGCGATGGTGGCTGTGTACTACTCCCGAGGAACGGTGGCTTGGCGTTCAGGTGGCGGCCGTGACGGATAGTATGTGAGCACTTTTTCGTACTTGGCGTGAGGTGATTGCGGGACTAGCAGCAGCGGCAGCAGCATTCAGCGGCGCCTGTGCACCGCAGTTGCGCCGGGCACGTTTAGGGAGAGGTGTATCAGCAGCACTCATGATGCTGCACCAGGCTGCACATGTGCATCGCCAGCCCCGAGGGTCGTCATGGCGGTTGCGGCTGATGCAGACGTACAGGCAGCCGTGGCGGCAATACAGCACTGAAGCAGGTGTTGCCGGATAAGCCAGCGGCCCATTAGCCGTCTGGATGCGCTGTTGCCTTTGGCTTTGTTGTCTGGACGACCGGTGGCTCAGTGACAGTGGTTCGCACCCATGCGATAGGGTACAGGGGCGCGAACGCACAGCACAATAGCGAGCGCACTGGTGGAATGTGGTTGGTAACGTCTGATGGTGTAGTGTGGTTGGTAACGTCTGATGTTTGGCTACTGTTTGTACCGTGTTTCGTCCGACTTGTTGGACAGCTTTGCTTGCACTGTGGGCTAAGTTGGCTTGCGCCGCGAGGCTAGAAGGCGGCAGCCACCGCCTGCGCAGGGGCGCAGGGGCGCAGGGGCACGCCAGGGCACGCTGACACGTGGACTAACCGGTTGAACTGAACATGCTGTGCGGCTGACAGCCATGTTGTTTCAGTCGTTTAGATGGTTCAGCGTGGGTCCAGCTATTCGCTGCTGCAATGACAGGACGGGGCTCGATGGCGCCTTGCCAGGGGAGAGGTGTGTGCAATTGCCCCTTTCACCTTAGTGGGCAACTCCTGTGCTGCTCCTGTGGACTGCTACAGAGCAATACTGGTAGCACACCAGTCAGTCAGTCAGTGTTACACGGCGAGGGTTCCTGTAAACCCTCCGCAAGTGC
>VFQN01003403.1_pt1 | contig 22839 bp, 32 predicted proteins | sample 3512371 | NCBI WGS metagenome assembly VFQN01 (sample SAMN10412370, study PRJNA504923) | tailings metagenome | isolation source: Replicate 2 from Balatoc abandoned mine | place: Philippines: Itogon, Benguet | collected 2017-08-28
GCCCCCCCACCAGCGAATGTCGGACCCGGTTCCACATCGCGGCCCGCCGTGTCAGTCGAACAGGGCCCGTTTGCCCATAGAGAACTGAACCAAGGCATGCATTAGATCTCAGGACTACTGCAGTTTGCCTGTTTCAGGCCGGCGTTGCTGGAACTTTTCTGGTCGGCATGTCAATTGTCAGAGTCCGGTCATGCATCGGGAAAGCCTGGAAGCCTGTGCACGGCGGCTTCTACACACTGTTGGCTTGCATGATAGCCGGGCATTACTGGCGGCTCGTCGTCGCGACGGTGGCAACCGTCAGGACAACGGTATATGCTGTCCGTGCGGACTGCGTGCGGAGCCCGCGTGCTGAGACGCAGTTAACTCGAGGCGGCCTTTTCGCGTCTGGATCCAAACATGCAGAAATACATCGAAACATTCCGAACTCGATGAGCGGACTTGCCAAAACGCGAGGAAGCTGCGGGAATCTACAGACATAGGTGTCTAGTGGGGCGGTTTAAACATGCAGGTATGCTGGTCTCCTGCACGATTGTGACCGTGTACTTTGCTATGATTGGCGTTACAGCCACGCCTGAACAGCAGTATTGCTTTTCGAGATCGGAATCCAGGCCCCACTGCAACCTTTCCACAAAGCTTTCAGCACAAGCGACACATGGCAGCTGTATGGAAGGACCGGCGCCAAGCCGGCCGAGCCGAGCACCAACATGCGCTCGTGCAGTACAACGCGTAGGCAGCAGTACCAAACCACCACATGACCAACGGCAACTGAGCCTGCCATGCAATATCCTGTCCACATGCGCACCAACGAACAAACAAAAATCTGAGCACCTGCCCCAAATTCAGCAGTCATCAGCCAGAGGACTGCTGCACGTCTGCTGTTCGCACGATACCATCACCCGTACGTGTCCAGGCGTTGTCAGAAGCTGTTTGCTTGCTCTGATGAACCGCCCGACATCCGCAATAGCGCTTGTTTCGCACGCGTGGGCAGAGCTAGCCAAGCCCCTAGCGGCTTTTGCCCTGCTGCCTGCTGGTCTCCAGGTGTTGATCGCTGTCGCTCCGGCTCCTCCGAACGTCACAACAAGCACATGCTCGCCAGTACAAGCCCCTGTAAGTCCCACGAGTCAGGCGTACAACCGCAAGTGCTATCAATTGGCATGCTCCAGCAGGTACGTCCTCAGCAGGTCGAGCGAGCGGTACCTGAGTTGCAAAAGGGCAGCAAGCAGAGGCGCTTCAGTGAGAGCAGCAGCAACAGCAGCAGCACCATTGCGTCGCGACACGTTTGTTGTAAGCAATTACAACGCGCACAGCTTCTTTCATGTTGCGTCAGGCTCAATGGCGGCCTGCTCATGCAGCTTCGGCGCATTGCCGTACCTCCGTCTGGCATGCCGCCCAGAGTAACACGGGGTACCACACCCGCATAGTACCCCCCCCCCTCCCACTTGTCCACCTCCATGCCCACGCCCACCTGTGCGAGATGGTGTTCTTGGTTGCCTTGTCCATCTCAGCGTAAGTCTCGTTGAAGCCTGCAGCAAGGTGGCAGAGCGGTTGGCCAGTTGGCGGGTGACAGGCGGTGCAACAAGCTGGCCATTTGTGGGGATGGGGATGGTAGCTGTGGGCACGCTGAGCTGGCAGCTACTTCCCGCCAGCCTAGCAGCCCCCGCAAACCAGGCACGAGGCACACTGGCACCCTCATGCCCACACGGCCATAACTGCCACAGCTGTCACCGCCACGTGTCACCACCGACACGTCACAGAGTCCAAGTACGGCCAAGGCCCCGCCCATCGGGCCCTATGGAATGTGCATCTACCTCCTGGAGCGCAGCACGGGGCATAGTATGGCGTGGGCATTCAGGGGAGGATGCTGGATGCAACACAGCGCTGCACTGCACATCCAGAACCCACACCTAAACATCGCCAGCTGCGCCACCCAAACAGCCACCGGCGTACCACCCCTCCCACGCACTCATTCAGCGTGACTAGACCCGCGCACGGCCACTGCTGTTGGGATGCCTTGACGACTTGGACATCCCCCAGCACACTGCCTGCCCCAGTGCAGACCTCCTGCCCCTGCCCCGCCCCCCTGGCCCCGCTCAGCCTTGCGCTTCACCCCCTACGCTGCCTAGCCCACTATCCCCTGCTCACCCTCGGGCTTCAAACGGGTCCCGCCCGAAGCCTACAACTCAATGCACCGTCGCGGCCTTGCGCCGCCCGTACCCTGGTCCCCCTAGTCCCCCGTGGACACCCCTTGCTCACCCTCGGGCTCGAACACGGGGTCCCACCCGAAGTCTGTGGGCCCACGTGCCGCCACAATGCGCCCCGGCGTGCGCCCCACGAACACCACAGGCTCCACGTCAGGGCCTGTGGACCGCACAAGCCGCAGGCAAGGACAAGATTCAGGAGCAGGAACGGGAGCAGGGGCAGGAGCGGGAGCAGACGTAGAAGCTACATTGGCAACAGCACCCTGATTTGGCAGTGACGTGGCTAGGAAGGCAAACGGGATCGAGCGGGTGCTGCGCCCACTAACGGCTGCGGTATCGGCTTGCACACCCTGGCGGGTGACAGGGAAGGCGCCTCTCAATCCCAGGCAGCAATTAGCAAAACAACAACAGCCAGGACGGAGCACCTCGCACGCATAACCCTCTAAATTGTCTTAACTAGCCCCTGCACACCCATACCCAAATACTCACTTGGCGTGTAGGCGAATATGCACTGGGCGTACGCGGTCTTGTCCTCAAAGCCAGCTGCATGGGCAAACGGGGATGATGTGGGGTCTAGGGCGCTCCATGGGGCTTCGAGGGCACACATCGATAGCATGCTACTACGCCACTCTGGCCCCTGCCCGCAACCCCCACATCCCACGCCTCAACAGTCCTTGCATCCTACTGCCATGCCCCCTATTCTATGGATACCGCCCTATGCCCCATCCTCACCCAGCATGCGGTTTAGGCCGTCGTGGCCTAGCTTCTCCAGGAACCACTTGATGTACGGCCCTGGGGAACGACACGTGGCACGTGGCAGGGGCGGTGCGGTATAACCATGAAAGCCCTCCCGCTAAGGCACTGGCCGTGAGCTCAGCACGAAACGTCGCCTGATGCTCCCATTGCCACAAAGGGTACGGCGACAGGAACGGCGCCTTGCTTAACTGCCAGCTGGCCCCCCAGGCCTCCTGACACCACCCTGCCCCCCGTTACAGCGCCCCTTGCTCATGCTGCTGCTGCTTCTAAGCAACATTATGTCGTTGCAGACAACTGTTGGCCCCACCTGGCAGGCCTTGCAGGGCGTTAAAGCACAGGGAGGTGTCCTCCACCATGACTGCACCGTTCACCTGCATGAGGGAGCGTGCATGGCATCAGCCTGCGTTTGTACCCTTCAAAATCTGCGAAGGGTAGCATCATCCGCGGTACGATACTGTGATGCAGAAAGGGTGCACCTCCTTCAGGCACACGCTCACATGGCAGGCGGTGTTGCGCCCGTACTGAACTTCAGCCGTAACAACGCTCGGCTGTGTGCGTTCACAAGCCTAAGGTCAGATGCCCGCTCACCAGCTTGGCCGCAATGCGGCACTTCTCCTTGCTGATCTCCTCCGGCTCGCCCTGCAACGGCATGAGCGCATGGGGCATACACGCGGCGATGCTAAACCCCAGGATCAAGGCGCAGGAGTACAGCATGGGTTCCTCCTCCAATAACACTAGCTACCACTACTTTGGACCTCACACATAGCGTGCCCACTGCAACGCCCTGCAACCGGGTGTGCGCAGTCACATGACCACATGGCGGTGGTGCAAACCTCAACAGATGAAGGCGCGGGGATACATGCGGCATGGGCACCTCCTCCAGTAACGTTGGCTCACCCCTACCTTTCACCCCATGCACAGCCTGACCCATGCACAGCCTGCCCCATGCAACACACATAGTGGGGCCCCATGTGCCTTACTCATGCAGCGGTGCCACAGCCCCTTCCCAGCCGCTTCTCCAGCTACTTGCGGCTCCCGCTTCCCTAACCCACAACCACCTGCTTCCGCCCAGCTTTTTCACCCAGCACCCGCAGCTACTCGCAGCTCCTGCATCCAGCTCACCCAGCTACCCCAGCTACCTGCAGCTCCGGCAGGTCCAGCTTGGCTGCCTCCACCTCGAAGGGCAGCGGCTGGCCCGCCTGCAGGATGGCCACAACCTGGTGGGCAGGAGCATTTGAAAAGCGGCTAACTGAAAGGACTGTAAACAAATAGGGGCAGGGGGCAGGGGGTGGGGTAGAGTGGGGCCGGCCTGCAGGATGACGGCCGCTTGGGGGCAGCAGTACCCGGACAGCGGCTAAATGAGAGGACCGGAAACAAATAGGGTCTGGGGCCAGGGGGCTAGGTAGGGTGAGCACGGGGTCACACGGGCTTGGGGTCCTGGGGGCTTGGGTGTTGATGCGGCGATCTGGGCGGCAGCAAATGTGTCGGTGCTGCGCGGCACGACTTCAAAGCGCAGCCTACGTGCCCACAGCCCCTGCTGCAAAGCGCGCACTGGACTTGCACTACCGTACAGCATATGAGATGGCAGTGTTACATAACGGGGATGCGATATAGCGAGTGAGGGCGACAGGCCCAGCGCTGGAGCAGGCGGTGTGCTGGATCAGGACCGTGCAGGCGCCCTGCTAACCCTCAACACCGCACCGTAACAGCCCCAGAGCCCGATCCTGGCATCCCCCCAGACGCCGAAACGCCCTCAACATAGAGGGTACGGCCTTTCCGGCACGCCATCAACCGGATGCTGTCCCGGTATCTTGCATTCCTGGCCGCCTGCCATGGGTGCCTCCTCTTCCTGCGTGTGCTAGGCTGACCAGGGCCTGTAGCCCGACCCCCGCGACGGAAGTCCCAAAGCGACCAACCTCTTCAAGCTTCTTCTTGTTGCCCGTTGCAAAAGCAATCTTCGCAGGCGTTATTGTTGCCATCGCTGCTACCGATCGCGCGCAGCGCCCGCCGGCCCTTCGCGGTGCTGTGGTCCTCGCTGCTAAGGCTGGTCTCACAGACAATAACATTCAGCACAATGGCGCCTATAGCATACGATGCAGTGGCCGTTCGCGTTGTTCCTGTGCCTTGGCGCCATTCGGGACTCTGCGCATCAACGTACAGCTGCTTCATGGTGCATCCACGTACGGTGTGCTGTGGCGCCTGCGGCACTTTCGAGTCCACACAGCGGTACTGTACGTTGTCGATGCAGACACTGTTGGGCTGTATGGGCTCGGCTTCGCTGCACGTGGTGTCCTGGTCGGTGAGCAGCAGCCTGCCCTGCTGAACGTTCCCGCCACGTGCCCCCGTGCGCCACCGCTACACCCACCCCTTCGGCGGCGCTGTAGCAGCCCCTGCTGCTCCCAGCCATCCTTGGCCATCGGACTTACAGGCCCGAAATGTGAAGTGTGTTAATGGCCAGAGGCCGCTTAGCCCGGGGCCACGCAAGGGGCCCCCAAGGAGCTCCACGTGCTGCTGCTTGCCGAGCAGTGCTTGTCGAGCAGTGGTGGTAAGGACGCTGTGCGAGACGTTAGAGCTTTGCCGTGGGCCTTTACCACGGGCCATGCGGATGCGCCAGCTGCAGGCGTGGCTGTAGGCACCGGGAAGCAGAGGAGGGTGGAAGCACGCGACCTGGCCTTTGACCTACTCCGCGTACGACGCATCATGTACACGGCAAACGCAAAATGAGCATAGCACAGCAGCATAACTGGCAGTACAGGTGCTCCTTTCCAACGCGCTATGGATTACGCTCGTAGTGTCCAGCATAGAGCGCGCTCGACTGTCGCGACCGGCGAGGAAAATTGCGCTGCGGTCAAGCTTTGCCTGCAGCAGGCCTTACTATTGAGACTATGACAGCGATCAAGCTTCTGCACTTGCCCATCCTGCTACTCGCGGGTGAGCTGGAACGCGCGGCAGTTGCGCTCGGGAGGCCTCTCGTCCTGCAAACCCTAGAGGCAGAAGGGGCCACACCAGGGCGCCTGGGCAGCCATTGGGAAGTTTGACAGTTGGCGACATGGCTCTCATATACGCAATCGCAATCCTCGTACACGATTCTGTATCCCTGCCATTATACGATTCTGTATCCACCACCACATGCTCCTTCACACCCCTCCTTGGCCGCCTCCCATCCGCTCTCCGCAAATGCACCCCAATCACTCACTCTTACTTGCTATCCCCGCGCGCACCCCCAACCCCGCACGCACATCGTCGAAAGCAACTGCTGCTGCTGCTGCTGCTGCAACAGCGGAGAACGCCCAACGCACCAGTGCTGCTGGCCAGGCGGCAGGCGAGACGCCCGCTGCCGCCGGCACCTCGCCACGTGCCATGCCCAGACACGTGTCCCTGCTGGTGCACCTGACCGACATACACGTCAGCAGCATGGGGGGCAAGCACGCGGACCGGCAGGTGGGGCGGGGGAGGACGGCGGCAAGGGGGGCAACCGCGGAGCGGCAAAGTGGCAAACGGAAACAGTCGGCCTTCGGAGAGGGGGTGGGAAGGGGGAGGGGGAGGAGAGTGAGGCGGTCAGAAGGCGGACGCAATGTGCATAAGGAAAGCGGCCGTCAAGGAAATGGGTTGCGGGCTGATAGGCTGCGCTGCTACCGGCATACCGCACTGCTGGGTTCGGCGGGGCAGGCGGGGGCTGGGATGCACGTGGACGGGCAGGCGGGCAGCAGCCGCTGTAAGAGATAGGGGTTGTGGAAGGTGGGGCGGGGGGTTGTGCCTGCTGTGTGGGCAGCTGCCAGGACCCGGGGGTGCAGGGGGGGGCGTAGGGCTGCATCCGGCAGCACGGGCAGCGGCTCAGCGTCTTGGTAGCAACGCTGGCCTCCTTGCTGGCCTGTGCGTGGGTGCTCCACCGTCTGCTTGCGCCCGCTTTAAGCGCTGGCCTCTGCTTGAATCTCCCCCCAGCGCGGCCCGGACCTTGCGCTGCTGTCCTCGGCGCACCTGTCCCGCTGGCGCCCCGCCGCCGCCGTGGTGACTGGGGACCTGACGGAGGCAAAGGACGAGGCGGGCCGCGGCGGGCCGCGACACGAGGAGTGGCAGGTGGGCTGTACGGCAGATGTCACACATCCAACTGCGCTCCGGTTCGTCACGGACGGTTGCTGTGGCTTCCAAATTTCCTCGGGCACGTTTTTCCCCTCGTATGTGGTCTCGGTAGGAGGCAGAGAAAAGCGCGTGTGGTGGTTGCCGAGGGGGTGAGTCATCCCTCGCGCAGGAGTACGGCAGGGTATGGCGGGCGCTGCTTGCGGAGCACGGCGGCGGCGTGCCGTACAACCAGGTGTACGACGTGCGGGGCAACCACGACACGTTCGACTCCGGGTCGCGGTGCGGCCCGCGGGACCACTACTGCACGTACAGCGCGCGGGCTGCCGCCGCGAATGCGAGTACGGCGGCAGCGGTGCCGAACGATCGCTTGCCAGGGGAGGGTCGCCGACATGAAGAAATGGTGGCGGGCGGACCCGTGGGTCGCTTGTTCCTGGATGAAGTGTACGACGCGCCTCATGGAATCGGCGGTGGTGTTCAGAAGGAAGAAAGCGCGCAGCTGGGGGATGATTTGAGCGGCGGCGGCAGCGGCGGAGAGGATCGGGAGGCGGCTAGCCAGCAAGGGGGGGTGGGGCTGCAGGGGCGGGAGCAGGAGCATCAGCAGGATCCGCACGCAGACGGGGAGCTGGGCGACGGTGGAGGGCACGGGGGCGGGTGCCCTGTAGCTGTGCTGGTGGGGGTGGACGCCTCGCTGTCCCCAGGCATGCGGAGCCCCCTCAACTTCCTGGGTGAGTGTACGGGTGACAACATGCCTCGTGCCAGCCTGTGTGTTGTGTGCTTGTGTAAGCGCGCTCACCATGTTGCTGTGACCACCAGTGCTGTGTGCGCTACCACGTGCCGTCGCGCCCTGGTTCAGCGGTGGGTCACAGCCTTGGGCCACCGTGCAGAGGATGTCGTGACGCTAGATTCGTGATTAATAACATCACACCGCGCCTTCCTGCTTCATGCAATTTCGTCCTTTTCCCGCTGCGTCTGCTCCTTCTGCTGCCCGTCCTTGTCTGCAACGTCAACGTCTATACATCGCTGGCTGTACCTGCGGCAACCCCTAAGAGTGCGCTCGCCGTGCGCCAATACAGGAGCCTTGCGCCAGTCGGACCTGCAGCAGCTCGACCGAATGCTGGCAGACTCCGTACGGCACATGCAGTACAGGGGCTGCCGCCCGCCGTACATTGCGTACGGACACTACCCCTTGACCACCATCGCCTACCCTGGGCAGCCGGCGACACGAGCACCTGTGGTCAGACCAGCTGAGCATGTAGGAAAGCTGTTGGGTTTGGAAGAGCAGGGTGCAGCAGAGCTCAGCGGCGGCCAGCAGCAGCACCCCGGGCAAGGGCAGGACGGCTCGGACGAGCTGGAGGCGCGGACGCACAGGAAGAGCTTGGAGTCTGTGCTCCTCAAGCACGGCGTGTCTGCGTACCTGTCCGGTGAGTGACCGCAGGCAGGACAGCCGTCTTCCCTGCGAGTGCTGCCAAGCCCAACACCATGCCCTGAACACCCCGCTGCTGCACTCCGCTGCTGCAATCACCACCCGCAACCGCCATGCCCGTGCCCTGCCGCCAAACCACGTCCAACACCCCAACGTCCCAACCCAACCAGGCCACCTGCACGGCCTCTTCGGCCGCCGCCTGCACCGCCTTCACGCCGCCGTCCCCGCGCCCCTGCCGGCCAGCCCCGCCCCCGGCCCCGGCCGACCTGTGGGCCACCTGGTGGACATGGAGTCCGTGGACTGGAAGCACCAGCGCGCCGTACGGCTGATAACGCTCGACGGTACGACACTGTCGTACATCGATCTGCAGTTCGTACCTCCGCCGGCCGGGCCACCGCTGGACCCAGAGAAAGGTGCATCACCAGCATCGGCAGCAGCAGCAGCAGGAGCGGCAGCAGCTGGAGTGACTCATGAGGGGCATTTCCACTCTCACGACAGCACCCGCGGCATCGGGCCGTACGTCGTACTCATTACCTGCCCCCCGGACGCACGGCACAGCCCGCAGCTACGGCCCGGGTACGGGTCAGCCTCCGGGTTGGAAGGTGAAGCAGTCCCCGTGTGGGATTGTGGTTCCAAAACGCTCAGCGGTGGCAGCAGCGGCATCAACACTGGGACTGGCCTACAGGGCAGCGCAGCGGTGCGCAGCACTGAAGGTCATGCTGGTAGCACTAGCAGCAGATGCGAGCCAGGAGAAGCGTGTCTTAAGGGAGGTGGTCAGGATGGCCTACAGGGCAGCGCGGTGGTGCGTGTGCTGGTGTTGCCTGCTGCAGCAGCTGTGCCAGCGGTTCCGCCGGAGGTGGTCCTGGAGTGGGAGTGCGTAGGTGCAGCGGAGGGAAGCCAACAAGGAGGTGTGGGTGGCAGTGCTACCGGCGAGGGAGCAGCAGGGCGCGGCGCGCGGCAGCTATCAGGGCGGTTACAGGTAAGCCCACTGCGCCGCCGGGGATTCCTTGCTCATACCGGTGATTTAGCCTGACGTGTGCTGGTGCTTGTTCACAAGATTGTTGCCCGCTGCGCTCGTTGCCCTGCCCAGCACGGGCTTTGAGTCTACGGCCACTGAACCAGAGAGCTTGGTGGACACTCCACACGGGCAGTAGCAGGGGCCGGGGCCTGCCGGTACCGGTATCACAACGCGTAACGCATGTCGGCATGTGGAACGACGATGTGCAACACAGAGCAGCGTGCACTGCTGGTGGGATGACGAGCTGCCTACCCTGCTGCCAACCCCTCCTCAACTTCCACCACCTCCTCCCCTCCCCGCCTCCTTACACGCGCAGATGCAGCTGGAGTATGCCGACGAGGGCCGCAGGTGCGAGCCCGGTGAATACCACGCCTGTAGAATCCTAGGGCAAGCGAGGGCGCGATATGGAAGGCGTTGTCGTCGGCTGCCAGACCCGACAGCTATAACGTAATGCTGATCTACATGTTCCAGGCAGCACGGTCTGCCTGTTTGTCCACAATGTGACCCGTAGCACATGTGCCGTACCCTATGACCTGTTTCCAACCATGCAGCTGACCGTACTGCGCCCCTGCCCTCCATGGACCCACAGCACCTACACAGCGGACCTACTCCTCCCAACCAACGCAACCGTCAACACCTCCAACGACGCCACCACCCCCGCACTCTCACCCCTGCTCCGCTGCCCCCCCGGCCTCCTGCACCTCCGCGCATCCGTGCCCACCGCCCCTCCTCCCCACACCAACCCCTCCTCGTTCTCTGCAGCCTCAGCTGCCCATCACAGCTCCCTCCTGCCCTCAGCTCCCTCCACCTCCGAGCTCCGCCCCGTCCACTGGCCAGGCCCGCGGCAAAGGACCCACGGGTCACAGCAGCGCCACACCCCCAGCAACACAGCCCATATCGCAACGGCCCAGGCAGCAGCTGCTCCTGCTGCCCCTGTCCAGGGGATGTCCACGCACTCTGCGCCTGCGCACACCGCAGTGACTAACACACAAGCAGCGTGGGCCCCGCGGCCGGTCCCGCTGGGCACAACGCCCCTGGAGTGGGCTGTGACGCACATCAACTGCTACACGCTGGGGGTGGTGCTGTTCTGGTCCGTGTGGTGGGTGCTGGTGGGCGGCCTGCTGCTGCTGCCCAGGGGACTGCTACTGCTGCAAGAAGGTGTGCAGGCAGCACGTGCTCCTGGGCGTGCGGGTAGGGGCAGTGTACACACGGAGCCGTGTTGCAACGGGTCCGCAGCAGCCGAGGCACACGGCGGTGGGAGGAGGAGGGCAGAGGATCAAGGAGAGGGCCGGGGCAAGGACCAGGGGCGCTTCCTGAAGGGTACTAGCACCGTTGCAGCAGGTGCTGGTGCTGGCGCCGGAGGTCCAGGGCAGCAGGGCAGCAGCAGCGCTGTGAGCCTGGGGCCGGGGGCTGCGGGCGTGGTGAAGCGCGCCAACAGCGGCGGGGGCGGCAACGGTGCGAACGGCGGCGGGGGACAGGCACAGGCACAGGCAGGGGCTCCCGGACGGGGCCAGGAGGCCACCGGCACTAACACCCACCTGAGCAGCCGCCACCAAAGTCCGGCCAATGCTGCAGCCGCCCCTGGCGCTGCTGCGGCTGTTGCGACGGGCAGCTTGGCTGCTGGCGGGAGGCTAGATGCGGCGTGCCGGGTGGCGCTGCGGCTGTGGCCGCTGTGCGACTTTGCCGTGCTGGCCCGGCACACCGTCCCGTGGGTCGGCCTGCTGGCCTACCTGTGCTACCTGGCGGTGGGGCCCTGGGTGGCGGGACAGCTGGTGGGGCTGGAAATGGAGGCGGAGGCGGAGGTGGACCGTGTCGGTGGTGGCCTGCATGGTGCTGGCAGTGGTAACGGGATTCGTGTCAATGGCGGCGGCGGTGGCAGCGTACGACAGGCGTCGTACGGTGTGATGACGGCGCATGGTGTGTACTTGTGGCAGCCCTGCGGTCCTGTGCGGGGAGGTGTGGGAGGCGGGGTGCCGGGATGCTGTGGAGGGGGTTGGGGGCTGGGAGGGGTGGTGGCGCGTGTGTTAGGTGGGTGCTGGGTGCGCGGGCCGTCGCAGGACTATGTGGTAATGGCCAGTGCCACGGCGTGCGTGTGTGTGCTGCCGGCCTGTTTGGTGTGCGCGTCGCTGGTTGCCAACTGGAGCAGGGCCGTGGAGGACCGGACAGCAGCAGCGGGAGCAGCGGCAGCAAGTGCGGCGGCAGGGGCAGCTAAGGGACGGTGGTGCGGTGGTGCGTCGTGGGTGGTGGCAGTGGTGCAGTTTACGGTGATGTCGGGTGTGGCGTTCGCGAATGGGGCCATGGTGTGGAAGCTGTGGGCCGGGCTGGGCTGGGCGGGGGCGTGCGTGTCGCCGGGGGTTGGGTGGATGGTGCCGCTGTTTGGGGTGTGGGCGTGGGTGGCGAGGCGGGAGGTGTGGGGGGCGGGGCGGCGAGCGGGCGGGGTGCACATGAGGAGCAGGTGACCGTCAGGGGTGGGGCAGGGTGGCGCATAAGCTGCAGGATGGGGTACGGTTCTCCCCTGCCTTACAGGAGGCACTAAGGTGGCGTGCGGTTGTCGGTTTCTTGCTGGCGTGCGGCGTGCCGCACAGACTGGCCATTGCGTGTGCCTTGGCGCCCGGGTTATTCCTTGCCTTTTATGCTGGCTGGACTGCGGGCTGCTTGTAGTGCAAGCAGGGGAGCAGAGGGGCAGGGGTGCGCAATGAAGCCCGACTGGCGGCCCGCTGTGCCGTCACGATAGGCAGGGCCTGCACCCCTGCACGCTGTGGCGACATACGGCTGGGCTGAGATGCAACCTTGGGTAGCTCAGACGGAATTCCAGGGTTTGCATGACCCTTTGCAAACGGAGCGTGTGCGGCACAGCGCCTAGGTACGCAGCAGCTAGGGCCTGAGTATCCAGGCGAAGACCCCTCGGCGGTGAAAAGCCATCGGGCCGTCGTCCCACGAGCGCCTTCTGATGAGCCTCAGCGGTGCCGCCGTGCCACCAGCTTGGGCCCCGCAAACCAAAGCAGGTTAGCTAGGCCATAAAATCAAAACCTGTCAAGCAGCTGGGACTACAAAACCATACAGCAGCTGAAGCAGGGGACGACTGCCACCCTGGACTCCAGGGTGGCAGTCCAACGGGCGAGGTGAAGGAGTGAGGACCAGGGGCCATTGCATGAGAATGGACGTAGACGCACCTGGACGCACCGCAGGCGCAGTGCTCTGCCACACACACCGTCCCTACCCGATGCAACGTTGTGTATCATACGTCACCGTATGGTTCACACATTCCAGGTACTTACCAAGGCTTATTATGCCTGCATCCCGCACCGCGTCCGTCAGGGGAGCTCCCCTGGCATCCGCTACACATTCCAGGTATAGCAGGCAGGCGCACGAGGGTACAAGGTGGAACGCGGCAATCCACAGCGGACGCATGGACCACGAGTGCTATCCTGCAAGGGTGGCATGGTGTGCCCAGTCTGGCCTAATCCCTGCGCAAGGTGCATGCCGGCCCTCGTGCATACTGTAGTCCGCGAGGCACAAGCACGAGAAAGCACGAGCGTCCCGCAGACGTCGTGCCAGCCCTACCTACCCGCCAGCCAAACATCTCAGTGATACCCTCTCGTCCCTCTTCCACACCCCCGCCGCTGGCGTGCCGGTCTTAAGGCTAGAGGTCAGCAACAACCATCAACAGCAGAGTGGCCCTGAACTCCACCACCCTGAGTCATGTGCCCTGGTACCCCTGCTCCACCTCTCCCCCTCCCCCACCTGCCACCTCCCCCCCCTCCCTTCACACCAACCCTGCCATAGCACGGAATGGACGTGCTCCTTCACCACTAGCCTAGCCTGATATCGCCCCACCATACAACCCTTGGAGCAGTGCGAGCTCTGAAGCCGGCAGGCTCACGGTTTTACGTCCATCTGCACCTCAACCATCTCCCACGACTCCTGGTGGAAGGGTTCGCACATGCCTTCCTCAACAAAGTCTTGAGCCTGTTCCATGGCAGACATAGTCGGAAGGTGGCGGTCGCTCGCCGAACGGAATGCGCTCGAGTTCGCAGCTCAGCTTATGAACGGCATCCTCCATCGCCTCCGCTGTCCAGCTCCACATGCACCCTCCACGTCAGGATTTATAGCAGCCCTCGCTCAGTAGCTGCTGACATCCCCATTAGGGTTGCGGTCCCACTGGTCGCAGGCTCGGCGTTTGACATCGCCTGCCTGCCGCTGCCTCCAGGTCCAGCCCTGATGCTTAACCCGTTGGCATACTACGGTATCTTCCTTGTGCTGTAGGCTGTGGGAGACGGCTACGTTGTGAAGCAAAGGACGGACGGACGGTTGGTTCGGTTTGGCACCGGAAGCAGGGGAGCTCCCTTTGACCGGAACCACCGTGCTCCGGTGCTCCCCTGGTCAGGAAAGCCCTGGGAGACGGAAACGGTAGGTAAATGGCGTACCCAAGTCCCATGGAAGGTGGTGGAGCACCGGGAGTATGAGCCCCTGCACTAACTAGGGTCGCCCCTAACGAGCCCATCCTGAGCCATCGTCCCCGCCCAGCCTGTGCCCGCATGCACTTTCCGCTGCCACTACATATAAGAGGGCTTACCCGATACATATCGTCGGCACCGTGTGCAAGTCTGATACAGTACACTTGCGGACATTGGGGACACAACTCGTGTCCGTGCCACGACTGCCTCCGAAACCAAACGCTCAAACCCGCACTACAGTTCATAGGCCAAGGCCTAGTGGTATAGATGTCAGTAAAACCTTAGTATACGCTCATAGAATTTGTCATTAGCTGCCTGTATTCCGACGAACATAGCCTGGCGGAGGAACCCTCTATCGGAGCCGGAGACACACCTCTCTTCGGGCGTGACGTTTTATCAGACTCACAATCAGAGGTAGGGCTTCAGATCAAAGTATTGACCGGGGGCATCTCGAACCTTTTGGCGTGCTGACGGCCTCTAGCGTGGGCTTCTTCGGGCCAAAGAGAAGCAATGCTGCGTGGTGCTAGTATGCGCTTGTCGATTATGAACTCAGTGGCAACGCCTGTCAACACCTGAGGGGCAGTCTACTTGGTAGTGGAGAGGGCGGAAGATTATGCGTTGCGCTCAGTCGCTGTGATCCCATTGTGTCGGAACACGCACGTCGACACCTGATCATCACACACTTTGATTGGAGGCGCTTACATGCTGCCGGTTGGCCACTGACACCTACAGATGATGGCGCGATGCCTCAACGCCCCGTCGGCCACTCGGTACGTGCCTTTCGCAAAGCGCTCGCCGCAATGCATCCCAATCATGTACACGGTTATGATAAATAAAAACGTGGCGTTGTGGATCGCAGGGTGGCCGCGGCGCCAGTAGCGCCCGTGCCTCGACCATCGGCTCGCAAAGGTGGGGTTTGTTGACAGCTGGGCCCTCCAACTCCAATTTCCCATCAACCCTCATTTGCCCTGAGACTTGTCACTACTCGCACACGCGGCTGCTGCCTTGCCCTTCCATGCCTTCTGCACGTGCACCCCTGCTGGTACCCGCCGCGTGGTACCCTGCAAATGCCCTTCCCCCCCGCCCCCAGAACACTCATCCATATGCCTTAAGCGACCAGCTCCCATATCCTCACGCTGACGTCCCCGCCCGTTACGCAAATACACACCGCGCAGCCCCCGTGTGCGGCGCTGCTGCCACTGCCTGGGACGCGTGGTCCACCTACATCACCAAGCACAGGGCTGAGTCGGCCGCTGAGCCGAAGACCAAGGCAGAGGTCAGCTTCAGCAAGTGAGTACCTGGCAACCCACAGCTCCCCGCATCCCGCTTCCGCCCTATTCCTCCTTAACGCACAAATTCAAGCAACCAAACCCAGAGCCTCTCCGCTCTCGATACCCTCGTCTTCCCAGCCCCCCTGCGCCCACGCACCACCAATTTTGTGCGTTCTCGACGCCTTTCGCTGTTTCCTCGCGCCTCATGCGATGGCTTCCCACCCACCTTTGCCTTCCACACAGTACCCAACGCACAAGAGCCTTGCAGGTGAACCCTACACATCCCTCCCAACCGCACCCGTCTTACGCCCACACCCCCGCTCTCCTCCTATCACGTTCTCCCAATACTGCTACTTCCCAGACCCTACCTCCCACTCTCCTCCTCCCACTCCACTCGCTTGCTGGGCGATTGCTGCCGCCGTCCGCTCCTCCGCCTCCGGCTTCACCCACCCCACTCCACATCCTCGTTGACTAGCCTTTTCCCCACTCCTCCCACCCTCCTCCTGCCCCTCCTCCCTCCCACGGAGATCGCAGCCGCCGCCCGCTCCCTCCCCGTACCCGACTGCTCACACCCCCCAGTGTCCTTCCTCCTCGAGTGTCATGGTTTTGAGCCCCTCCTCCCCTTTACGGCCCCCAGGGAGATCGCCGCCGCCATCCGCTCCTCCGCCTCCGGCTTCAAGCCCAAGTACACCAGCGTGTCCGCGGGCGGCTCCCACGACGGCGCGCTGGCCGACTTCAAGCTTAGCCACGTGGGGGACATCAACCTCAACGACCTGCCCAGGGACCTGCACGAGAGGCTGGAGGCCATCGCCTGCGTGCAGCTCAAGCAGGTGGGACAGCTAGGGTTTTTTTTTGGTGGCGGTGGTCTCAGTGGTTGCGGTGGTGGTGGAGGGCGAGGAGGAGGAGGAGGAGGAGGCGTGTTCGTGACCTCTGCATGCGTTCGTTGCCTCCCCTCCCCTCGCCTCCCCTCCCCTCCCCTCCCCTCCCCTCCCCTCCCCTCCCCTCGCCTGCCCAAGACTTCGGGAGTGCCCAACGCCTTTGATCCAGGTGTCCCAACGAGAACCCCCTCACCCCCTCCGCGACTTCACTGGGTCGCGATTTCTACTTTCCGTACCATTACTACTACCTCCTCCTCGCGTTACTAGTACTTTGTTTCCCCCTCCGCCCGCCCCGCTCAGGCCCTGGGCAAGCCCAACGGGTTATTACACGATGCAGCGCAGGTAACAAACATGTGACCAGCAACCCCCTTCCCTCCCTCCTGCCCCCCAGGCGCTGGGCAAGCCCAACGACGAGCTGGACGCCGCCTCCATCTCCTTCACCACCACGGACGTGGACGCGGCGCTGTGCGTGTCGGGCGTCACGCTGCAGCAGGTGGGCGGGGGCGGGGCGGCAGGGCGCGGCCGGGGGTTCGGAGGGGAATGGAGAGGAACAGATATCGGAGTGGCGGCGGCGGGCTGCATGGTGGTGTCAGTGGCGCAGGAACGCCACGCGTGACGCTGCAGCAGAGCGGGGTAGCTTGGCGTAAATTGGCTGGTTTAGGTAGCTGGTACGGCTTGTGAAGAGACGTGCGCGTGCATGCCAAGATGTCGGAGGGTTACCGGGACGCTGGGCAGGTCCGGGCCTCAAGCTCGAGCAGTCGCAAAGCCGCGGGGTAGGCATCAGGGACGAGGTCTGACAATGTTACAGACATGCTTATCATCCCCCCTCGAACGATTCTCTCCACCCTTCCCCCAGGGCCTGGACAAGACGGCGCTGATTGCCTTGGTGGCCACCGAGACGGAGCGCCAGGCGTCGTGGAGCCGACTGGAGGGCCTCATCCTGCACTGGGGAGCCACGGACGCGGCGGGCGGCGCGTGGGGGCTGCCGCCGCAGGGCTGGGGGGCCTCGCCCAACAAGGTGGTGGACGCAGGTGGGCCGTGGGGTGGGGCGGGGGGGGGGCCGAGGGTGGGGTATCGGGGCATTGGGGTCCAGTTGCACGGGTGCGCTGCTTCGCCAAACAAGGTGGTCGACGCAGGTGGGCCGTGGGAGGGGGTGCAAGGGGGGGGGGGGGCTGGGGCATGGGGTATGGGGGTCAGGTCGCACGGAGCAAGGTAGGTCGCGTTGTCTCACCCAATAAAGGTGCTGAACGCTACGGGGGGTTCACCGACGAGCGCTGTGAAGAAACCGACACGGAAACCAGTAGGTCAGGTGGGGGAGAGGGGTCGGGCCTGACAGCCTAAGTTGGGCCAGGGGCGCTGAGTTGGGGCTTGGACTGAGGAGGTGGTGGGCGCAGATGGGCGGGGGTGGGGGTGGGGAGGCAAGGGGCCCAGAGTCAGGCGGGCTCGAGGGGGAGGGTGGCGGAAGGTTTGGGAAAGCCGGTGACAACGGGTACGAGGTGGTAATGGTGGTGGTGGTGGTGGTGGTGGTGGTGATGAGTGTGTTGAGCGCGGAAGAGGGCGAAAACTGGGTTTGAGCGGCTCCAGGGGTCGGAGGGAGTGGGTTGGCGGGAGTGGGTTGGCGGGAGTGGGATGCGTCGCGGGTTCGGCGTCTGCAGCCGAGGGGGTGATTCAGGGGCAAGACAGCAGGTGCTGCGAGGGCGTGTTAAGGCTGAGTATATGATGAACCAGCAGAGCAGTACGTTGGCGTTGGCGTTTGGTAGTCGGTGGCGTCGCTGTAGGCGTGCATCGGTGGCCAGAGGGGCTGGAGGCAGGCGTCGGGGCTGGGAGCCGAGGACGGAAAAGGTGCACCTGGGGTAAGGGCAGCAGAGGGACAGGATGCAACAAACGGGTCCCACATGGGACGGCTGCGGGGGCACCTGGGACGGGTGGCAAGCACCCCAGCCCACACCATGTCCCGTCTCGCATGATCCCGTGCCCTGTACATTCCTGGCCGCAGGCGGCGCGTGGCAGTGCGGCTTCGAGAAGCAGAGCCTGGCCACGCCTGAGGGCAACGCGGCCATTTACGTGCTGCTGCTCAAGGTGGGTGCGTGTATTACTGTTAATACACATAGGTATGGGGAGGGGTGGTGCCTGGTGGGCACGGGCAGGTCGCGGCCATGTACGTGCTGCTGCTCAAGGTGGGTGCCAGTGCTGGTGCGCGCGTGTGGGTCTGGGGCGTGGACGCGGGTCAATTGGGTTGGGTTCTTGCAACGGCAGTGGATGCGCAGCCCTAGCCGGTTGTGCATCTACAACGATGGCGGCCGCTGCCATGGAAGAACAGCAGCCGCGGTGGATGGGGGTGTTGGTGGGGAGAGAGCGAAGGGTGTTAGGTCCCTGGCGGTTTGGTGCATTGGCGCGCGAGCAGTCCGGCAGAGCTGGCAAGATTATCCGCCCTTGCACGTGGCACTGTGTCCTGTAACCCACTACACGCAACCACCCGGCGCGCTCCGAACCCCCTCTGCATGGCATCCTTAGTGCTGGCGACCTTCTTCGTTACCTGCATCACGTTTGTGGTGTGCTGTCGTACAAGTACCAAACGCACACGGCTGCACTTCTTCCCGCACGCCACAGATCCCCTTGCGCGGCATCCTCAAGGCCGGCGGCCCTCCCGGTTGTCGGCCCACTGTCGACCATCATTGGTGGTTCGTTTACCAACCGCACACCATTTGCCCACACCCCCCAGATCCCCCTTCGCGGCATCCTCAAGCCTTCCCCGTTGCCTACATAACTTTCCTGACAATTAGCCATGACTGGGTCATACTCCTTATATACTAGGCCAACCGCGTGCGACATATCCCTCCCCATACCCCCCAAATCCCCCTTCGCGGCACCCTCAAAGCCGTTGGCCTTCCTCGTGACCTACATTACTTCGGTGACAATTAATTAATAATTGATACGTCATACTTCAAATCAACCTCATTTGCTCTTACCCCCGCAGATCCCCCTTCGCGGCATCCTCAAGGCCGGCGGCCTGGTGTTCGTGCTCAAGGCCACGGCCGGCCAGAACACCCGCTGGCTCAAGGACGAGGCCACCAAGAAGGACTTCTTCCTGGACACCACGCGCCTCCCCGTCATCAAGGTGTAAAGTAGGGACAGGGCTAGGAGGAGGCGACACGTGTGTGCTGCGTGATGCACGCGTGATGGAGGTGCGGAGGTGCCAGGCTGACGCCGAACTGGGGCAGAGGACGTGGTTCAGCAGTCCTCGGAGGGTGACTGTGAGGAACTGAGGGAGGCTGTCCGTCGGCCGCGATGCCTCTTGGAGAGGCTGAAAGCACAGGGATGTGTATGGGTAGTGGGTGGTGGGGCTTGTGGTGCTGTTGGTGGTTTGGCGCCCACGTCTCACGGCAGCAGCGGCAGCAACTTGCTGCGGCAGGCGGCGTGGGGTGGTGTGGTGATCACATGCGGCAAGCCGCGCCGCGCTCTCCGTGCCACCACCTGCTGTTGACGTCACGTCAAGGAGGTGCTGCGTTGGCGGCGCCCCCGAGCATCTTGCATTAAGGGCGACGAAGGGGGCGCCGGTGGGTCTGCTGCAGTCTCTTGCTGCGCGCATTGCGCAGTTTGCTGGCACACCGCTGTGGTTGAGCAGGACGGCAGGCACCATCAAACAGGAAAAGCGGCTGCAGAAGCGTACACTGAAGAAGGGTGCAAGTTGGGAGCAGGTAGGACATTGGCAAGAGCATGGACAGCATGCATGTGCACGCAAGCAAAAGACCGGAGGTGTAATATAGCTGATTTGTAATGAACAGGCAGACCTACCTAGCTGACTTCGTAAATTGCAAGGGTTACCGCTTGTGGGGAAACGTTTCTGTCCCTGGCGTGGCGGGCCCAGCTGGGCCCAGCCCCGCAGCAGCTCACACAAGAACAGATTACGCCCCCTGCTTCGTGCAATGCGTGTTGGTGAGACAGGGATCTAAAACCCCCCTCTCACCACCTACCTTGCGCGGATCGGGAAGCCCAGCATTCGTCCTCCTAAAGCAGTATCCCCTGACCCTAAATTGAGGAACAAACACCAGATGTGGCCACAGCTTTGACACATGCAAAAGTGCGCGCCCCAGTGCGGCATTGAGCCTGGGGTTTTGGGAGGCCAGGACCCTTGCGCCAGGCCAGCGTGGGCACGTGGCGGTTGTCAGCCTGGAACCTGGAAATGCCGCGTGTGCAGGGATGAGGCTGGCAGCCAGCGCTGGGTGGACGTGTGGGAGAGTGACACCGCCTGGGACAAGGGGCTAAAGTGCACAAGGCGCCATGCACTTCGTTCGTGCACTTCCGCAGCGGAAGACGAGCGTCTCCCAATTTTGCTGAGTCAGTCCTGACGAGCCTCAGACGACGCGCAGGTCAACGGGTCTGCCTGCTGCCAGCCAGCCAGGTCGCGCCTGCATGGCAATGCCTGTACCTCGATGTAATATAAGAAATCAGCAATAGCGAGTCATACAAATTGCATTGATTTGACGCAGAGCTGGTACAAGCATAGCGCAACGAGCGCGCGAAAATGGTGAGCTGCCTTGCACACACCGACGCAGCTTTCATGCACCAGAAACATTGGTTCATGCATTCCATTGGGTAGAAAAACAGGGAATTGGGGGAGTAAGCCAGGAACTCGAAGGACCCTCGTACAAGCGGGTGAGGGTGGCCGCCGATTTAAGAGGTGGCAGTGTGGCGCCGTACCATGCGCTTCTGGCCAGTAACAAGCGGCCGACAACCAGCGGTTGTGTATATTCTTGTGAGAAAATTTGATTGCGCATCAAGCGTCAGCTCGTCACGTTTCCAGCGGGGGCGCCAAGCGGGGGCGCCATAATAAGTTCGTGTAGGAGCGAGGACGTGCACTTGTCCAATTACTGACAGCCAACACTGCCACAACACTACAGTCACAATACAATGAATGACAAGTAGCTGTTGGACAGTGAGCGCTTTTCTGTCCTCTCCTCCGCGGCTGCTTGAGCTCTGGCGCCCCCGCTTCTGCGTACGCCCTGTGATGGCGGCAGCCCTGGCACTTATGCATGAAGGTGAGAGGGACACTATGGAAAATAATTCCTGCACCGCGCCAGGGTGAAGGCCTTTCGTGTTTCAGCGCCCGCCGATCGCATGCGGCCATGTGTGCTTGGCGACTTGCCGAAGCAACGCCGCACGTCACCCTCATGCAAGTATCTGAGGTTACTACATGCACAGTCTTGACTGTTGACCAGAGCCCTTCAACCGGATAACACTTTTCGCCCTTGGCGTGCCATGTGCCCCTCCACCAGGCATGCAGCCAACGCTGCGGAGCTGGCCCGACGAGCGTGCTTGAGCTGAAAGAGCGCCTTCGCCAGACTAACTTCCATGACACGACAAACAAACGTAAGTGTTAGGGCCCCGGTGGTCCAGGTCCCCCCTTCTGGCCCCCTGCCTCAAGCCCCCTCAGCTGGCTGTTGCCCTTCTGGTTGCCCAGTGCTGCTGCGTGGAAATGCTGGCTAACCCAACAGCCATGCTAGCTGTAAATGATATCTAAATTTGCGCTTTTGCCGCTTCCTTCTTGCAGGATGCATCATCTGTACTGGTGTCTTGAGTCAGCCTACCTAACCCGAGGCAACACCCGAACGCGATGTGGACGCTGTCATGTCCGTTACTGATGACCTCCGCTCCATGTGACCCGCAACACAACAACACTGTGCCTGCGCACTTTCAATATGCTCTGGACGGTGGGTCATTATTACGGGGTATATGTAAAGCCGGGGATGCGGCGGGGTACGGTGGAACGGCGCGTAGATTAGGACGTGTGGCTCTTTCGGCCCACACCGTGTGCTCTCGGTGCATGCGTTTGTGGTGCACGCCACGTTTGTGCATCCTATGCACTGTTCAGCCGCTTTTGCGGTAACCGGCAGCCGTGCCGAGGGGCATGGTCCCTATTACTCTTGTCCGTTTTCAGAGGTTGTGGTAGCACGACTGTATGCACGCATATGCATTGACGGCTGAGTGCCCCAACACGGTGCTGCGGCGGTCCTTTGGGTTGGTGGCTTGGTGCATGTGGGATACCAGTAGTTACCGTTGTGTTCGGCTGAGTGACTCGAGAGAGAGAGAGACGGAGAAGAGAGAACGTGTGTCGTACGTGTGCTTCAGTTTTGCGAGAGGGTATGATGGAGTGTTGACTGGGCGGGTGTGAGCGCAAGGTACGGTCCCTACCCAGGGCTGGGTAAACTCTTGGGCTTCACCACCTGGGTTCTTTGAGGAGAGGACAGGTGCTTCGAGGAGCGAACAGTTTTGTTAGCGGAGTGTGCGAGTAGGTTGCAGAGCGGCGAGAGGACGAGAGGAGCGTGTGAGCGTGTGAGGAGCCGAGTGTTCCATTGAGGTACGTGTGGAAGAGTGATTGAGAAAGAGACTGAGAGGGAGAGAGAGTGTTGCTGAGACTGTGAAGAGGTGTGGGCGGCGTGCTGCGGCGCTCTGGGGCCGCTGTTGTGCTGGCCCACACGCGGAGGCGGCCATGGGGCTTGTGTTGCAGCTGCAAGTATGCCTGCAGGCTGGCAGCGGGCCAGCAGGGTGGTTATAGAGCAGAGTCGGGGTTTGGTGCGATCTAGAGCGGTAAGCAAGTGAGGTGAGACAAGTAGTGTTAGCGTTTGAGAGCAAGACAGTAATTGAGATATGGCTTGAGCAGTTGAGCAGAGTTGCGGTCGGCGCCTGTCTGACACTTAGGGTTAGGGCTTTGCTCGCCTTCTGTGGTCTGGCGTAACGGGAGAGGTCAAGAGACGTTT
>VFQN01003404.1_pt1 | contig 22838 bp, 16 predicted proteins | sample 3512371 | NCBI WGS metagenome assembly VFQN01 (sample SAMN10412370, study PRJNA504923) | tailings metagenome | isolation source: Replicate 2 from Balatoc abandoned mine | place: Philippines: Itogon, Benguet | collected 2017-08-28
CTGCGCTCCCTTGCCCTGGGCTGAGGGCTCCCAGCCCTTCGGGCTGAAAACCCACAGCCGCCGGACTGGAAACGACTGGTGAGCGACGGAGTGGCGGGTCCGGTCGTGGTCGAATCGAGACGACGGGGTTGCTCACGCTCCGGGCTCCGACGGCAAGGAATCCACGCGATTCGGTATGAGGTGTCGGGTGTGGTCTCCACCGTCCCTGTTCGCGGCCCGGACCGCGGCGGGAGCTTCGGACTCGGCGCGCGCACCCGGGCCGTGATTCCCCGAATCCGCGCGCCGCGCGGTCCCGCACGGTTCTGGTGCGACTGGCGGGGGCGGTCGTCCGGGCGACCGAGCAGGGTAACCTGCAACCCCCGCGGCACGAGCGGCCGGACGGGGCACTCCGTCGGAACCCGACACCCGCCCACCGGCGACCGCCGGACCGCGCCTCACCGCGCGGCCGACGGCCGCCGCGTGGTGCGTTCGGACGCTAGCCGAGGCGTGGCTGGGCACGGGCGAGCGCCAGCCGTGCGCGAGATCCGGCTACCAATGGTCACGTATGGTCACTCTTCCGACGTGGAGTTGTGCGACGTTTCGGACGCAAGATCGTTTCGCGATTGACTTTGGACGAATACTCGTCGTGCGCGACATTCGGAATCCGGTCACTTATGGTCACGGATCAAATGCGGATAAGATCGACGACCGGAACCGGAGGCCGATCCGATACCGGCGAACGCCCGCGGCGACCAATCCTTCGGACGCCCGGGTTCACCCGACACCGGGCGATCGGCGGACCGCTACGAGAACCGGCACAGCGCTTCGACGAACGCCGCCGAGCCGTCGCGGAGCCAGCCGTCGAGCTGGGCGGGGTCTTTGAGCTGCTGGCCGCGCGGCCGCGGCACCACCAGGAACCCGCAGTCCACGCCGCCCACCGCCGTCATATCGCCCCACAGCTTCTCGAACTGGCACACCGGGTACACGTCCTCGTGCCCGTGGCCCCAGCGCTTCTTCACGTCCTTCAGCGTGACGTACGTGGGGAGGCGCGCCGCGAGGCGGTTCACGGCGGCGGTCACGAGCGCGTCGTTGCCCAGGTCCGACCGCGACAGGCCGAACAGGTCGAGGAGCGCGTCGATCGTCACCCACGTCGTCAGCGAGTTGTAGTAGCTCAGGTTGAACTCCTCCTCCTCGCGCGGCATCGCCAGCCCTTCGAGGATGCGCGGGCGGCCGTCCACCCGCGCCAGCCCGCCGCCGCGGTCGTCGATGCGGCGGCCGATCACCTCGTAGGTCAGCGGCCGGTCCGGACCGATGTGACGACCCAGGAGGCCCGCGTCGGGGTCGGCGCCGAGCGTGTCGATGTTGTGGACGAGGAGATACTTCAGGTTCGGGCGCTCGCTCAGAAGGTCGCGCAGGACGCCGTTCCGCAGCAGGTTCGGGATCTCGTACCAGTGGCCGACCGGGTGGAGGCACTGGAGCGGCTCGTTGTCGGTGTAGTCGCTCCCCTCGCCGGCCGCGGTCGCCCAGCCGATGAGCGCCTGGTGCGCGCTGTCGCGGACGCGCTGCTTCCGCTCGTCGAGCACCTGGTGAGTGGTCTCCTCCCACGCGAAGCGGAGGTCGCGCACCATCGGCACCAGCCGGAGGCCCACGCTCATCGCCGGCGACAGCTTCACGGCGCCCGCGTAGCCGTAGTTGGCGTGCGCGCTCAGGTGCGCGCCGATCGGCCCGTGCGTGAGGTAGCCGGTGGTGAAGACGTGCGGCACGGTGGCGCCGAAGCGCTCGGACACCCGGCGGCTCTTGGCGAGGTGGATTTCGAGGAACGTGCGGTGCTTCCCGGCCAGCCGGGCGAACGGGTGCAGCGCCTTCACCACGCCGGCGCCCTGCGTCCACCGCGACCCGGCGCCGGCGGCGAGCGTCACCACGGCCAACTCGCCCGCGGCCAATGCCTTCTCGCCGAGCTTCACGAACTCCGCGGAGACGCCGGCGCGGCAGTCGGTCACGTCGTCGGGGTGAACGTCTTCGACGACGGTGGACGGTGGGAGGTGGTTCTGGGCGAGGCCGATGCGGCCGCGACGGAGGTCGTCGCGGATGCGCTCGTGCTCGGCGCGGTCGAAGCCGTTCGCGGCGAGCAGAGCGGCCAGAGCCTCGGGGCGGTTGCTCGACGCCTCCGACGCCGCGGGCACCATGCGGTCGAACAGCGACTCGACCAGCCCGGCGAGGTCGGGCGTCTTCCGCGCCGCGGCGCCGACGCGCTCCAGCTCGCCGCGGCGCGAGGCGGGGATGGCGCGCGGGTCTTCGCGCAGCCAGCGCGGCACGAGCAGCGCGTAGTAGCCGCGCGGCAGGAGTTCGCCGCCGGCGGGGAGGAGATCGGCGTGCGTGCCGCGCGGGTTTACGGCGAAGTCGTACACGACCGGCGCCATGGCGAACGGCAGCGAGCTCCGCAGCGCTTCGCACTGTCGGCGCATCTCGGCGAGCAAGAAATCCTGGGCCTCGGCCTTGCGCTGCGGCGCGACGATGAAGCCCATGCCGCCGCCACTCATCCCGCCGAGCATCCAGAAGCCCCAGAAGTCGGCGCCGAACCGCGTGCGCGCGGCGTCGATGAGCGCTTCGGTGTAGGCGTTCGACGCGGCGGGGATGATCGTCTGGATCGGGCCGGCGAAGTTGCGTGTGGTGGCGGCGCCGAGCGCAGGGACGTCGCCGCGCTGGAGGTCGCCGGCGATCTCGTCGAACAGCCCGAGCGCCTGCTGCCGGGCGTGCCACTCGGCCTCGTCGCGGAGCAGGTACTTCTCGGTCACCATCTCGAGCACCGGGCCGACGTTCTGCGCCATCCCGCCGTGGACGAGCACCAGGCTGTCTTCGAGCTTCTTGCGGTTCACATCCGACACGCGCTCCGGGCCGAAGACGGTGTGCTGCGGCAGGAGCCGCCCCCGGCTGACGCCGAACTCCGGGTCGCCGTCGGCGGCGCGGCTCCCCTCGATGAGCTTGATGCCCGGCCACACGCCGCCGCTGTCCTGCCAGCCGCCGCCGCTGCCGCCGATCCACTCGCCGAGGATGGCCCGGGCCGCGACGAGGCGGCGTTCCGGTTCGGTCAGCGAACCGGTGAGCCCCTTCGCCTGCCCGGTGGCGCGCATGCACACGGCGATGAGACCGGCGAGGAGGTTCGTCGAGACCGCGAGGCGCGAGCCCTTCGGGATGTCGTTGACGGCGCTCACCACCTCGATCCCGAGCCCGGGGCCGACGAGCGTATCGAGCACCTGCTTCAGGTCGGCGCGCGAGCCTTCGAGGCCGGGCGGGATCAGCCCCGAGGCGATCACCGCGGCCTTGAGGAGCCCCAGATAGTCGCGGGCGAAGTCGAACACTTCGGGCAACGACTTTACGTCCGCCGCGGCGTCGAGATCGACGCTGACGAGGCGCAGCACGGGTTCGTCGATGACGCGGAAGTACACCTCGATCGGCGGCTTCGGCGCCGCGTCGCGGCCGTGGACGCCGAGGTCGATCGACACGTTCAGCACGCGGGCGCCCTCGGGGTAGTCCATCCCGAGGAAGAAGATGTCCGACCAGCACGAGTGGGAGAGGTCCATGCGCACCGGCGTGCGCTCGCGCAGCACGGGGAACGGCGCGCCGGCGTGCGGCCGCGCCAGCAGCTCGGGGCGGACGCGCAGGGGGTGATCGGCGGGGTCACCGGCGCGGAACATCCAGCGGTTGCCGGCGGCGCCGCGGACGCTGGCGCGGACCTGGTCGGCGAGCGTCTGGAAGGCGAGCGCGTGGTACGCGGCGGCGAGGGCGCTGCACAGCGGGTCGCTCGGCCCGCGCTCGGCCTCTTCGGCGCGGAACACGCGGATCGCCTCGTCGAAGCGGCGGCTCATCAGCCGATCGACGCCGGCGTGCGGGATGCGCCCGTTCGCCGCGAGCTCCGGGCGCGTCGGCAGGTGGAAGCGGTCGATGGCGTAGAGGAAAAACAGCGCCCGGACGCGCTCGTACAGGTTGCCGCTGTCGCGCCGGAAGCGGTCGAGCGCGGCTCGCTCGGCGAGCAGCTGCGCGAACGACAGCCCGCCGACGGCGGCCGCGAGCGGGCGGTTGCGGACCTTGGGGTCGGGCGAGGTGATGAGGTCGGTCAGCATTTGTTCCACGTCCCGGCCCCGGCCGGGGCGGCTCTCATCATGAATGAAAAACGGGCGGGCGGGTTAACGTGGGCTGGCCCGCGGGCCGATAACTGGTTAACCTCGCCCGCCCTGTTCACGTCATACGAATCACCGCCGAGTCGAGATGGCTTTCACCCCCGCCGCCCGCCCATTCAGCACCTACCAGGCCGTCCGCGCGATCATCCCACTGCGGGGCATTCGTACGGTCCGACGGCTGGAGGCGCGAGTCGTCGAACTGGCCGGCGCGCTCGCCGGCGCGGCCGCCGACCGCGACCGGTACGCCGCCGAGCTGGCCGGTGCTGGGGCGGCGCTCGCCGGACGCGACGCCGCCCGCGCCGAACTCGACACTACCCGCGCCGAGCGCGACGCCGTGCGGGTCGAACTCGACACCACCCGCACCGAGCTGGCTGCGGCCCGCGGCGAACTGGAAGAACTGCGGCGGAACCACGACGAGGCGGCGGCCCACCTCGCCCGGGGGCGGTTCCTCCTCCGCGGGCTCGCCCCGGTCGGCGTGCGGCCGCGGCAGTTCGTCTTCCTGCACGTCCAGAAGACGGCGGGGATCAGCGTACTGGAACGACTCGGCCGGGTGTTCAGCTACCTCCGCACGGCGTGGGTGTTCAGCCCGGCCGAGCTCGACGCGTACGAGGCGGCCGAGCTCGCTCACTACGACTTCGTGTGCGGCCACTTCACCGCCCGGAATCTGGCGCAGGCCCGGCCGGGGGCGTTCGCCTGCACCGTCCTCCGCGAGCCGGTCGAGCGGGCGGTGTCGGCGTACTGGTACTGGCGGGCGTACCAGGGGCCGACCCGGCGGGTGAACCGGGCGGCGGTCGCGGCGGCGAAGCGGATGTCGTTCCTCGACTTCCTCCGCGACCCCGACCCCGAGGTCCGGTGGCACCTCGACGGCCACCAGTGCCACGCCGTCGTCGGCGACTGGACCGCCCCACAACCGCTCCCGCCGGCGGACCTGGTGGCCGCGGCCGTCGCCGGGCTCGACCGGTTCGACTTCGTCGGGGCGACCGAGCGGCTGCAGGAGAGCCTGGAGGCGGCGTGCCGGGCGGCGGGACTGCCGGCCCCGGGGCCGGTCGGGCGGATGAACCCGACGCCGGCCCGCCCGCGGGTCGAGGAGTTGACCACGGCGGAGCGCGACCTGGCGGCCGAAGTGTGTGCGGCCGACGCGGCACTGTACCGGGTGGCCCGGACCCGGCTCGATGCCCGACTCGCCGGTCAGATGTGATACATGAGCGACACTTCGTTGGCAGACGGCTTCGCGCCTTTCAGGCGGAGCTTCGGCTTCTCCAGCACCACCGTCGTGTCCGGCGGCACGCTCTCCGTCAGCCACACGTTCGATCCGATCACGGAGCGATCGCCGACTACCGTTGCACCGCCGAGGATGGTCGCGTTCGCGTACACCACCACGCCGTCGCGCAGCGTCGGGTGGCGCTTGTAGCTGCCGTGCGTCAGGTTGCCCTCGTCGTCCTTCGTGAAGGAGAGCGCGCCGAGCGTCACGCCCTGGTACAGCTTCACCCCGGTGCCGATGTCGCACGTCTCGCCGATCACCACGCCGGTGCCGTGGTCGATGAAGAACCCCGGCCCGATGTGCGCCCCCGGGTGAATGTCGATGCCGGTCTTGGCGTGGGCGAGCTCGGTCATCATCCGCGGAATAAACGGCACCGCCAGCCCGTGCAGCTCATGGGCGACGCGGTACACGCTCACCGCCTCCAGCCCCGGGTAGCTGAAGATGATCTCGTGGTGGCTCCGTGCCGCCGGGTCGCCGCGGTAGGCGGCGTCCACGTCCTCTTCGAGCACCTTCCGCACCCCGGCCAGCCGGCGCAGCAGTTCGACGGCCTTCGGCTGGGCGATGGCCTCGCAATCGACGTGCGGCGACTCGTGGCAGAGCTCGTGGCGCAGGGCGCGGGCGATCTGCTGCGTCAGCTTGTCGTGGAGCGCGTCCACGAGGCTTCCCACGTAGTAGCCGATGTTTCCCAGGTGAAGGTTCTGCCGCCGCCCGTAGCCGGGGTACAGTACCTCCATCAGGTCGGAGAGGATGTCGGCGACCGCCTCCCGGCTGGGCAGCGGCTCGTGCCCGAGGTGGTTCATCCGGCTGCATTCGGTGTACGTGTCGACGAGCTGGTCGGTGATCGTCGGGAGTTCGTCCTTCAGCCGGATATCGGTCGCCATGACGAATCCAGAGGACAGGGGGCAGAAGACAGAGGGCAGAAGACAGAGAACAGCAGGAGTCATCGGTCGTGAGCACGGAGCAACTTCCGCACTCCCCCAGTTTATCGCTCCGGGGACACTGCCGGCTGCTTTCTACCATCTCTACCGTTTGTCCTCTGCCTCCCTGTCGCCACACCGGGCAATCCGCCCGTGGCCAGGGCACGATCTGCGTGCTGTGCCGGCAGCGGATCGGGTCGTGGATCGGGGCCGTGAAATATTTCACAAACCCACAGCTGGACGAAAGCCCTGGAGAATCAAGCGGTTCTGCGCAGTCGGTGGTGGTGGCGGGGGCAGGCCTCCTGCGATTGGCACCACGCCTGCTTTACCCCGGGCGGAGAGGATGAACGGGACGCCGGGGTGAACCGAGGGGAGAGGCGGTATCACCCAGGGTCGCGAACTCAGCCTCGCCAATACAGCTGCCCGGGTGCGTCGGCCGAGGGGAGAGGCGGCCGATCACCCGGGTAGTTCGTTTTTCCCGCCCGCACGTCGCCACACACCGACCAGTCGTTACACGGCCGCACGATAAAGCGCTTGCCCCGAATTATGAGAAGGAGCTAGAATAACCCGCGCCGACGGCCCGGGCGACTCGCACCCCGCGCCGCGACTCGCCCGTTCGGACAGGATCCTCCCATGACCCGTCCGCGCTGGTCCGCAGCGCTCGCCGTTCCGTTCCTCGCCGTCGCCGGTCTCCCGGCGCAGGAGCCGCTCGCGCCGCCCGAGTCCCCGCTCGTCACCGCCCACAAGGGAACCTTCCCCGTCATCCTCTCCGCCCCGCACGGCGGCACCGAGGACATCCCCGGCGTACCCCCGCGCAAGGGCGTTGGCATCCCGCCGGGCACCAACGGGTTCTTCCCGTTCCGCGACGGCGGCACGGAGGAACTGGCCGACGCAATCGCCGACGCGGTCGAGGCGAAGACCGGCCGGGTGCCGTACTTCGTGTCGGCGAAGTTCCACCGCAAGTACCTCGACGTCAACCGCCCGCCCGAGTTCGCCTACGAGCACGCCGGGGCGAAGCCGGTCTACGACTGCTACCGCGGCACGCTGGCGGCGTACTGCAAGGAGGTGCGGAAGAAGCACGGCCGCGGCCTGCTGCTGGACGTCCACGCGCAGGGGATGATGCCGGGCACGGTGATGCGCGGGACGGCGGACGGGAAGACGGTGGCGCTGCTGCGCGAGCGATTCGGCGAGAAGGCCCACACCGGCCCGGACAGCTTCTTCGGGCTGCTGGGGAAGGGCGGGCTCGCCGTCTTCCCGGCCAAGTTCGACGACCCGGAAGACCCCATGCTCAATGGCGGGCACATCGTCCGCACCTATGGGAGTGGCGACTTCGGAATCGACGCGATTCAGCTCGAGTTCGGGTGGACGCTGGCGACGCCGAAGGCCGTCCCGGGCACGGCGAAGAGGGTCGCCGCGGTCGTGGACCGGTTCCACCAACTGTACCTCGTCGATCCGAAGAAGTAGCCGTCTCACCACGGCAGCGGCCGGCGCGACAGTTCGCCGTCGGCCGTCTCGCGCACCTCCTCGGCAGTGGCCGGGTACTGGATACACAGGAAGTACAGGTCTTCGCCCCCCGCCGCGCGCCAGACGCGGTCGGCCGCCGGCGACACGCGCACCACCGTCCCCTCGCGCACCTCGACCCGCTCGTCGTCGATCCAGAACTCGCCCGCCCCGCCGACGAACACGTAGAGTTCCTCGTTGCGCCGGTGGCGGTGGAAGAACGGCATCCCCACCCCCGCCGGCATCCGGTTGAGCGACACCTCCGCCCCGTTCAGCCCGAGCTCGCGGCCCACGAACAGCTTCCCCTCGATTCGCTTCCCCGGGTGTGGGGAGAACCCATACTCCCCGAGGTCGGCCCACTTCCCCGCCTGGAAGACACTGAACGTCGCACTCATCACGAAACCCCCTTCGCCGGGCACCAGTCGGGCGCGGCGGCCCGTCGTGGACCGCCTGAAACACGCCCGGCCGGATATAAGCAGACCGGTCTGTCTCGTCACGGATGAAAAGCAATCACGCTGATTCGAGTGCGATCAACTTCATCGCGGCGTCGCGCGCCACGTCTGCCGGCTCGGCTGACCCCTGGATCACCGCTGTCATGAACGCCCCCTCCAGCAGCAGCGAGACCGCCGGCACCGCCACCGCGCCCGCCGGACCGACCGACTCCTCGACGCACCGCCGCAGGAAGCCGAAGAACCGCTGCTTCTGGTCGCGCACGAACACCGCCGCCGGGTGAGCCGGGTCGGCGAGTTCGGCGGCGGCGTTCTGGAACGGACAGCCACGGAACCCCGGCGTGGCGAGCAGTTCCTTCACCGCGGCGAACAGCGCCCGCAACTTGTCGCCACCCGCCGCCAGGTGCCGCCCGATCGCGGCCCGGAAGTACCCCGCCATCACCTCCTCGCGGTGCTTCAACACCGCCAGGATGAGCTCGTCCTTCGACGGGAAGTGCGAGTAGAGCGTCATCTTGGCGACGCCCGCCTCGGCGATGATGCGGTCCACGCCGACGGCGCGAATGCCGTGCTCGTAAAAGAGTCGGTCCGCCGTTTCGAGGACGCGAGTGCGGGCCTCAGATGTCGCACGGTCGCGGCGCATGGCGATATTATACAGACCGGTCTATTCGGAATCAAGAAGTCCCATGATTCGGCCATAGATCACACAGAGATAGTGAGTTACGGCGATATCGATTGTCGCAGCCGGTTCCGGGACGGGTGACACGTGCCTTCTACATCCAACAAGACTGGTCCGAGCGAGGCGCTGCAAGTCCGGCGCGTTCGGGGCGGAGTGTACTAGGCTGCGGTCAGTTTCACCCGGACCCGACCCGAGAGGCACGCCGTGACGCGCCCCGTGATGCTCGCCGCCGTGTCCGCCGCCCTGCTCGCCGGCGGGTGCCAGAAGTTCAAAGACCTGATGAACCCGCCGATGGCCGAGTTCACCTCCCCGGACGGGAAGTGGAAGGCCAAGTTCCCGGGCGCGCCGCGCGAGCAGTCGAAGGCAGCGCTCGGGGTCACCTTCACCATGTGGGCGAAGGAACCGTGGGGCGGCAAGGGCGCGTACATCGTGGGGTTCGGCGACCTGCCGATCCCGGCGAACGAACCGGACCACAAGCGGCAAGAGCGGTTGGAAGACGGGGTGAAGGGGGCGGCCGCCGGGGTGGGCGGAACGGTCCGCGAGAACAAGCGGATCCTCCTCCACGGCCGCTACCCGGGGCGGGAGTGCGTGGCGACGATCACCGAGCCGAAGGCCGGGCAGTACAAGTGCCGGATGTACCTGGTCGGCACCCGGGCGTACATGGTGATCGTGGCCGGCGAGGACGCGTTCGTGACGGCCCCGCAGGCGGAGGAGTTCCTGGAGTCGTTCCACCTGACCGGCGAGATCACCCCAGCGCACGCCCCGGGCGGCATCTCGAACCCGGCCGAACGGCTGGCGCTGCAACAGGCGAAGAACCCGCCCCCGGCCGAGCCGCCGCTGCCCAAGGTGACCGGCACGGTCATCAACTCGACCAACGGGAAGTTCAAGGCGCACTTCCCGGAGGCGCCGAAGAAGGGGACGGCGATGAGCGGCGACCTGACCTTCACGACCTACGCGGTGACGACCAACGGCGCCGCCTACACGGCCGGGTACGCCGACCAGCCGGACCTGGAAGGCGTAACCGGGAAGCAGCGCCAGGAGGCGCTCGACGCGGCCCGCGACGCCGCGGTCGCCGCCCTGGGCGAGGGGGCGAAGCGGGGTAAGGTCGAACTGGTGGTGATGAAGGGCGGCAAGAACCGCGGCTGGGAGTTCGAGGCGACGGCCGGCGACCGGGTGCAGCGGGCGCGGGTGTACCTCGTCGGCACCCGGCTGTACCGGGTGACCGTCCGCGGCTCCGCCGACGCGGTCAAGGAGCCCGACGCCGACCGGTTCTTCGAGTCGTTCCAGGTCACTAACTGACGCCGGGCCGCGTGCGCGGTACGCTGGGGCGGGTTTGACACCCGTCCCGGCGGAGGCGCGGCCGATGCGGATCGCACACTGCCAACTCGACTCGCGGTACAACGACTTCGCCGGCAACCTCGCCAAGGTGGTCCGCGGGCTCGAGCGTGCCGACCGCGAGCGCGCCGATATTCTCTGCTTCCCCGAGTGCTTCCTCACCGGCTACCCGGACGACGCCGACCGCGCCCGCCGCTGCGCGTTCGCCGCCGACGGCCCGAACATGATGACGCTCCTGGACCGCACCGCGCGGTTTCAGGCCACCTTCATCGCCGGCTTCAACGAGATCCGCGGGGCCGACCTCTACAACACGGCGGCGGTGGTCCACCGCGGGCACCTGCTCGGCACGTACAGCAAGTGCAGCGCGTATATGCGGTTCCACAAGCAGGGCCGTGAGTTCCCGGTGTTCGACCGCGACGGGGTGAAGTTCGGCGTCGTCATCTGCTCGGACGGCGGGTACATCGAGCCGGCGCGCATCCTGACGGTGAAGGGCGCGAAGGTCATCTTCGCCCCGCACTACAACTACATCGGCAAGGACGGCCTGCTCTCGCACTTCCACACGGTGCGCGCCGACCACACGGCGCGGGCGGTCGAGAACCGCGTCTACTTCGTCCGCGGGAACAACGTGGTGCTACCGGGGAGCGAGACCGGCATCACCGCCTACGAGGGCGTCGGCTACGGCGACAGTTACGTAATCGACCCGCACGGCGAGTTGCTCGTGCGCAGCCGGCGGCACGTCGAGGACTTCATCGTCGCCGACATCGACCCGGCGCTGGCGGCGGACCGGGCGTGGGGCGTGGGCCGGTCGCTGTGGAGCCAGCGCGAGTTCGGGAAGTTGCTGGCCGACGCCGCGGCGGGGGCACCGGCGCCGTAGTCGTGAAGCGGGCGAGCGGACGGGACCGATGGAACTCCGCCACTCACTCCTGCCGCCCGTGCTCGACGCGGCACTCGTCGCCCGTCTGGCGATAATCGCCGACCAGCTCGACGATGCCGCACCCGGTCGGGAGGGCGCCGACCTCACCGCGTTCAATCAGCTCGCCGGAACAGACCTCTCACTTGCCGACTTCGGGGGCATTTACGGCGGCATGACCGCGACGGAGTTCGTCCGCCGGCTGCTGTACCGGCGGTCGCTCGCGCCGGACCCTACCATCACCCACGCTGAGATGACCGAGATCGCGTCCCGGGTGATGGCGTGCGCGCCCGGCTACGACTTCTACCTCGAGCTGTTCCTGGTCAACTGCAAGCACCCGTCCGGAACGGACCTGTTCTACTGGCCGGACGAGGTTCCCGAACTGCCACAGGGCCGCGAGCCGACGGTCGCGGAAGTCGCGGAACTAGCGCTGCGGGGCCGAGCGTAACCGCGCTCACGTCTCCTGTGGCCAGCCAGTGGGGAACGCGCCGCACATTGTGGCCAGCCACCCCGCCAAAATCTTCAAGGCTCTGGCCGACCCTGCTCGCCGCCTGCTCCTTGACCGGCTCCACACCGAGAACGGGCAGACGCTCAACAAAGCGGGCCGAGCAGGAGCGGAGCTCGGAGCAAGCCCGGACCCAACGGATAACGCCCTATTCAATATTCGCGGGAAACGTATGATTGCGGTGATGCGGCGGAAGTCTGACCGCTGATTGCGGCGAAGGCGGGAGTCTGACCGCCGAGCGCCGAGTAGAACCACGGAACGCGCGTTCGCAGAATGGCTCCGAGGGGAGGCAGCGATGTCGGCAGGGAACAGCCCCGCTCAGCCATTGGCCGGGATCGTACCTCGGCACAAACCATCGCGAATCAACGAGCCATTCCCCCTCTACCGTGGCCTGGTCGAGGTCGTGCAGGGCTCTGTGACGGCTGCCGGCACCGTTGAAGTCGAATGGGCGTGGTTTCCGATGCCCGAGATACGGTTCAGGCTCGATGTCCGCCCAGGCTCAGCGTTCCAGCTCGAACCCTGCGTGGTGAAGTTCTCGCTACGCGGAGTGCAGTTCCCAGCCAGGATCATCGGAATCGAAACGAACACCACCGCGGCAGGAACGACGCAAAGCATCAAGGTGTTCTTCGACCAGGCGGTTACCTTTGACAACGGACAAGCCCGGACCAAAGTACAGTTCCAGGTCCCCGGCTTTCTGAACTACCAAGGCCTCTGGATTACCGACCCCGTGACGACTGCTCCAGGGGGCACGGCGGTCTCGCGACCGGGCCGTGTGGTCCTGCTCGGTGGCGGGTGGAAGATTACGCTCGACGCGGTCAGCCCCATTACGACCGTGATTCAAGCACTCGACGCCGAAAGCGGGTATGGCCTTACGCACGTAACTGATGTGGCGCGGGAAGACGGTGCGACGTTCTCGTCGGCGGATGTGCTCTCAGTCGAGGACGCGTTGTTTGACTTCTTGTCCTTCGCGAGAGGCTCGTGGTCCGGAGTTGTCCTCCCGAACGAAACGGATAGCGCCGGGAATGTTGTGTTCGAGCAATGGTTCGTCCCGAGGTTGGCGCCGTGGCGAACAAAGAATTCCTGGTTCTACCAGACGCATCCTGCGGAACTTGTCAACGTGTTCCCGGGTTTCTGGGCGCGCTGGAGCAACCCGCAATGGCGCGACGCTGTGAAGTTTGCCATTCACGCCCTTGTCGAGAGCAACTCCGAACCGATTAGTATGGAGGCTTCCCTGATACTTGCCCAGGTCGCCCTAGAGCTGCTTTCGGCGGTGATCCTCGTCGAAGATTTGAAGCGGATCACGCCGCAGGACTTCGACAAGAAGAACCTATACCCGGCTTACAGGAAGTTTCAGGCACTCCTCACGGAGTGCGGCATTCCCCTCACCATCCCGCCGACGCTTGTCCACCTGTCTGCGGTCGCAGTCGCGAACAACTGGTCTGACGGACCCACGGCCCTGACTCAGACTAGAAACAAGCTCGCGCACGCGAGCCTTCCAAATCTGAAGAAGCTCTACTCGATCACCCCCCAGGTAAAGAGCGACCTCCGGACGCTGGCCCTCTGGTACGTGGAGCTCGTGCTGCTCTGGTGGTGCGGCTACAAGGGGGGATATCGAAGTCGGGTGGGTCCCTTGCTGCCCCCATATCAAGAGAACACCGTTCCGTGGGCTCTACCACCTGGGGGCGGTGCCAAGTGAACACGAGCGACAGCAGCCTGGTGCCTCCGAGTTGTCCCGGCTGGCGGGCAAGTGTGGAAGAATAAGCTCAGAATCGCCGACTATTTCCCGATGCAGAAGCGACTTCCGCCCGTCACGGCTGGCACGGGTGGCACGTTTTCCAGGCGTTTTCGGGGGGTGTCGCGATCCAGTCGCGTGCCCGGAAGGCCGTTTTTGACACCGTTGCACGCCTTTCCGTGCGGTTTCCGTGCGGACGATTTTGCCTCTCTTCGGCGAGCCTACCCGACCCCTCGAGAGCTTGGCACCCTCTGTGGTGCCCGCCCAGATGAGTTACGCAGAGCGGTCCTCGGCGAGAAGTGGTGTGCCCCGGCGGCTCGACAGCGGGCACTGCCTTCGGTACGACGGAACAATGCAGCTACCGACCGCACCGGGTTCGGGTTTTGGTTCGAGGCAGGGGATGGGAAAGCGCCAGTTCAGCGATGAAGAGCGGTACGCCGTGTACACCGTACACGCCGAGAAGTGCTACCTGTGCGGCGTGCCGGTCGACCTGCTCAGCATGGAGGTCGATCACGTCATCCCCGAGGCCCTGCTGGACGACCCGCCGAAGCTCGCGGAGGTCCTCGCGGGGTTCGGCCTGTCCCCGGGTTTCGACCTCCAGTCGTTCGCCAACTGGATGCCCGCCTGCGGCCCGTGCAACAACCGGAAGCGGAGCCGGGTGTTTGACCCGACGCCGCGTATTCAACTCGAACTTCAGATCGCGGCCGAGAAGGCCCCGAAGGCGGCCGCCCTCGCGGCAGAGGTGGTCAGCAGCCAGAAGCTCACGAAGTCCTGGAATGCCATCAAGCGGGCGGCGGCCGGGGGTTATCTGCGAGAGGACCTCCGCGCCGCGATCTGCGAGTTCGCCTCGCAGACCGCGCCCCACCGGGAGCCGGAGGTCGCCGCACGGCCGATGCGGCTCACACCGCTCATCGAGGTGATCAGCGAGGCGGGCGGCATCCGACTGGTCAGGGGCCCATACGGGGTCGGGGGCGGACCCGTCGGCCCGGACGTCCACGGGAGCTTTCGCTGCTCGACCTGTGGTCACACGGCGTGGAATGGCGCGCGGTGTGTGGTTTGCGGTCAGATGGACGACGACTGAATCGGCGGACGGTCGCGCTGCCCGTCAGACAGGAGCGGAAATGGGGGAGAGGTCGGGGTCGCACGGGGCACCTCGGGAAATAACCTCTCCGGTCGTTGCTCGGTCGGATCGTCAGGGGAATGCACTAGATCGGGATCTCCTCCTCGGCGGCCTCGGTCGCGGCGGCGGGCTGGGTGCCGTTCTGCTGGGCGATCCACAGGAACGCCTGCCGGCACACCTCGGCCACGACCAGCAAGTCGTCCTTGCCGAAGTTGGTCGCCTGCCGCCACTCGTCCCCGACCTTGTAGGTGCGGCTGACGGTGACCGAGTACCAGACCCCCTGCACCTCGTGGTGGTTCCGCCAGCAGGCCGCCTTGATCCGGCCGACCCGGCAGACGTAGGCCGGCGGCTCGCGGTCGCCCTTCGGCTCGGCCTCGGGCTTCGGCTGCGGCTGCGGCGCGGCCTTCGGGGCGGGCTTGGCAGCGGTGTTCGTCTTGACCATCGGACTACCCTCTCTTTCGTGGGAACGGGGAAGGGAACGGAAGGAGCGGGCGGGCCTCATGCCCGCGCCGCCCCGGACTCGGTGCGGCCTCGTCCGTGCGGCCGCTGAGACGGCGGCTACGCGGCCAGGAGCGCGATCCGGTCGGAGGCGTCGGCCACGAGCTTCAGGAGCGAGGCGGCGCGGATGTCGGCCTCGGTGCGGTCGCCGGCGAACCGGGCCTCCCGGTTCATCTGGGTCAGGGCGTCCACCAGGGCGAAGACGGTGAACCGCTTCCCCTGCTGGTGGCACTGCTCGCAGGCGAGCCGGCCGAGGCCCTGCGGGATGCCGTGCCGGGTGAGGGCCTTGAGCGCCTCCTCGGCGTCCGACCCGAGCTCCGTCCGGACCGCCTTCCGGAGCACCTTGACGAAGGTGTCCCGCCGCTCGTCCCGCTTCCGGGCGAGGGCGGCGACGAGCTTCCGAATGGTCGGGATGGCCTCGTCCACCCGGGTCGTGTGGGTCCAGGTGGCTTCCTCGACCTCGGTCGCGTCCCACACGATGTGGTTCTGGCAGACCTGCTGGAACCAGAACGTCTGGACGCCGACCGACCGGCGGCCGACCTCCGAGTTCCAGACGAAGAACCCGGGGGCGAACGCCTCCCCGTCCACCTCGCACCACCCATCGGGGTCGATGAGGAAGGCGAACAGGTCCTGCTCGCCGAGATAGAGGCCGGTCGCGCCGTTGAACCCCTTGGGCGGGGCGGCGAAGGTGCCGGCCGCGGCGTCGGCTACGGCGTCCACCAGGTCGGCGTTCCAGAGCCGGCTGTAGTTGGTGCCGTGTACCGCCCGGACGGCACCCCCGGCGGTGAGCAGCTGGGTCGGCTTCTTGCCGACCGGGAGCGTCTCGGCCAGGGCGGTGGCGGCCGTCTCGGGGGTGAGCTTGTTGACGGTCTCCTTGCTCACCTGGGCCATCTTGCAGAGCTGGGTGAAGCTCCAGTCGTTGAGCGCGAACCGCTCGCCCCCCTCGACCTCGAGCCCGACGCCCCCCTCGAGGGGGACGGGGGTGATGGTCTGGGGGAGCTGCCAGCGGTCGCGGCTCCGGTTCCTCTGCTCCCAGCATCGGTCGAGGAGCGTGCCGAAGTCCGGCACGGACTCGTCCGGGGTGCGGGCGAAGAGCTGGCGGGAGGCCTTGGTCAGAACTGCCACGGGAAAGCCCTCTGCGGGGTGCAGAGGGATAGGGCACGAAAACCTATTCGTGCGACTCCTACCCCTCAAGGGCGTTGAGGGGTGGAACGGTGTTTGATTTCTCGTCTACCCGCGGCCAGGGTGCCAGCTCCGGCGGCGCTAAGCCAGCTGGGCGACGACATTTTTTTGGTGCCCAAGGTGGAGCGGGTGGCCGGTCGGCGAGTTGCGGCCTCGGCCGGTGGCGGGACGTCGGCCCGCGCTCAGTCCTCGTCCAGCCGCCGGGCGGCGGCCTCGCAGTACCGCTCCTCGGCCTCGACGCCGACCGCCCGGCGGCCGAGCCGGCGGGCGGCGAGGAGCGTGGTGCCGCTCCCGGCGTACGGGTCGACGACCAGGTCGAGCGGGTCGGTGTAGGTCCGGACGAGGTACTCCATGAGGCCGAGTGGCTTCTGGGTCGGGTGGCGAGAGTCCTGCTGCCGGAGGCTCGGCACGTCGATGACGCTCCCCGGATACCGGGCGGCGCGGGTCTCGTTCGGCTGGTAGGCGGCCCGTCCGAACGTCCCGTACCGGGTGTCCGCCCGCGGCCGCTGGGTGCGGCTCCGGTACGCCGACCCGGGGACGAACACCGGCCGGTACTTGTACCGCCGGGGGGCGAAGACGAGCACCGACTCGTGCTTCTTCATGGGCTGGTAGCGGGCCCCGCCGAAGTTCGCCGCCCGGGACTTCCGCCAGATCCACTCGTGCCGGAACCACCCGAGGTTGCTCGTCACGGCGGCGGCTGTGAACGGCTGGCTGGCGGTGAGGGCGACCGACCCGGCCGGCGCGAGCAGCCGGGCGCATGCCCGCCAGAACGCCGGCAGGTCGGGGGCGTGTCCCACGGCTGGGCGGTGGTCGCCGCGCGGGTGGGGGAGTCTTGACGCCCGCGGCCGCTGTCCGGCCCGCCGTTCCCCGGCCCCGTCACGCGCCCCCCGGGCCGGACGGGCTCGACGTCCCTACGCCCCCAGCCTCCTCCGCCCGGCGGCGGATCCGCGCGGTGACCGGCTCCTCGGCGGCGGGGCGGGGCCGGGCCGCCCGCTCGGTCGCGGGGGCGGCGGTGGTCCCAGCCCGGAGCGCGGCGATCCGGGCGGCGATCTCGGCGGCGTCCAGCGGGCTGCCGTCCCGCTCGTCCACGCCGCCGGAGAGGGCGACCTTGAGGGCGTCGCGGAGGGCCGAGAGCTCGGCCAGGTAGCCGTCGTGCGGGAACGGCCGCCCGAGCCGGGCCTGGTAGTCGCGGAGCTGGGACTCGGCGATCGAGAGGTCCTGCCGGACCCGTCCGCACTCGTCGTCGTAGGACGCGGCCAGCCGCTCCAGGGCGTTCAGGACGGCCCGCGGCCCCTGGTGGTCGCGGAGGGAGGCGGTCCGGCGGACGGCCCCTTCGAGGTACACGTCCGGCTCGAAGTGCGGGTGGAGGACGAGGCCGAAGGGGAGGCCGCGGTAGACCCCGAGCGGCACGGGGCGCGCGTCCCGGACGGACGGCGGCAGGAGGTCCAGGCGGCGGCCGAGGGCGCGGGTCGCGTCCTCGCGCGACAGCGGGCGGCCGTCGATGGTCACCGGCTCGGTCGCGCGGGCCGCGGCCGTCTCCCTGTCGGCCGAGAGGTCGGCCAGCCGCTCGGAGAGTCTCCCGATCTGGGCCGGGAGGTCCCGCACCCGGCACCGGGCCACGTACTGCTCATCGACGTGGTTCTTTTTGAGGAGCGCGAGCCGCTTGAGCTCGGCGTCGGCCTCGGCCAGCGTCAAGACCGCCGGGTTCCCGGACGCGATCGCCTTCACCTCGGCGTAGGAGAGCTCCTGGCCGCCCACGTCCTCGGCGGTCCGGGCCACCCCGTCCCCGCTCATCACCTGGGCGATGAACCGGGCCTTGGTCTCGAGGGCCTGCCACATGTAGGCGTCGAAGGAGCCTTCCGTCACGTAGCGGTAGACCGCCACCTCCGCGTTCTCGTTCCCCTGCCGGAGGATGCGCCCGTCCCGCTGCTCGACCTCGGCCGGCTTCCACGGGGCGTCGAGGTGGTGGAGCGCGACAAGCCGCCTTTGGACGTTCGTCCCGGTTCCCATCTTCTGGGTGCTCCCGAGGACGACCCGCACCCGGCCCGACCGGACCCGCTCGAACAGCGCCTGCTTCTTCGCGTCCGAGTCCGCGTCGCCGACGGCCGCAAGCTCCTCCCGCGAGATGCCGCCGGCCTCGAGCTTTCGGAGCACCTCGTCGTAGGCCGAGTACCCCCACGGGGTGGGGTGGACGCCCATGTCACAGAAGACGAGCTGCGTGCCGCGGACGGCCGCCGTCCGCTCCCAGACGGCGAGGACCGTTTCGACGAGCGCGTTCACCTTCGAGCCGGGGAAGTCGGGGGCGCCGGCGGAGAGCATCCGGGCGTCGAGGGCGAGCTTCCGCCCGTCGGTCGTGATGGCGAGCGCGTTGTCGTCCCTGGGGTCCACCCGCTCCGACCGGAGCCGGTCGTACCGCTCGATGAGGCCGTTCTGGAGCTCGCGCTGCGCGTCGGACATCGGGCAGCCGATAACGACCGGCTTCCCGCCGGTCAGGCGTGGCCGCGGGAGGTCGAGCATGTCCGCCGTCTGGACGTCGGCGAACGCCCGGAACATCTGCTGGAGCTCGGGCAGGTTCGTGAACCGGGCGAACCGGCTCCGGGGCCGGAGGCTCGCCCCGTCGGGGGCGATCTCCATCGTGTCCACCACCTCCCCGAAGGTCGCCGCCCAGGCGTCGAAGTGCTCGATCCCCCGCGCCCGGAGGCCGTCCGGGTCGAGGAACCGCTGGGCCGTGTAGAGCTCGACCATCGTGTTGCTGATGGGCGTGCCGGTGGCGAACGTCAGGCCGTGCCCCGGGTGCCGCTCGCCGAGGTAGCGGGCCTTCATGTAGAGGTCGAACGCCCGCTCGCTCCCCCCGGTCTGGATGCCGGCCACCCGGTCCATCTTGGTCGGGGTCTCGAGGTTCTTGAAGTAGTGGGCCTCGTCCACGAACAGGTGGTCCACCCCAAGCTCGTCGAACACGAGGCCGTCGTCCTTCTTGTCGGCGGCGAGGAGGTCCTTGAGCCGACCCTCCCGGGCCGCCTTCTGTTTCTCGATGGTCTTGATCAGGTTCCGGCCGGTGCCACCCGTGGCCGCGTGCTCGGCGAGGAGCCGGTCGTATTCGGCGATTTGGTCCCGGAGGAACCGCTCCTGGTAGTCCCGCGACATGCCGATCCGCTCGAACGACGAGTGGGTGACGACCACCCCGTCCCAGTCGCCGCTGGCGATGCGCGCGGTCAGGAGCTTCCGGCGGTCCCGGGCGAGGTCCTCCTTCGCCGCGACCAGGAGCCGGGCGTTCGGGTAGAGCTGGAGGAACTCGCGGGCGAACTGCTCGAGCAGGTGGTTGGGCACCACGTACATGGGCTTCTGGACGAGCCCGGCCTGCCGCATCTTCATGCCGGTCGCGGCCATCGTGAACGTCTTCCCGGCACCGACGGCGTGGGCCAGGAGCGTGTTCCCGGCGGTCATCCCGCGCCACACGGCCGCCGTCTGGTGGGGCCGGAGCCGGACCGTTTGGTTCATCCCCGGGAAGTCGAGGTGCGAGCCGTCGAAGAGCCGGGGGCGGAGGTTGTTGAAGGCGTCGTTGTAGAGCCGCACCAGCCGCTCGGTCCGGTCCGGGTCGGCGAACACCCAGTCCCGGAACCGCTCTTTGATGAGCTTCTGCTTCTCCCGGGCGGCGAGGGTCTCCTCCTTGTTCACCACCCGCTCCTCGCGACCCTCGACGCGGACGGTGTCGTACACCACCGGGGCCTTCATGTTGAGGGCGAGTTCGAGGAGCCAGGTGCCGTTCGCCCGGACCGTCCCGTACTCGGACGTCGCGGCGACGGAGCGGAGGGCCGCCGGGTCGGCGGCGAGGTTCCAGACGGCGTCCTTGGCCAGGTGGGCGACCGGAACCGACGCGGGCTCGACCCGGAAGAGGTCGGCCGCGAACCCCTGGACGTCCGTTTCGGGTATCCACGGGGCACCGAGGTTCGCTTCGATGTCGCCCGGGAGGACGTCCTCCGGCTGGACCGCCCTCAGAGAGTCTGCGTTCCGGGCGTACTCCGGGCCGGCCCGCTCGGCGACGGAGAGCTTCGCCCGGACGTTCCCCGAGAGGTAGGCGTCGGCCGTCTGCCAGGAGCCGGACTCGGGGTCGCGGTAGACGAGGTCGCCGAGCTCCCGGACCACCTCGCCCTCGGGCCGGCCGTAGAGGCCCGCAATGAACGCGAGGTCGACTGTGCCCCGTTGGTTCAGCGAGACGAGGAGGCCCTCTTCGGCAGACCCGACCCGGGTGACGGGCGGGGTCTGCCCGACCACGTCACGTACCATGACGGCGGCCTTCCCGGCCGTCCCCGCCACCTCGTCGTAGTCCTCGAGGGACATGACGAGCATGGCGTCCGGGTCCTCCCGGAACTTCACCAGGTTCGGCATCCGCCGGACGACGGCCCCGTCGGCGGTCTCGGAGAAGGTGGTGGCGTTCACCGGGCCGTAGCGGGCGGCGAACCGGTCGTAGGCCCGGTTCAGCTCCCGGCGGGCCTCATCCCGGTGGGCCTCCGGCCAGGCCTCGTTCTGGGACCGGAGCACCCGCCGGGCGAGGTCGCGGAGGTCGACGAGGGCCGCGATCCGGCGGCCGACGACGCCCCCGTCCGCCCGGAGCGGCCGCCCGCCGTAGACGACCGGCACGGCCGCCCCGCCGAGCGACTGGCAGACGGCCCCGCCGTCGGCGACGAAGAAACTCCCCTCGGTGACGTGTCTCTCGAGCGGCGGCAGAGGGGCGGCTCTCGGTGCAGTTCCGCGGGGCGCGGAGGTCCGGAGCGGGGGGAACTCCGGCAGGCGGCCGACCGCGGCGGCGAGCGCTTCGGGGAGGTCGCCCGCCCCGCGGACGCTGTACCCCTCGCCCCCGTACAGGGTGTCGGTCACCGCCCAGGTGCCGAGTACCATCTCGGGGCGGGCCAGGAAGTAGCGGTTCACCGCTACTCCCTCTACCCCGGGGATGGGGAGCGGGCCGACCGCGAGCCAGTCGGGGTCGGCGTGGCGGGCCGGCTCGCCCGCAGCCCGCTTGCGGAGGAACAGGAGGTCGGTCACGACGGCCGTCCCCTCCCGCTTGAACGCGTCGGACGGGAGGCGGATCGCCCCCACGAAGTCGGCGGCGGACGCCAGGTACTCGCGGGCGGCGGCGTTCTGCTTGTCGAGGGTGAAGTGCGAGGTGACGGCGGCGAGCACGCCCCCCGGGCGGAGGGCGTCCACCGCCTTGGCGAGGAAGTAGTCGTGGAGCGACAGCTTCAGCCCGGCGTGCTCGTACTTGAGGTCGGCGAACGGGACGTTCCCGACCGCGGCGTCGATCCCCCCGTCGGGCAGGTGGGTGTCCCGGAAGTTCTCGACCCGGATGTCGTGCCCGGGGTGGAGGAGCCGGGCGATCCGGCCGGAGACGGAGTCCTGTTCGACCCCGATGAACCGGGCCGCCGGGGGGGCGTAAGCGAGGAAGTGGCCGACCCCGCAGCCGGGCTCGAGGAAGGTGGCGTCGGGCGGCACCCCGAGCCGGGCGGCGGCGGCGAAGGCGGCCGCCATGACGGCCGGGGCGGTGTAGAAGGCGGTGAAGGTGGTCCGCTTGGCGCTCGCGTACTCCTCCGGGGCGAGGAGTTCCCGGAGCTCGGCGCCGAGCGCCTCCCACCCGGCGTCCCGGTATCGGCCGGTCTGGGGGTTCGGGAAGATCGCGCGGGCGAGCGGGCCGAAGCCCGGGAAGCGGGCGAGGAGGTCTTTCTCCGCGGGCGTCGCCGGCCGCCCGTTCGCCTCGGCGGCCTTGAGGGCCCGGACGGCGGCGAGGAGGTCGGCCGCCTTGGCCTTCTCCCCGCCCGCGATCCCGGGACGGGGCGGCGGGGCCGGTTGGTCGTCCCGCGGCGGCGGGGGCGGGAGGACGGCCGGCCCGACGGAGTCGGGCTCCGCCCCCGGGAGCAGGTCGAAGAGGGTGGGCTGGGGGCGGCTCAGGCGGGCCGCAGCCGGCCCCGCTCCGCGATCGCCGCCGGGAAGTCCGCCGGCTCCGTCCCCTCGGCGAGGAGCCGGGCCACCAAGTCCTCCACGTCCCAGAGCGCCAGCTCCAGCCCCTCGCTCCCGGCCTGAACCTCCCCCCGCGGCGGGTGCGACCGGGCCAGCCGCCTCGTCCAGGCCTCGTGGCCCGCCTTCAACTCCCGCGCGAGGTTCTCCGTCGTCCGGAGGAGCAGCCGCTCCGCCTTGAGTCGGTGGTGTAACCGGGGCCGGCTTTCGAGGAGTCCGAGGGCCATCGTCTTGTACAGCATCATCTGATCCTCCGGGGTGGAGCGGGGTGTCGAGGTCGAAGAGGGTGCCGGCGGCCTGCGGGGCCGGACGGCGGGGATGTCTGGGGTGAATCGTCGCCACGGCCGCCGCTACCCGTTCCTGCTTGCAAGGGGGCCGCGGCGGGCCGCGGGGGCGGCCGGCCGGAAAAAAGCGGCCCGCGGCAGAAGCCGCGGGCCGTCGGGTCTGGAATCACTCGTGCGTTGTCTGACCATGAACACTCGGGAGAGGTGAAACGACGTTTGATTCCTCGACCCACGGGCAGGGTGCCAGCTCCCGGGGCGCTAAGCCAGCTGGGCGACAAGGTTTTTTTCGGCGGCCGGTTCGCCCCC
>VFQN01003405.1_pt1 | contig 22819 bp, 41 predicted proteins | sample 3512371 | NCBI WGS metagenome assembly VFQN01 (sample SAMN10412370, study PRJNA504923) | tailings metagenome | isolation source: Replicate 2 from Balatoc abandoned mine | place: Philippines: Itogon, Benguet | collected 2017-08-28
GCGCCCCGGAACGTACCACGAATACTCTTCTGCTCTATTGCAATGTAGTTTCCGGTTAGCTACGTTGTGTAGGGTGGGGAGTAGGGCCGCATCCGGGACCCCCATGTAACACGTAAGCGACGCAACGACAGGCTCTCCTTTCCGGTGTCTACCAGCAAGCATTTCCTACGCTCACGAACCCTTGTCAGGCCTGGTCAGCCGGGCAAGCCCGCACGCTGCTGGGTCACGCTAGTAACAGCATGGCGAAGCAGTGAGGTAGCGGGAGGCGTAGGGCGCTGCGGCCACTGCCAGCCTCAGCGTGCCCTAGCGCCAAGATGAGATCCGACCCCAGTGCCGTTGCCGTGCCTGCCCAGCATTGGGGCCCGACAAGCTGCGTGAGTACAGGCACGTCGCCGAGACGTGCCTGGGCACTGTACTGGCGCAGGTTTCGTGACCGCAAACGTTGTACATGATCCATAACTGACACTGCCGGAAGTAAGGACATCACCTTCTGATCTTCCCCGATCTTTCGTGTAAATGTCAGACCAGAGGCTTTTACACCAGGCTGCTGCACGACGCCCATCCTCTGCTGCGCCGTCAGGAGCACCGTTTCAAACTCGCATCCTGGACACTCCTGCACGCCTAAGCGACAATCTGCAAATCCCTAGTGCATATCACGTCACACGCATCAGCCCTCATCCACCAGGCGGACCAGCGGTGCACGCCATCTGGTTGCACATGTCGGTCGGCCGACACGCACAAGCCGCAGATCCGGGTCCTCAACAGTAGCATTGGATCCTTGTAAACTGGTTTGTGTAAGACCTGTAAGGCCTTAACGGCCTCCAAACCATCTAGCATTGAGCCCATGCATTGCCGATTTCGGAACATCACACCTTGCTTGTTCGTCCTCGGCCAATTACCTTAGAAAACTTACCTAGGATAGCAAGTACTTATGACTGCAGACTGTTAGACTTGCAGTTTAGAGCTCACAACACAGGCGTCCAGTCAACATGGCCCGAACTCTGCCTCTAGTGACGCTGCTCGTCGGCGTGCTAGCTTTTGCGCCATGGGCGGTATACCTGGTGAGAGGCGCACTTGCAGTTGCGCGAGGACCAAGGCTTCATTATAGCTGCACTTGCCGGCACGACCGCTTATGTATCGCAACCTGAGAGAGGCAGATTCCGCCGACAAATCGCAGCACTTGTATATCTGGTTATAGCCAAGGAAGGAAACACAGTGACCACTCGGGCTTCCGGCGGGGTGTAGCGCGCTTTCTCACTCCCGGTATCCCCTTCTGCGGTGTACCTACCTGCAAACGCACAACAATGTGAAAGAATAGCGTCTGTTTTGATCACTTGCCTGCAGTGGTACTTGAGCGCAACGAGTGCCGGGCTTGTCCTCCCGGGAAGACGGTCTTGGCACGGAAGCCCTCCGCACATGGAAGCAGCCACTACTGAAATGACATTGCTTCTTTCATCCCTTTGTGCAGGGAGGTCTGGCCAAGCTGACTGACGTGGTCACAAACGGCAACCTCACCCAGGCGTTTGAGCAAACCATTATCATGGTAGGCAAGTGGTAGGGTATGTTGCCAGCAGCACTGATAAATGCGTTTACGTGGGGCACGTTCAATGGGCACGTATGTCGGGGCGCTTATGAGGTACTTTCATTATTGTACCCCAACCCGCCGCCCACCCACTCACCCCTGTTCTGACTCGAGCCCCTTCGCCGTCCTCCTTCCCCCAACTGTGCAGTTGGAGTGGTACACCGTCGCCGCGCAGTTCGCCAATATCATCTTCCTCATCATTGCTTGTGCGGTGCCTCGGGGCCTGGCTCGTTCGCATACTTTCCTCAACGGCTTCTTCATGTGCAACGCCGCCCTCATCATCTTCCGCGCAACGAAGCGCATCACCCAGATCAACGCCATCTCTGACGGAGTGCCGCCGTCCCAAGCCCTCAGCGAGGGCTTTGCATACCCATTCACTGGAAACCCTCAGCCGTACCTGAAGGCTGAGGTTGCTGGTCAGATTATGACGGCAGCTTGGAACTTCTTCCTCGTCATCCTCATTAGCATCTCGGCCACTGGTCCCGACATGGATCCCTCCCCTCCTCACGCTTCTTGAGAGCACGTGTTAGTGCGTGGGTGTGTGTATGGTGAGTCCTACGGACAGCAGTAAGAGCAGTGCTCCTGTCCTCCGTGACAGACGGTGGCCAGGGGCGGCTCAATCGTGTGCAGGCGTCGGCATGCCTCCTCGTGTGCGATAGCGTGTTTTGGCACCTTTTGGCACAGGTATGATAGGCATTTGACCGTTGCTTACGTGCTACTGTTACTTTGTTGTAGCGTGACAGGCAAAACCACGTGTTTTGCATTACCGTATTAGGCTCAGGAGGGAAGGCTTCCATCTTGTACCGGCTGAGCGCGTTCCCTTTCCCATGCGTTGCTGTGGCTTATGTTGTAGCAGATAACCGCTGCACTGATGTAATGCTGAATGGCCATGGCTCATGAACTGGTAACCCCAGGGGAGCTCCCCTGGCTATCCCTGTGGAGTTCTGGAGAGGCTCGCAAGTCCAGTCTGGTCCAGTCCCCCACAGACGGTCCCCCACCATGTTCACAAGTATTTTCAGTCCCTGATTAGCACACCACCGACGAGGATGCAAGTGCATTGCAAACGGCTGCTACGGTATATAGGGCAGTAGAGTGTAGCTTGATTGGCAGCGTCTGGAGCACATGGTCAAGACCAGGAGAGGGAGCGGAGCAGGGGACGTGCTTGCAGGTAACATGCTCGTTATGCATACCGGTACTGTAGGTTTGCGCCACGTGGACACGTTGTAGTGTGCCCGTTGCCATTGCGGTTATGTACATCCATACTCTCGGTCCAGAACACAGAGGGCGTCACACTGGGTTACACCTTGGCGCCTGGGGCGCCTGGGGCTCTGATGCTATGCATCTGCACTAAATGCACGACATGCGGCAAGACGACAGCCGGCGGCAAAGGCAAGCATTATGACAATAAACCTTCAAAAGATTTTTTGCTGACAGGTATACAAGCACGCTTTTAGCCGTTCCCTGCTCCCGCCCGGAAGTCAAAATGGGCAAGGGCTGGGCTATCACCCTAGGCATCGTGGCCGTCATTGCCATCGCTCCTTGGGTGATATTCTTGGTAAGATGTCTCCGGTATCGACTCGCTCAGGCAGTTCCGGATAAAGCCTTGGTGGAAGGTCGCCGCGAGCTGAGGGATGCGGCTGCCGCTCAGCAGTCCATTGAGTACTATCTACCCCGGCAGCATGGTTGGAGATTTCCAGCCTGTTCCGAGGCGTACTGGTTTCCGCCAAGCATGCCACGCCATGTGCTCTCGGAATTGGTGTTGCTGCGTTGTGAGCCACTACCTGCACGGCTGGGCCGCTTACCAAGTTAAACCCTTTGGCATACCTACAGGGCGGCCTCGGCAAGTTCACAAATGAGATTCTTGGCTTTAGTTTCTCCCGGTTTGTGCGGCAAGAGCAAATCATGGTAAGGATAAGAAGCATATTAAGTAGTCTCAGAGAGCACATCCACGCTTTTCCCTGCAACACGGTAATAGGGTACGTGGGTTACCCCTGCAAGCAACTGCAACAGCTCCCTTCAGCCGCAAGGACCACCAACGACGGTGGCCTGGTGCACTGCCCCTGAGGCCTGCCAGCAGGACGAACATGACGGGGCTTCCAGTTGCTGCGCACAGCTGCTATGGCATCTTGGGCATGACAGGGATCCCCCACGCCAACGGCCCCTTACTCACTTATGCCTGCCCTGGTCTGGTCGCAGCTGAACTGGTACATCCTCAGCGCTCAGTTCTGGATCATCCTCTTCGGCATCGTCATGGCGCTGGCGAATGGTCTGCGCCGCATGCACTCATGCATGATGGGCTTCATCGTGTGCAACAACTTCCTGCTGATCGTCCAGGTTACTACGCTCATCAACATTATCGACATTCTGAGGCAGGGCCAGAAGGAGGGCACGTTCGACGCAACGGCCGTCCTCGGCTTCCCCCTTCCAGATGGTTTCGACCCTATTCCGTACATGCGTGCGCAAGCGTGCGGCATGGTCGTGTCTGCTGCTTTCAACTTCCTCATCCTCATCCTGGTTGGCCTTGGGGGAACGTCACCGATCGACTACCACGGCCGTCAGGAGAAGCAGGGGGCCAAGGATGCGGCAGCCAGGGCCAACGCTGCCTAAGGCACGGTGTCGTTGGTGTTTCATGAAGTGGGTTAGCCATTTGGTGTGTCTTGTGCAATATGCGCGCGGCAACTGGCTGCAAGTGGCTGCAAGTTGGCGCCCTTTCGAAGTGGGGGCGCATCACGTGGCCCTTCGCACGCCACACGGACACGATCAGTGTGATGTTGACGTGCCCCTGAGGTCACGCCTGTGGTGATCACGATTTGGGCTGGGGCCGTTGCTGTGCTCTTACACCTGTGTAATATGAATTTCACAGACAGCGCGTGCCCTTTGAAGTGGCGTAGTGGACACCCTGGGCCCATGGTGCAACGTGCATGGCTTGCTTGCCGTACACCGCAGCACGCTGTGTTGCGGTCAGGGGGCGTATGAGGTGATGAGCATGGTTGGGGTTCATTGGGTTTGGGCTTTGGTGGTGCTGGTGCTTGCCTGTGCTGGTCGGGCCTTGGACTCCCGCTGGCCTGTCCCTTCCCGTCTCCTTACCTGTAAACCTTTCCACAGAAAAAAAAACCGTAAGCACTGCCATTAGTATTAGTGTGCTCGCCTCCCGTTGTTGGAATTAGCAGGAGCACCGGCTAGATACCAGTGTAATAGCTGAAGCGGTGACTCGAGTTGTCCTTGCAGGATTGGACTGTCGGCGCCATTGGTGAGATGATGGTGCCCCACACACAGGCAGCAAGCAGCAAGGGCTCGCACGTGGCATCTACGACAACCAATGCCTCAGCGAGAGCATGGGGCTTCTCGTCTTAATGTATTTGTGCGTGTGGGAACCGGCGCGTAGCTCACAGCAACAGCTATTTCCCTGGTGAAGTGCTGTACGGGCATTTGTCCCTTGTCGTATTTCAGCGGCTTAGGATGCTCCAGAGCCGCAGAGTCAAGCCCTGCCACGCCAGCGGTAACACCCGCTCAACGCTATGGATGCCTGCTAAACAATAATACATGATAGTGATTAATACAAGACATAGTCATGCTTCTGCTGCGGAGGGTTTCCGGACTGGCACCCGCTGCGGCGACCTGCCTGGCAGTTTGCTCAGCGGGTGTGGCGTTGCTGGGCTACACGCTCCTTTCTTTCCTCGTCTTCACCCGGTGGGTGTAATCTTGACCTGGCGTCTAGGCTGCGTGGACCGTCGCTTCCAAGGTTCTGACATCTTTGCCTCTCGGGTGCAGCAACTACGCACCGCCCACAGCGTTTTACGCTCGGCCCCTCTACTTTGACTACACCGGGCCCGTTGCAATTGCGGTTGCGCACTTCTGCCCCGCACGGGGTAGCAACGCAAACCTCCCGCAATTAGCGAGAGGCGCGCTAAACGTTGCGTCACCGCATGCATCCAAGCCGCGTTTGCTGAATCCAGGCATGCAGGTGATATATTGTGTCTCCATGCGCATACTATGTTATTAGAGGATGGGTTGCGCCTATTCGGGTCAAGGATGTTGCACGAGGGCAAGGGCCAACTCAATAGGGGCCGGGAGCGTGCATGCCATACTCAGGGTCCTGATAATTTGCTCTCTGCAGGTCTCAGTGGACGTCGTGCTTCAGCTTCCCAGCGACCATCTGGACCTCTTCCAGGTCACGGGGGAGCTGCTAGCCAACGCTACCCTGGTGACAGCCAAGTCAACCCGCACACACATCAACGCCCCACAGCCCTACGCGTACAAATTAGCAAGGTGTGTTCAACCGGTATGTAGTTGACTCGGCGCGGTCAGCGCCAACGCCCCTCGGTGACACTAGCCTGAAGTACCCTACATGAGCTGCACCCCTTCACACCAGCAGCAGGCCCACGTGCCGTACATGCCCACATAAACGCATCCACTGCATTGCACTGCACCACCAACAAGGCTTTCCATCTCCCGTTCTTGCAGGCAGCTTCTATGGCTTCCGCTCCACGTGATAGGCTGGGGCCACGACGACAGCGTGCGTGTGCAGCTGACGATGATGGACTCGTACGAGGAGCGCGAGGACGCGCCTGTGGCCGCCTTCCGTGCGCGCCTGGCGTCCCGCAACGCCACGCAGGGCGTCATGGCCCCCCCGCCGGTGCACCGCGGCGAGGTGCAGCTGCGAGTGAAGATGGGTCAGTACGGGGAGCACGACAAGCTGTGCGGTCGCTATGAGAGTGCCTCCACACATCGGGTCTGCGGCCGGAATCCGCACTCCACCAATTGCTCGCGGCACGCACGCGCAAGGCCTGCCTGCCACAGGGGTTGAATGCACGGCGAGATCTGTGTGTTGACCACTGGATGTGTGATCTGCCTCGTTGCCGCAGGGCTGCTGCAAACGCTGCTGATGTGGCTGCGGCCCGGGCTGTTCCTCAGCGCGGTGCTGCTGGCGGTGGGCCTGGGCTGCTCCCTGGGCGGCACCGCGGCGGCCCTGGGCCTGGGCGTGGCGGCGTGGCTGCTGCACCGCTGGGCCCGCAGGGCGGCCGAGGACCACAAGCAGCGCATGCGCGGGGGCAAGCCGGCGCTGCAGTACGCGCACAAGGCCGCAGCGAGGCGCAAGGGCAGCAGCAACGGGGCCCTGCACCTGCCGTACGGTACGACAATGGACGACGCGCTGTCGTACAGCCTTGCCCACGGCAGGATCCTTACCCCCAACGGCGGAGAGGTGGACCAGTACGGGCACGAAGGGGAGGAGGGGGAGGGGGAGGAGTACGAGCAGCAGGGCGAGGAGTACGGGCAGGGGATGTACGTGAGGTCGACAGGAGGTGCGTTCTACGCGCCGCCCTCACGCGAGGGCAGCGTCTCGACGCTGTCGCAGTACTCGCACAAGATCGGCAGCGGGCTGCTGGAGAGGGGTGGCAGCATTGGCGGCGATGGGCGGGGCAGTCCCACGCCCCACCCGCCCGCGAAGCAGCAGGAGTCCTCCCCTGGGTGGTCGGGTAGCAGCAGCGGGGCCAGCGGTGCGGCGGGCGGCGGCGGTGGCGGCGGTGTGGAGGCTGTCCCGGCTACGGGTGCGGGTGGAGGGGGCAAGCAGGCAGAGCGCCGGGGCAGCGGCGCTGCAACGCAGCTGCCAAATGTGCTGGAGCGGGAGGGAGGCAAGGGGGATGCGGAATCGGAGGAAGAAGAGGGCGAGGGAGGGGGTGGCAATGGTGGCGAGGGCGAAGGCGAGGGCGAGGCTGGGGAGGACGTGGTGGCGCGGGGCGGGGGAGGGGCAGGCAGTGGTGGGGCGGGGGAGGAGGCGGCGGTGGCGCGTAAGCATACGCCGGCGGAGGCGGAGCGGGACAGCGACCTGCAGGCTGACACGGATACTGCTGGTGGAGGTGCAGGGGAGATGCGCAGGCGCCCCGGCTTTACGTGGAAGGCGTGAGGGGGGCATGGCTCGGCAGCGCATTGCTCCGAGTCCGTGCCTGAATCAGCAGGGTTACCTGTGTAGCGCGCCCGCCGGTGGGAGATATGGCGGTGTGTGGGCATGACGCAGTTTTGAGACACACAGGCAACATGAAACATGAAAGATTGAAAGTGGTCACCAGACGGTGGGCAGCTGGCATGGGACTTGTGTGCTGGAGTGTGGGTAACGGAGGATGCAGGGGCCGTTTTAGACGGGTATGACGACAAAGCTCTACTGTGGTGCGATGCTCTTTCTGTTTGCGTCATAAATGTGTTCCTGGCGGGGTGGGGCCACGTGCCGTACCTGGTCGAGTACGCGTGAAAGCGGTATCGTACGCATGCATGTTGTGCACAGCCCCGTTTGACTGCATGGAAGAGTTTTTGGTGCATCGCAGTCCGCATGCGTATGTCTTCTGAGGGTGGTCGTGTGCGAGGGGAAGAGCGGAGGCGCAGTAGTCACGGCCGACGGTGAGGGGGAGCCATGGGTCGTGGCAGCAGGTGGGTGAATGACCGTTTCCGTTCGTCTGCGGTAGATTGTCTTGCCAGAGTAACCACATTGCCTACTATCATTTTACTGTGTCATACTCTTCTGGCTTGCGTGTGTAGCTGTTTTCGTTGCGGTCCAGAGCGTCCCTGTGCCACGCTTTCGATTCGCGTGGACGCACCTGTGCAGGGTTTTGCTACTTAAGGATTGGACTCAAACACCATTCTTTTTGTTCATTGTAAACGTACGGCGCTAGCATAGCCGCGCCCCGCTAACAGGGCATGCAGCGTAGACGAAGGGTCGAGTAGCAAGCAGCGATTTGCCTCGCGACATGTTTCGCCTTTGTAGAGGCACACGCGATGTAGCAGTCCCCGCACCTACATCGCGCGCTTCATCGGGCCCTAGCTCGAAGGGAGCCGAGGAACCGGTGCAGGCTCCAGTTGTCCCTAGCCAAGCAGCCCCGGAACCAACACCGTTTACAGCAGTTATGGCAACAATAGCACCTGATGAGGCGGCTGGCCTGTATGACATCCGCACGGGGAACCAGATACCTCAGGGCACTACCATGTACATTCAGTCGGGCGACCCCAGCGACTTTGATGGTAGGCATGGCTTGCACAGTTGAAACCTCTGTGTGGCCTATGTGTGCCAGATACAGCGTCGGTGTAAAGCAGCCTAGGGGCAACGACACTCAGACGACGGCCCTCGCCTGGATGCTGCAGGCTATCTTATTGCCGCTGCGGGAGCGACAGTACAGAAGTATACGCACGACCTGGAGTACGTTATTGCGGTAAGGAAAGCGGCTGCACGGGTTCGCAGGCGCGAGGGGTACTGGGCTTATGTTTCCGCCTGCACCGTCCCACGGGTCCGTGCTACCCTCTGCCGCCACAGACCTGACACGTCCCCTGTCGCCATTACAGAACAGCTTCCCCTGCACGAAAACCATCTCTCCTAGCTCCTGAATACCCTGACCTGCCTTGCCGCAGCGCACGGCCTGCACGCTCCACGCCACGCTCCGGCAGCACACCTGCCTCCTAGCTGCCTTTCCGCCCCTACCTCAACCCTCTGCCCTCACACCATGCACCACACCGCCCCCAACCCGCTGCTTCCTTCACCCCCGCTCCTTGTCCTCGTCTGTCTGTCTCAGATCCCCGAGCGCCGGGCGTGGCGCGACCCCGCCGAGCCCGACACGCAGCGCCACGACCCTGACTACAGCGAGCAGGTGCTGGCCACCTCGGGCAGCCTGGTGCGCCACCTGTGCCCCAACGCGGTGGTGGTCAGGTGGGTTATGGGGCCTGGTTGGTCAGGTGTGTTAGAGGGGCCTGGTGCGCTAAAGGGGGGGGAGGGCTTTAGTTGCTGCAACAGGAAGGGTCAGGGGCGGTGTCGAGGTGTAGCGGGAAGGGAGGGGTTCGAGGCTTGGGCACCATGTGGCGGCCTCGCCACCCACGCCTGGCCGCCATGTGCCGTACCGGCATGCCAGCGCCCTTGACCCCACGGCCGTCCTGCTTTGCTGCTTTGCCGCTGCAGGGGTGCGCTCAACTCCCGCAACATCATCCCCTGGAAGATGATGTTCAACGAGCCGGAGAAGTACGGCCCGGTGGTACAGGTGCGCAAAATACAAAGTGCTTCGTAAAGTACAGCTGCTTTGCAGGCTGGTTGTTATACTGGTTCGCAGCTGCTGCCCTGGATGGGACGCGTTGTGCATCCGAACCCATGGCTCACTCGGACGTGCTCACTGTCCTCTTCCCTCCCTTCCTTCCTCCTTCCTCCCTATCCCCCGCACATGGCCTCGCTGCGCGGCCTGGACTCAACAGAGCATGCCGCCAGGTGCGATGAAGCGACAGGAAATTGAAAGTGCAATGCACTAGGCCCACCGGAAGGCAGGGTTCCAGGCTCTATCTTTACCGAGAGCAGGTACCAAACAAGCTCGGGGTCCTGTGCTCCAAATGTTGTGTTCTTGTTCTCAGTTTGATGGCCTGGCAAGCTCTTGGTCCTCAACACGACGCCGCTCACCCCTGCCCCTTCCATGCCCCCCCTGCAGTGGACATCGGGTGGGAGTCCGTGGAGCAGCTCGCGCAGCGCATCCTGGACCCCAAGGCAAGCAACCGTGCATAGGGGTATGGCCAGCACGGCCACATGGCCTTTGCCCAGCTTCCGTGAGCCGCACGGCGTCGGCAGCGCCGACGCATTGCGTTATTGCTGAGCAGGGGCGTCGGCTCTTGCCCTCTCGAAGCCCCACGACGAACTGGATCCTAGCTGCCCGGCCACAACCCTTTCCACACACACACCCCCTCGCCACCTCGTCGCAGCTGACCAGCGTGGTGTTGGACATGAACGGGTCCATGGGCTACCTGCACCACCTGGTGGAGGTGCTGGGGCCGGAGGGAGAGCAGGTGGGCGGCCCCCTGCCTATGCGGCCCCCAGGCGGACCACCCTCCTTGTTGCGACCTTGATCGCTTCGGAGCCCGTCGCCGTGACCGCATGCCGTGCCGTATGCCTGCGGGAAGGACAGAGGCATGAAGTGGGGTCTGCTTTTGAACTCGTGGGTCCCCCCTCCAATCGCGTCAACCCGTCGCTGCTGACACGAGCACGTGTACGGCGCCCCGCTCACACTCCGCTGCCTGTACCGCTACCAACGGTGGCAGTTGGCAGGGGCCGATACGATGTGCTCACACACAGCACATCCACACGCCCCGCTCACATCCCGCTGCCCCGTCCCCTCCCCAGGTTCTGGGCTCCAAGATGCGTGCCTCCAACCTGCCCCTCATCATCATGGCTGGCGTGCAGGCGGAGGTGGTCACACAGACGCTGCCGCTGCCGGGGAGGTGAGGGCACAGAGTGGGGGCGGGGGGGCAGGGGGAGGGCAGGGAGTTGGGGGAAGGGGCCCAACAGCGCGGCGACGGCTCGCCTGGCTGGGCCCCATTCGGCTGTGTTGGGAGGGTGCAGCGTCACAGGCTGTCCTGCGCCACTGAGAAGCGCGTCCGTCCGCATGCATGCTCAATACCATGCTTAAGTCAGTGTTCCGGTCTTATTTGGTACAACATTCCAAGCGCTTACAATTCTTTTGGACCCTCTCACCCGGAAATTGTCACAGCACTGCTTACAATTTTTACAGTGGCTCAATGCCATGCTGAAGTTCTCGCGCGAAGCTCACCGGCCCCCGAGTTCGCTGCTGGGTCCCAACCCACGTGCCATAATGCGCCACAGATCGCAGATGCCCTCGCGCCACCAGGGACACCACCTACCACCCCAGCGTCACGGGCATGCCCTCAGCCACGCACATATTACCCTTCGTATACCCATGCAACAACACCTGCACTAACCTCGTCAACCGCTGGATTTGCTGCTACCCCTACTTGCCACACACCGCAGAGACCCTCGCGCCACCAAGAACGCCATCTACCACCCCGAGTCCGTGCGCGTGCTGCTGCGCCTGGCGGAGGCGCACGGCGTGCCGCTGCTGTTCGTGACCAACAACGTGTGCAACAAGCTGCTCAAGTTCCAGGACGCAGCCGAGGTGGCGGAGCGCATGGGGCTGGGGCAGGGGCTGCTGCGGCGCATCGGGGACGTGTGGTTCGGCCTGCCACACCTGCAGGGTGGGTGCAGGAGGCGTGTGGGTTGGGGTGTGGGTAGTGTTGTGGGTTGGGGTTGCAGTGTTGCGGTGTGCTTGCAGCGATGGGGAGGGGGGGGGCGGAATGGGGTGCTGTGGAGTGGGGTGTGTGGGCTGTGCTGTGGGTGGTTAACGCAGAATGCAGCTTGGGTCGCGTCCCCGTGGACGCTTGGCAGCGGCAGGGGCGGCCCATGGGGGTGCCAAGGCATCTGGTTCAATGGGTTTGAGGGTTTAAAAGACAAGAGCAGCTGCCCCGTGTCAACACGGTGAAAGGCCCAGAGATGATGTATAATGCATTCAAGTGTGAGGCACTATCTTGTGTCTATCGTCGACGGTCGCTGTCGGCTGGCTAGGGTAGCTGTGCTGCACGGGAGGGATAGTCAAGTATCATGTTTGTCGGTTGCACGCACTGCGGAACAGATCACCCTCCAGGGCGCCATTGTGTACCGCCTGCCGCTGGCGTGCAATCGCGCAAGGAGTTGAGGCAAATACACCCCCCCCAATCGGCCACCCCTTTTATGGGCAGTGCGACGTCGGGCCTATCCCCCATACTGACATCTCCCTTACCCTTAAACCCCCACCTTCCCTTCCCCTTGCCTCAGGCAAGTGTGTGCCGTTTGACTGGGTGGCGTTCAGCGCCATGCTGCTGGTGGGGCGGCGGCCGGGCGTCATGGCGGTGGGGCGGCAGGAGCTGTGGGTGGGGCGTGAGGACCCCTCCGTGCTGGTGCTCCGCGACACGGGTGAGTGACGGGGAGGTGGTGGTTGTGGTAGTGGGTTGGTGGGGGGAGAGGGCACGTGGCTGTGGATGGGGGGGGAGACACGGGTGAGCGCTGACCCGGTATGGGTAGGTGCTACGTGCTGGTGCTCCGTGACACGGGTGAAGCGACGGGGACGTGTACCAGTGTGTAGAGATGCGGTGGTGGGGACTCGTGAACAAGTGTGTATTGTGTACGTTGTGTTGCGAAGGCGTACGTGGCTGGGTGCTAAGGTGCTGGCGCTGACACGCTCGAGCGATAAGGAGGTAACCGCAGAGCGGCAAAGTAACAGAAATGGGTACCAGTCGGCCTGCGGGGACCCAGCACCCACATGCCAACGTCGCACACACTCAATACCTGTGTACGGTACTACTTCAGGGAGTGCCCCCGCATTTTCACCCCGTGCCGTGAACACCCTGACGGCGACGCTTATAACGAAGTCCACACGTGCCAGGCAGCTGGTAATGACGCGTTGCCTCTCCGCTTGTGTGCACGCCACCTGTACCGCCCTTCCCCCTGCAGCCCAGCCCGAGAGCGACGTTACCGCCTCCAACCTTGCTGGCACGGAGCGCTGGGGGCAGGTGGAGAGTGTGCTGGACATCGACCTGCCGGCCATGCTGACTCTGGCACAGTGCGCGGCGCGGGAGGCGGCGGCATAAGATGGGGAGGAGGAGAAGAGGGCTCTCTCGGGTGTGGCGGGGGAGGGGGGGCTGTACGGCTGGCGCTGACGACGACCTGCCATGCTGGCATTGGCACAGTGCGCGGCGCGGGAGGCGGCGGCATGAAAGGGGCAGGAAGCGAGAGGGGGCCAAGTGCTGCCCACGATGCTGGCCCTGGCGCAGTGCGCAGCCGGCGGCGTGAACGGAGGAGCAGGAGGTGGAGGAGGAGCACGCGTGTACATACGTTCTGTTTGGTGGCCGAAGGGCTGGCCCCTGGGGTGTGCTTCAGGGTGCCGAAGCTGGCGCAGTGCAGAGCATGGAGAGTGCCGGTGTCGCCTGGTGGTGATGGTGAGGTCCCTGGGCTGTGCACGTCATGGTATGACTCTTGTACGGAAGGGCACGTGCTGAGCACGACTTTAGAATGACAGCGAGAGCCTTGTTGCGAGGCCGGCTGCTGGCGGTGGTGGTGTGGGGGTTGGGCGGGGGCAGTGAGCACTGCGGCTGGCATGACTGCTGCGTCGAGGGGAGATTTGTAAGGTGTCTGTTGCGCTGGAATGCGGCCAGCAGATTGCTATGTGCCACGCTGGGCGGGTGCTGCGTGCAGCGTGCGGGGCGGCAAGGTGCAAGGTGCGTCATGGAACGACACTCTGCTGCTGGGGCCGTCCCAGCAGCTGGACCCGGCGTCTACACCAATTCCAGGCAATGCGTGGCTCTGTAATGGCGACTTGGCGAGACCTGCGCTCGTATTGGTTCATATTGGTGGGTAAGGTCCAACGTGTGCGACGTAAGGAGCACGACACGCACAGCAGCATGTGACCTAGGTCCCCTGCACAGCTGTGCCCAACCGCCGGCTGACGCAGCGGGCTTGGCGGGACTGGAGCTTTGCCTTCAAGTCCTTCATACCGGATTGCCGGTACGGCGGTAAAAGCGCGAAAACAGCGCATAGCATTCATGCCGCTCGTTCGCGCCAGGGGCATGGGGATGATCATGCCCCGCAAGCTGCAACACAGCCATAACCCACTCCGACTAGGAATGCGAATCAAAGCTGAACCACACGCTCCCTACAGTACAGCCCTTAACCCCGCACTGCAAGCCTGCAACACGCACGTCATCGATAAGGCAGGGGGGTTCTAACGACCCTGGGCCGCTCGGGTGCTGCGCATGCTACGACGGGCAGCAGCCGATTACCGTAAGCCATCCTCCCCCCTGACCTGCCCTGACCTACCCCATGCGAGGTACCGGCAACAGTTTTCGATGCGAAGCCAGGCTCAGCCAACAAGCACGTAGGTCGCGTTATGGGGTCACGTGTCCGCAACTTCAAAGCTGCATTGCACATGCATTACTTGGCATTGTCGTCACGGCGTACAGCAATGACGCCCCTAGTTTACACGCTCGTGTACAATCCAACGGACCTGTACGGTGTCCGGGCCCGTCAGCAAGGCCCCTGGGGTGCACACAGCTACCACAGGGGGAAGGGAAGCCCCCAAAGTGATCCGCGCGCTGCCCACGCAGCGCCCCGCAAGCCACAATAGTGCATGCACATAATGAAGTTGTGCCGCACGCCGAAAAGGCAGGCCCCCATGAAGTAGAGGACAAACGCTTGCGCAAAAGACGGACAGGGACAGAGAGCTACAGGAGGCTAGATAGCCCACTCGGCATGCACATTAAGGCAAGGTCCTTGAGCACTAGTGTATTATAGACGACCGCACCTTGGTAATACGATGAATAAAGGTATGGCAATGCACGCTTCCAATACGCTCAGCCTGGCCCAGCCGCGTATGCACAGCTTCGAGGGTTGTATATCCCCGCTTGGCATGGCTGGACAGGGCAACTTCAGAAAAAACGCAAAGCGGAACGACTTGAACCGTCCCACGCAAGCACATTGAGTCGAAAGACCTGGTGACGCCGCAGACCCGTACTACGCCACATCTCTCCCGTGGTCGTCCATCCAAGTACCCCACGAGCGGGAAAACCCATCGCAAGATCTCCTTTAGCACACCCCGCTTCCGCTCGCGCAAGCAACAGCCCACTGCGCACCGCCAGCAGTTATCCAGCTCTATCTCTTCTTGAACGCGTTGCCCTCATTTACCGCACGCGGTCGTACAGGAGGGTCGCGACCCGCACGTGTCTTTGCGCGCGCCTAGAGCCCGGCGGTTTGCCGCGGGTTGGCGTGTAGGGGTGTCACCATCTGCCCAGCGGACTGAGCGCCTGTGGGAATGCACACCAGCACCAGGTCAATGCAGCAGCAGCGATCCCCTGATTATACATACATAACCTTCAGTGACAAGTGGCAAAGCGAGGCTCCCCCTTTCTACTCCAAGTACCTGGATTTAGCTCATAACTTGCCTGCTACTGCCCGGTAGCGGCGGTACCGGCACCCGAGAGACCTGGGCCCTCCGCCGTCCCCGATGCAAGCCGTCCCCATCGACCGGCCAGGTGCCACACCCCACACCTCGCAACAACTGTGCTAGGCACGCTACCGCATTTAGTTGTTGCTTCGTCCTCTTCCTGCACGGCACTCACGTGACGGCGCCCCCAGGCCGTGCGTGGAGGGCTGCGTCAGCACCGCGGGCCGCGTGTAGTGCGTGTAGGAGGGCTCGGGCTTCACGCCGGCGGGGGACACCTTGCGCTGGCGCGCCCACGTGAACCACGTTCGGCTGCTGTCGGTGCGGACCACCAGCTGGGGGGAGCCGCCGGGGGCCGCGTTGCGAAGCGCGATGGAGCCTGGCGGGGCAACGGGGGTACCCGCAGGGCGGCAAATTAACTGAACCGGAAGCGGGTCAGGGGGGAGGAGAGAGGATTGGTAGTGTACGCAGAAGTGGGTAGATAGCGTAGGTGCGTTAGGTAGCGGTAGAAGGGGGAGGGAGGGTTGGTGGGGCTGACGGCAGGGGAGGACGACACAGTTCAGGGATGGGTGGAGGGGGAGGCAAAGGGTGGGCGGGTGGGCGGTAGCGGTGGGTGGGTAGGCAGGTTTGGGGGGAGGGGAAAGAAGAGCGCAATGTGGGGTTGCGTGCCGAGAGCGCACGCGTGGTGCATAGCGCGAGGGAGCCTGGTGGGCGGATACATCGTTTTGGAGCGTGGGGGGAGCGTCCGATAGGCGGAGGGCTTTGAGGGGAATGGGTGGGCGGGTGGGCAGGCGGGTGTTTGTGGGGGCGGGGCAGGGCGGGAACGTGGGATGCCGGGTGGTGGGGGGGAGCTGCGTGCGGGTTGCGGGCATATGCTGGGGTGCCCGAACTGTGGGGCGTGTCGCATGCCACGTGCACACCTGTCTTCTCAGGCAGCTAGGCTGGGCAGGTGGATGGGAGGGACGGCGTGGGGTTGGACAGGGGTGTGTGTGGTGGGGGCTTTGCGTGCCACTTGGGTCGCGGGGATGCTTGCTGTGGTGCTGGTACCACGCGTGCCGGCGTGCGTGTCGCTTGCCACGTGCCACGTGTGCGCACCTGTCTTGTGGAACATGGCGTGGTGCGTGAGGGGCGGCGTGCGCTGCCTCTCTCGCGCCTCCTCGCTGTAGTAGGCCAAGTCCTCCTCGCTGAGGGAGGCCCACCACCAGTGCGGCCGCGGCCGCGGCATGCGCGGAGGGAAGGCACCTGCGGGACAGGGTGCCGTACATGGGTGCCGTACGGGAACGCCGTACAGGGCGTTAGTTGGCCGCGGGCGAGGGCGCGGTGGCGGAGGGATAAAGGGCCATGAGGAGCCAACCAATCAACCAGCTACCAGGCAGCAGCCAAACGTGCTGCACAAATGTACCCTAGGTTAGGTTGAGGACTGCAACAAGTGGATGGAAGCATGTGGGAGCTGGGAGGGACTGGTGAGGTGCAGCGGCGGGGTTTCGCGCTTCGCGCGCTCCTTGGATCGGCCTGTGCGGCCTCCCTCATCCACCCCCTCACCCGGGAACGCGTCCTTGCCCAGCTTCTTTTCCCGGTCGCTCTGCGACAGCCACCCTCCCTTGGGCGCCAGATGCAGGTCCTCCCTGAAGCCCACGAAGGCCAGGCGGTAGGCGGCCAGCTGCTCCCCGTCGGGCAGCTCGCGGATGCGGGAGTCCCTGCGGGCAGACAGGATGTGGGTTAGGGGTGTGGGTTAGGGTTGGGTGGGTGCAGTAACGGGTGCAGGGCGGCCAGCTGGTCACCATCCGGCAGCTCACGGATGCGGGAGTCCCTGGGGGGCGGCCACAGTGCGGACTGAGAGACACAGGAGGTTCATCCCGCAGGTGGAGGGCCAAGTGCAGGTGCTACGGCATGTCAGCTGCCCCGCCCCTGCCAACATCTAGGTGCACCGCCCCACCCCACCCCCTAGCGCGCGCAGGTGCCCCGACCCTGCCGGCTTCCATGCCCAGCGACCCACCACTCGTTGTACACACTGCTCTCCAAGGCGTGCACCTTCCCCATGAAGCGCTGGGACGTGAGCCAACTACCCCACCCCCACCCAGGTGCCCGTCTCGCCCCAGCCGGCGCCCAGGGCAACCCACCATTCGTTATACACGCTGCTCTCCACCATGTGCACCTTCCCCATGAAGCGCTGGGACGTGAGCCGACTACCCCACCCGCACCCAGGTGCCCGGCTCGCCCCCGCCGCCGCCCAGGGCAACCCACCCACCACTCGTTATACACGCTGGTCTCCACCATGTGCACCTTCTCCATGAAGCGCTGGGTGGTGAGCCACTTGCGCTGGGGGGCGGTCAGGTGGCCTACAAGCGGGGACAGCCTGCGCACAGGAACGTGGGAATGGGGGCACGTGGGGGCATGGAGGTTGTGGGCAGCATGGGGGGGGAGCCCATGAGAGGCGCTTTCCTGTCGCGTTCGGCGACGTGAGTACGGTGCTAGTGGGCGTGAAAAAGGCACACGCCTGCGCTAGGGTGGCGAGGGGAACTGGCGGTTGCAAGCTGGACGTGCGGCTGAAGGGTGGTCCGGCACATGACAGCCTTTGCGAGCCCCGCACACGACGCCGACAGGGAAGCCCAGGCCGCCCTTGCTGACTCGTGACTCCCCAGCATGGCCCACATGCTCAACATGCTCACCGGAAGTCACGGGGGATGTAGCGCGGCTCCTCCCCAGCCTCCATGTCGTACTGCCGGGCGGGGGAGCGTAAGGAGCTACGTCGCTGCTACCCGAACATTCTATAGGGTCAAATGACGGTCCGCAGTTAGGCAAGGGGGAAGGCATTTGCGGGCAGTACCCAGCTACCCACCTCTGGCCCGGCCTCCCACGGCACCGCGTCATCGAGCACCTCAATCAGCTTGCACAGCAGCACCTGGGGGGATGGGGGAGGCACGGCAGAGGACCCACGTTACTGTACGTCCGCGTGTAGCGTGTTGGGGCTTGGGTCTGAGCCTCCGCCGCCCACTGCATTCGCACAACAGCAGCCGTGCAAGCGGCTTTTCGTGTAGTGAGGACAGCTGTGATAGCCGTAAGATTCCAACTGGGCACGTGTGCGTGTGGGCACGTGGTGCGTACGTACGAGCGCACCAGCTGGCCCCTTGGCCCCAACAAGTGCTCTCAAGGCGCGCTACCCCGCACCTGCAGTATGGTCATGCGCCTTTTTGGCGCCTCCTTGTCGTCCAGCGTCATCAGCATGCCAATGTCGCCCATCAGGGAAGAAAGCGTGTCCTACGTAGCAATAGATAAAATATTAGATGCTGTATATAGAGAGATGCGGGCCCGCAGTCATCAGCGTGTCCCATCAGAGAAGACAGCGTGTCCTGTATAGCAAATGTAGGGGGTGCCAGGTGAGAGCAGCCATGTGATGGAACGTAACGCTCCATGCGATAGTACACTGGCATGGTACATGTGGGGTAATGGAACCAGGTGGTTAACCCGCCGGTCCTTTCCAGGGGCCAAGGCAACCGCAGTCTCCGCTGGCCGCTGCAGGGCCCTTACCACCTAGTACAGTACACAGCTGCAGCACGCTGTGCATCTTGTGCTCACAATTAAATTGCACACATGAAAGGACACCGCACTGCAACCATGTGTGCAACATAAGCCCATGCGCGCAGCTGCCCCACCTGCTGCAGCTTCTCCTTGCTGCGGCCCCACTCCTCCGCCTCCGCGCAGCCCTCCCGCGCGCCGCCGCCGGGCGGCTTGGCGCTCTGCCGCCGCACAAATTCCGCGAAGCCTATGACTGCCAGGTTGGGCCCCCGGTGCGTGTCGTCGTCGTAGGTGCGCTCCTGGATCATCACCTCGCCTATGGCCCGCAGCTCACCTGCAGAGTGTACAAGGGCGGGAGCGGCAGAGTATTTGACCCTAAACTTAAGACACGTATCGACGGATTCAGGCCAGTACAAGCCTGATGAGATGCAACCTATTGTGGAGAAGCGCTATCTACCTATTTGCACTCTGTATGCCAGACGACACGGGTTTGGCTTAGACTTGCCCAGCTGCATGGCAGGCTGGGTGCCGGACCACCAGCAGTGTACCGTACTGCTGCGGCTCAGCTCCCCCGTCTAACGTTCTGCGGCTTCCGCCCTCCCTATCCCTGCAATCCCAGCTTACCCGTGTACAGCAGCAGCACACCGCCGTGCTCGTCCCTCGCCCCATGCCCCCCCCCTCCATCTGGAGGTGGTGGAGCTTTCAGTACTATTTACTTTAGTAACTTCTCCCCCCCCCCTTCCATCCCACGGCATCCCCAGCCATCATGCCGGAGAAATATCACCTCGTGCGCCTCCGGTGTTCCCCCACTGTTACCGCAGCACACAATTACGGTAATATTTTGCCTCCGGCAAGTTTGAGGCAAAAATAGCGTTCCCCCTAGCTCACCCGCGTACAGCTGCAGCACGCCCCCGTGCTCGTCCACGTGCGGCAGGCCGGGCGCGGGCCTGTCCTTTGGGTAGGCGCCCTGCACCTCGCTCTCGCCCGTGAACTGGAACTTGAGCCTGCATGCCACAGCAACAAGAGCAACAAGCAATAGAAGGTGCCGGCAGGGCAGATTGCCCCCAGAAAGGCAACCACCGTGCCACCCAATGGAGCCAGGACCAGCGCCTGCGTCGTACCGCACACACGAGCCGCCAGCTGCGCGCCGGGTCATGACCGCCGCCAGCCGCCCTGTTCCTATTGCTACGAAATCCCCGCCGCAAAGGACCATTGCCCTCGTACCACTGCCCACCAGGTCCACCGCCGTGCAACACCGCCCCCGATACGCCTAATTTTATACGCCTCATCATCGACCTTGTCGATCTGCAGACTTCGTCTGTCGTCCTACCGCCTAGCCCCCAATACCCCCCGCTTGCTTCCAGCCATAGCCACTGTTTATGAGCCACATGGGCACAGCACGCCACACGGCCAGCGCCCCACTCACGCGTCTATGATGAGTGACAGGTCGTTGGCCTTGACGCCTGTGATGAACACGATCTCCTGCCGGATCACCTCCAGCCAGCCCAGGAACTCGGCGATGACGTACGCCATGTTGAGGCGGGCGTAATCGCGGTCACGTGGGTTACCGCGATTGGCAAACTGGTACAGGAAGTTGGACTTCACCTGGGGTGGGGCGGGGTTCAGTAGTAGTAGTACAGTTAGGAAAGGGATGGAGGGCATACTTGCGGTCACGTGGGTTGCCGCGGTTGGCGAATTGGTGCAGGAAGTTGGATTTCACCTTGGGGTCGGGTGGTGTGCGGGGTGGTGTGTGGTAGTGGCACGGAGGGGGGAGCGGGGTCAGCGGGTGAGGGGATGGGGCTGTGGGGCGCAGGTGGGAGGGGGTGGCGTGCACAGCGGGCGGGCGTGGCATTGGGAGAGGAACTCGTACACAGAGACAGTTGTGAATTGCACCTGGCTGGCACTGCCCAACGAACCGCAAGCGGTTGCGATGTTGGATTTGGTTATGGGAGGCTGGAGCACAGTAAGGCAAGCTGGAACACAGTATGGCAAGCTGGAACACAAAACCGTGTGGCAGGCTCTAACGCAGGTGCTGGTGCAGTAGGTGCTGCCGGTGTCCTGACGCACCTGGTTGGCGAGGCGCGACTGCAGGTCGAATGCGCTCTGCAGCAGCGGCTTCTTGTAGGTCTGCATCAGGTCCTGAACGTTCTCGAAGCGCACCAGCCTCCGCTGCTTGTCGTCAAGCTCTTTCTGTGGCACATCAGTCCAGCCAGTACAGGAGGTCAAGAGTGTGTACGATAAGCAGGGGTTGAGTTTTGAACAGGAAGGAGGAGCCTTATGTCCGCTCCTCCGCACATACCGCTGGAACGAGATGCAGATCCCAGAACACTGCATGCAAATGCGTGCCGTACAACACACCGCAGGTGCTGCGCTGATGCCGGTTGCCCCGGGCGCCTGTCCGACACACCTCGAACGCCCTTGAGACCGCACATCCCATCGCGGTCTACTCCTGTTGACTTTGCTCTGATACATGCGTTGTACCTCCCCTCACCGCATCCTGCTACACACCTTGAACGCTTCAAAGCGGCGCTCCTGTGCCGCCAGCTCCTCCATTTGCTTGCGGTCCCGGAAGTAGGCCGCAATGCTGTTGACCACCGCCACCACGAAGCCAACAGAGCTAGACGAAGGGAGGGTTGCGGGGGGCAAGGGGGAGGGGGAGGGGTAGTACTGGGTTTTTATCAGTGAGCTGCTGGTTGACCACAACAGGGGCGCTTTCAGCGAGGGTGGAGGTGGCATCTGGCGCAGCTGTGTGTTTTGGTGGCACGCCTGAAAGTTAACGTGCATCAGGTATCCTGGCTACGGATCAGTTGTTCTATCTTAATACGCATTCTACTGCCTCTTGGGTGCCAGTGTGCCCCGTTGCCCTTACAAATCGCCTCGCCCCTGCCCCCGCCCTGCCCAACAAGGTACGCAAGGAGTCCTCACCTGGCAAGTAGTGCAATAATGGTTTGCCATTTGTTTTCATCTCCCGAAGAGATAATAGTAGACACCTACGGGGGCCCCACCAGCGAGTAAAGTGTGATTCTCAAGTTCTGTCGACATTGCCCTACGCAGCCGCGAGCTTGAGCGCCTTGTTGATGCTTACGAAGCTGTTATCGCTCATATTGCTGGTTTTTCCCGCGTCCGCAGAACAGCGCGGCCTTGAAAAAGGTCAGAACGGTCAAGGTTGGACAAGCCCAAATAAAGGGTCAGCTAGAAGCGTCATGTCAACTGCAAAGATGCGTGTCATAGGTAGACATTCTGCCTGCGGAGGGCGACTGCGAAGTCAACGACTTGTGGCCGTTACCATTGTGATGCACACGCCTAAAACAGGACACGCCTGAGCATGCCTGAGCAGTGGAGTTCTCCCTTGCACCCGGGCTTCTGGGCGTGCCTGGGCGGCAACTTCACATGGCAAAATTGCAACAATGCCATTACGCTGTTTCTTGGTGTGTTTGCGATGCCGTGATAATATGTTGCAGCCAGTTGTAGCACGCACTCCTGCCTGCATAGTTCTCCCACGTTGGACCGTGGACACACGCATGGACACCAGGGCCTCCGCCGTACCCTGTGCTCCCGGGGTTGACACGGTTAGGTGCTCCGTCGTATGCGCAACAGGGTAACACACCCTTCAGATTGCAATTGGTTTCGTAGCAGCGATGTTACGAGCGGCCATGGGCGCCCGGACGATGGCACACGTGTGGCCCACAGAAGCTCAAGGTTCCACTGGGTTTGCCGTGCACAACGACGCGGAAAGGCGGAATCCAACAAACGCCTTGCTAGTGCGTGCGCATGGCTCCAGACGACCTCTTTCCCCTGGTAGCGCAACAGCAAGCACCTCGCTGCTACCACCTGCTGCCACCACCTCGCTACTATTGCTCCCTGGCATTCAGATAACAAAGTGTATGTATGGATTTACAGTTTTGGTCCCCTTCCAGGGCCCAGCCCCGTCCCACTCGGGAGA
>VFQN01003406.1_pt1 | contig 22814 bp, 36 predicted proteins | sample 3512371 | NCBI WGS metagenome assembly VFQN01 (sample SAMN10412370, study PRJNA504923) | tailings metagenome | isolation source: Replicate 2 from Balatoc abandoned mine | place: Philippines: Itogon, Benguet | collected 2017-08-28
CGCTTGCCCGCCAAACAGCCCCCCCCCTGGCAGGCCCTTTCGAGGTCTGTGCCTTTTCCCCCCGCCGTTTCCCCCCCCCCCCCCCCCCCCCCCCACCCTTGTCCCCACACGCGCCCCAGGTTCTGGTGCACCGTGTGGGCGACCTGCGGGTTGACAACGACCCCTCCCAGGCCGCCTACGGGGACGCCTGGCCGTCCCTGGTGGCGTGGGGCGGCGTGGGCAGCGAGCTGGACGTGCCGGAGTACCGCCTGGCGCTGCGCGTGACGCGTGAGTGGGTTGGCCGCCGGGTGCTGGTGCTGGTAGTGGCGTTGTACGGCCTATGGCAGTGAGGGCGAGTGGACGGCATGGGCCTGCCGGAGTATGCGCATGGTGTGCGCGTGACACGTAAGCCGGTAAGTGGTGTTCGTTTGGGGTGAGGTGTAAGGATTGTGGTATGAGTTGCAAGGGGAGAACCGTGGACCTGCCATAGGACGGCCTGACGCTGCACTTAGCACGTTGACCAGATGGGCGCCGGGAGCTTGGGCACGGGGACGGCAGGCTGGAGATGTCCATGCCGCAAACATGTGCCCCGCCTGCCTTTCCCCCGCCCCCCCCCCGCCCCCCGTGCTTGCAGGGGTGTCAGCCAGCGGCACCTTGGCGGTCCTGCAGCTGTGCCGGTGGGTGCTGTTCTGTGCCACGTGGCGGTATGCGAGCCGACCGATGCTTGGGACCCGCCTGCTGGATTCGCAGTGGTGAAAGCCGACGCGGCATGCCGGCATGTAAGAGGCAAATAAACACCTACCATGTTCACACCCGTTAATCCACGCGTCTATGCATGCCTTCATCTCCTGCTGCCGTACCACAGCTACGCGGTCAACGCCTCGCGCTGCAGCCAGGCCGACCCACGGGTCTCACCGCCCCCCGCACCGCCAACGTACCCGTCGCCCCCGAGCCCGTACCTCTCGCCAGGTGCGCTGCCCACTCCTGCGCAATCTGCACTCACTGCATCTTCTCTCGCGCTTTATGATTTACGCATCAACGGCTCGTCCAGCCACACACAAAGCAAGCCCAACAGTCGAAGGTATGCACCTGCCGTCGTTCAGAGCACCCGGCCGTACGCTCGCCCGCCCTCTGCCCGCCAGTGTCGTACACGTTCATGGGCTGCTACGCCGACAATGCCACGCGCGCCATCCCCGTGCTGCTGGGCAACGGCACCAACATGACGGTGGCGGGGTGCGCGGCCATGGCGCAGCGGGCGGGCTTCCTGCTGTTCGGCGTGCAGGGAGGCTCCATGGTGAGCCCGTACATGGCCGCTCACCGCCGCACTATGATATAATGAAATGAAGCAGGAGCCCCAGAATGCCTGCGAACAGCAAGAATGCAGAATGCCTGCGTTTCCTTGCAGTTATGCACACGTGTCTTCCCAGCCAAGACCGCAAGGAGTGAGCAAGCCATGAAGCTCACGGCGGGTAGGTCCCATCAAAGGCACGTGTTGTGCGGGTGGTTGGACACGCGGCGCATCATGTCCAATCTAATCTGTCTGTGCCCTCCCCTTGGCTCTATCTCCCTGTGCAGTGCTTTGGCGGCAACAGCGTGCAGGACGCTGCGGTGATGGGCAAGGTGGACACGTGCACCATGCCATGTGAAGGGGACCCCACCACCACGTGCGGAGGTGGGGATGGACGGGGGGCGGTGGCAGGGTGGGAGCAGCGCTGTGCTAGGGTCGGCAGGCGGGCGGGTGCGTAGCGCTGAAGCTCTGACGCACTCTTTTTATGGCTTCACCTGCAGTACAGGCGCATCAATGGGTGACAACTTGTTTTTTGGAAGTCTTTGTTGCTTATAAACGCAATTGTGGATGCAGGCGAGCTGGCGAACGGCGTCTACATCTTGGACGGCGTTTGCGGTGAGTGCCGTTGTTCTAGGGACAGCGCTGATGCATGTGGACGGGGTACTGGCGTCTGAGCCGACCTGCATGTGCACGGCCCGCGACCCTGCCCGACCGGCGCCTCATCGTTGACGGGGTTGCCTGGGGAATCCCGACTCCTGGGCAGGGCACGCATGCCCCCTGCTCATGTGCCAATGGGTGTACCTCACGCACGTGTGCCTTGCCCGCGGCCAACACCAGTATGCCCGTCCGAGTGTGTGCACCGACTTCTGACCAAGGGGGCGTTCGGACCAGGGGCGCCCCCTGCTTCAAAGTCCCGAATGCTGTTAACCATCCTGCCCACAGGCGGTGGCTACTACGGCTGCTTTGCCGATTGGTGGTACGACTTCGCCATGACCGACGGCCTGGACCAGGGCGGAGGTGGGGGCTGGGCCAGGGTGGAGGCGGAGGCACGGTGCTTGCACAGCTGGCATGCTGTTCGTCAGTGCATACCCTGGTGCATTGCTGGTGCGTGGTGGTCCCGGTGCTGGTGGCAGGTGCTGAGCCGCGAAAAGGCCGACACACGCGGAGGTCGCGTAGCGCACAGCTGGGGCACTGGGCCCTGGCCAGCAGCTACATCTCCAGCCGTGCGTGTCCTATTATGTAGTTAAACACCATGTGCCCTTCCCTCTCATCTCGCCCTTCGCTGGCCGCCGCTTGCAACTGGGTGGACTCCAACACCGCCTTGCACACTGGTCTGGTCAGACTTCAACATGACATGGGAACGGTGGGTTGCGTGTGAGGAAACGGGCTGTGCCCTGCATAGTTTCCGTGCTTGGGTCGAGCTGGGCCCCTTGCCCAGTTCCACAGCTGCCCTTGGATCGTTTCAGCAACGTCGGAGCGATGGTTGGTGTACGGGTGTGCTGTTCCATCTGTTGCCATGCTGTTGGGCTTGGGTCGTTGCGGCCCTGGTTCATCGGCTGTTTCTAAAGCACAAGTCAGTGGTGAATGGCGAGGGTCTAGTAAGCAGTAACCATCGCTGGTAGCAAGTGCGACAGCCCAGCTCCTGTTCGCTAAACGAGTTGTATTACAGGCAGTAGGTGATGCTTAAGATAACACAATCACAACTGACATGCCCCGTCAGCTGTCACCTTCACACCCCGGCCACATACAGCGAACTGGGTGAACGGTGTTTTACCCTGTGCCGCCTTTGTCGTACAGGTGTCAGCAGGCGGCTTGGGCGAACGGGTGGGCGTACTTCGGCCTTGCGATGGTAAGCAGTCACCACGTGGGTGCTGAGACGCTCCAGTGATTGTAGGATACCGTTGTCACGCGCTTCAGTTGTTGCTCGGGGCACGAGGAGTGTCACATGCGGTGAAGGGTGACGCCGTCTTGTCGTGACCACGGTTCACTTCGACATCGTTACAGTATGATAGACATCTCCATGGCGCTTAATAATATGTTGCAAGCCCGTCCCAAGGAAGCCTCTCACTCTTGTCATCTCACGCACATGATTAGGGCTTCAGCACACGCGCAGCACGAGCAGCAGGATCTTCACGAGAGTTGCCCCCTACCAGCTCCTCTCGACCCTCACCCGCTGTGTCCTGCACGGGTGTACGGACGTACACCCTGCTCGCCGCCGTGCCGCACCCGCAGGGCCAGTTCTGCTGGTTCTCAGCCGACCTGCAGAACGTGGTCAAGTACGGCGTGCGGTACGACTGCACGCAGCGGTGCAGCGGCAACTCGCAGCAGGTGGGAGAGGGTCGTGTGCAAGCTTTGGTGTCTTTGTGCGTTAGGGTGGTCCTTGGACGCTGGGAGGAAAGTTATCTCTGGACACATGCAGCTGAGCACGATTGAACTGCGGCAGGTGGGGCCATCGTCCGCAGCGAGCACGTTTGCACACAACGCAGACGCACAAGGTAGTGGTGCTACGCACATCCAGGTCCTAGGACGTCAAAGCAACCAACCCACTCCAAGATGCACCACGATGGCGCACGTAGAATCTTGCCTTACCCCCCCGCTCGTGCAATGCCCAGCAACGGGGTATCAGCGCAGCACCATGGCGTGCGTGCGTTGAGGTCCCTCCCTGCCCCTGGGGCACTTGACACGTGCCATGCCACGCGTGTGAAGGTGTGCGGCGGTGACAACGACATGGTCTTCAGCCTGTACCGCACGGACACGTGCCAACAGGGCGGCGGCGGCGGCCCAGGTAGGCACCCATAGCTTTGATATGCGTAACAAAGCCATTTATGCCGTTAATGCTGCAAGCTGCCACCCCTGTCGCCAAGCGGGCCGGTGTGCTGCCTCTCAGGACTACCGTACCACAGGCATACCCCACACACTTCTTGCACCCTACGCAGGCAGCATCGCATGCCGCCCCGGGGCGTGTGGTACGTACCCTGACTACCCCGAGTGCGTGTGCACCCCCGCACAGCGCCTGGACACGTGGGGCACGTGGCAGGGCCGGTGCGTGCAGCGCCTGCCGTACTGGGGCCGGTCACTAGCTGAACAGCGGTGGGACAGGGTGCGGGACGGAGGGCCTGATGCGCAGGAGGACACGCGGTGGGTGCCCCTGGAGGGGGGTGGTGGCGGAGGGGGTGGAGGTGGTGGAGGGCAGGTGGTAGGTACGGAGTGGTGGCCCGAGGCCGGGGGCGGGTCGATGCCACGCCAGCCGCGCCAGCCGCCAGGAGCGGAATGAGGCACAGCGTGCGTTGGAGTGCGAGTGTGATACGAATGAGGAGGTCCGGGCACGCGTAGTAGCAGACGTGATTCCTAAGCGAGTTGAAAGGCGGGCGCTTTCCAACAAAGGCCCGAGCCTGCGCACGCAAGGTTGTTGGGCTGGCTGTTGGCATCATAGGTTGTATGATCTGTTTGCGCAGTTGTCAAAGTTGTTTTCCTGTTTTGACTGGGATCTATCTGTCAAGGCGTATTGGGCCCTTGGGGGGCGTCGTGTGCGAATACCGGTACGCTGCATGTTCCTCAGCGCTAACATTTGCCGCACCAGGCTAGTTGGCTAGGCGGGCAGTCCCGCACGGAGATGATGGTCTTGCATTAGCACTGCTCTTGACTCATACCTGTGAGTGAAGAAGTGTCATGTGCCAAGCACCCGAGTGTGACACAGTTGAATGTTGGCGCAGGTTGGCGTGGCCCATGGAACCGATAGTAGCACGAAGGGGTCTCCAGCAGGCAACCGACACCCCACCTGCTGGCTACGCAAAAACGCACGCGTGGCATGCTAGCTGATGCTAGTTGGCACGTCGGCGAGTTGGGGGGCCGCCACTGGAACGTGATACTACAAGACCTGCTACCAAGGTTACAAGAGCAGCAGGAACAATGGTCGGAATGGTCGACCCGGGCTGCTGGGTCACCGTAGCATGCGGTTGTTGCATATGCTGTAAACCCCGTATACGGTACTTCGCAGCTACTACACACACAGGGCAGTACACCAATATTCCACGGCTGCAGCCGCACGGGGATGCAGTGCAGCCACGTGTCCTGGATTGGGGCCCAACACCCACTGCGCTTGTGTGCCCCCTCGACGGAGCACACTGCGCACCCCTGCCAATACACTCCAGGATAGCAGCGCTGGACAAGCGCAGCGTCACTATTTGTATGCGTGTCTCCCACCCTTGCTATGTCGTATACAGCCCTACACGGCAATTACACCAGAGAAAACCAGGCCAGCATGCGCACAGATGGGACGTCCACAGCCGTACAGCCGGGACGGTAGCCCTGCTGCATAAGGGATGAATGTTGCCGGCCCATGTCTCCGATCTACTTACCACGCCTTTCACACCGCTTGGCCACCCACCTCTCGGCCCAAAGGCCCTCACATTGCAACTTTGCACACGCACCATCAACCCTTTCCGTCGCCGCAACCCTCTCGCGCAGTGTCCACACAACTTGCGCCCGCTTGAAGTACCTCAACATGCACAATTGCTACCCTGAAACGCCTCTCGACGGGCAAACACGCGTACTGGCCCACAAAACTCCCAATAGAAAACGCCCATCGAGGGCGAAAAAACGGGCAAGCACCACTGCATTGTCAAAGCACCCCACCAAAAAGTGCGACTGAACAGGGAACAGCACCTCGTTCAGGCAGGACAGCCAAAGTGCGCAACACCCGAAACAACCAGGCGTTCGTACTGCACCTCATGCATTTCTCAAGACTGATGCACAACCAAGGCCTCGCACATGCAGCATCAGAAAACAACCGTACCCCATGCCAAACATCTGTGCATCTCAAACAGGCTACTGACCGATAGAAGAAGCCGCCGTATTCTACAATCGTAAAATCCTATTCTGCAGAATCTTCTGCCCGGCCACCAACGATCTACCAGCCCCTCTCCATCTCTCCATGCCTCCCGCTGTCCACTCGTCCTCCGGTGTCCCTCGTCCGTCCGCCATATGAAGGTGTGTTGCCCTCTTCCTGAGGCTGAAGACATGCATAAAGCCCCTTAACCCAACAACCCACCTCGGCATGAAGCTGCCGGTACCTTATTCGGTGCTCTTCGCCACGCCCACACTATCGCTTCTCTCCGTTCACGCCCCTACGCTGCCGCTCCCCGCTATCGCTCTCATCGCCGCTGTCGAGTAACAGCGGCTCCTCTAGCCCCTCGCCTTGCCGCCCCAGCCCATTCCGCACCTCCCGCTGATGCTGCTGCCGCCGGTGACCCTCCCCCCTGCACCTCTCCGCAGACGGCGGCAGAGGCCTCTTGCAGCACCCGCCCGCCTCCACGTGCTCAACGCCCTTCCCGCCCACATCCAGCTCCTGGACCACAACCGGCCCCCCGGCCACGGCCCCCGCCTCCACCCCGTCGCCGCACCCCGCACGCCCAGCTGCGCCATCGCCGTTGCACACCCCATTCCACCCCGCCTCCTTCACCACCACCAAGACCTCCTGACCGCCCACATGCTGATCTGCCTCGCCTTCTGGGCCGCCCTCGCCCTCGCCCGCGCAGCACATCCCCTGCGACTTGCAGCACGACTTGCACAGGAAGCCCCTCCCCTGCTTGCTCCCCTCCAGCAGCGGCCTCCGCTCCTCCTTTTTCCCCTCCCCCTGGCCCCCAGCCGACCTCGCGCCCCTCCGCCGGCGGTTGTTCTGGCACTTCTCGCCCACGCACCCGCAGCACAGGTAGCACCCGGGGCACCCCATCATCGTGCACGCGCTCCCGTCGCCACCGCCGCCGCCGGCGGTGCTGCTCTCGCCGCTGCCGCTGGCCCCTCCGTCCTCGTTCCCATCGTCACCAGACGCCGCAACCTGCTTCCCCGGGCCCCAGATGCGCTCTCCCAGGGAGGACTGGGGGCCCAGGACCAGGTAGCCCACCAGCCAAAAGTACAGCAGCAGTACGACGCCAACCGCCACGCCGGTGACCCACGGGTCGGCCACGACCGCCTCCGCCGCCACCTCGTACAGCGCCAGCAGGTTGATGCCGATGACGACGGCGGCGATGGCCCAGCACATGAGGGCAGTGGTCCACGAGTTGGCGAACTCGCCCATGATGGAGCGGGACGAGGTGAAGATGAGCACCTGCGCAGGGGAGGGGACAGGCAGCGTGGTGAGTGGACCGAGGGAGGGGGAGCGGCAGACGTGGGTTTGTGCTGTGCGATAGCCCGTCAGACCTACCATACAGTCTACGCTACGAGCGGGGACAAACACCAGTATTCATCCCGCACGTTAACAGTCCGACTGTTGGTAAGGGTGCCCACAACTGCGCCATGGCCACGTCAGCTCTCACTGGCCCCCCACAGCTTTCGAGACCTTCAGACACACGTCCTCCGTGAAACCCTGTCCACAATGCTACACCACTCACCGGGATGAGCGCAAAGGGCAGCTGCACGCTCTGCAGCAGGTTGAGCCCCTGGTTGAGCTGGTCCAGCGACGTGGCGTTGCTGCCTTCGCCGTTGGCCATCAGCGACCCCAGCAGCCCAAGACCGCCGCCGCCGCCGCCACCCGCCACGTTGCTGCTGCTGCTGCTGCCCGCGCTGCCGCTGCCGCACAGCAGGGCCACCACCAGGGTGGGCGCGATGGCCACGGCGCGCGTGATGGCCACCCGTGCCCAGGGGGACACCTTGAGGTCCAGGTAGCCGGACATAACGAACTGGCCAGTGTAGGTGCCTGCGGGTTTGGGGAGGGCGTCGCGCATCAGTGGGCAATACGTGGACTCGACGGGTCAGCACACCGGCAACACGTGCCGAGCGCTTATGGCTGCATGACACTGCCCGTACCGATTCTTGCAGCAGGTTCACTGACAGTGTAGGCACGGGGCCGCCGTCGTCCACCAGGTCTGCGACATGCTACCCCACATCTCGCAACCGGCTGCGGACTCACCTGTCATGGTCGAGGACTGGCCCGCCGCCAGCAGCCCCAGCGCCCAGATGTACACCACCTGAAGGGAAACAATGACAGGAGGGCACACAGTACAATGAGCATTCAGGGCCATCGTCACTATGCAAGTATGTTGCACGTCCCCTGTACTACCGTACCGTCCCTGCTAGCTGCAGCAGCAGCCCGAGTGTACACGAAACGCCCCAGCAGCAGGAGGCCCGTACAGCTGCGCTGCCGCATGACCCACCGCCGTGCCGTACGTCTCCCCCAGGTAGCGCCCCGCGTTCTCCAGCCCGATGTCGGGCGGGCCGCCGTCGGGGCCCGTGGTGCCGTAGAAGCCGCGGGCGAACACGGCGGTGATGAACAGGTTGATCACCACGGCCACCTGAAGGCAGACGTTGCAGCCGTTCCTAGCTGTGAGCGCTCCAGGAAAAGCCCAAGCCCCATAAAACGCAAGGATGCTGCGCTACAGCAAGGCACCTTGCCATCCAGTAGCTGGATCTCCAGGCGACTGGCATTGCCCCCCGTGCTCGCCAACCCGGTACCCACCACCAGCGACAGCGCCGACTCGATGCCGAAGTACATCATGGCCTCGCGCTTGGCGGCGGGGCGGCTGCTGCCCAGGCGCCGCGTCTGCACCAGCGCGCTGTGCAGGTAGATGTTGTGCGGCATGATGAGCGAGCCCATCAGCGCGACGGCCTGCGGGCATGGCGAGGGCCGTGTGGGCCGTCAGTAACGGCACATACTGGCGCCGAGGGCCAGCAGCTCCCTCTCCGGTGTTGACAAACCGGCCATCAAAGCGCCCGAAACCCAAACCGGCCCAACCAGCGGTGTTGCGTGTGCAGGCGCCGTTCGCTTTCGCAAGCGCCGGCACCGTCCCACCCGCCGCAGCTCCGACCCCACGCCCAGAACGGCCACGTCCCTCCGTTGGCTATCGGCCAGAATTGACGTTTCACTCTGCGCATCCGGTCCCCACCGACCATCATGCACGAGTATCTGAACCCAATAAGCGCTTTGCATCCTGCGTTCCTGCCCCGGTTCCTGCGGCCCGCCCACCCTTCTCCGCACCGGCCACCCACCTCGGGCTCGCCACCCCAAACGTGCCGTACACCCGTCTGGTCCCCCCAACTCCCGCAACCACCGCCCCTCCCCACTTCTCGCACCCCCCCCCCCATACCCATATTTTAGCACGCCGTCCCAAGCATGCGGCACACGCCATCTGGTGCCCCAAGACGTACCATTCCCATTCCCTCGCCCCCACACTCCCTCCCCCGCCACCCCCCACGCGGTACCCACCACGGGCACGTCCTTCCGCGGCAGTCGCGGCACCGTGAAGCCGCTGACCACCTCGCCCACCGGCACCTCCGCCCGCGCGTACATGACCCCGAAGGTGGCCACCATGACGCCCACCATGGCGCCGAAGAAGCCCTCCAGCACGCGGATGCCCAGCCGCTCGATGAACAGCAGCGCGAACGAGTCGGCGGCCGTCAGCAGCACGCCCGCCCACAGCGGCAGGCGGCCGCCGGACAGCAGCGAGATGGCGATGGCGCTGCCTGCAGCACGCGCCAGGGGCGGGTGCACGGGCACGTGTCATGGTCTGGGGGAGGGTTCGCACGTTACAGGACGGACACGAGCCTGCTGGTTGAGGAGCAAGCGGGACCGGCATTGCATCGGCACTGCATGGGAGCTACGGCAGGAACGATGCGTGCCTCACGGCCCACGGCCCGCGGAGCCTGTCACTGCTAGTACCGGTACCCACCTATGACCTCCTGCACGTCCGACCCGATGATGGCCACCTCCGCCATCAGCCACAGCGCGATGCGGGGCACCAGCGGGTACTGCTGCCTGGGGGCGGGCGGTCGGGGATGGAGGGGAAGTGGGAGAGGGATGCGGTCTTGCGGTGCCATGTGGGCGAAGCATGTCGTACGCACGCCGTGCACGCCACGTGCCGCCGCCCCCCCCCCCACACCCTTAGCCGCACCTGCAGTGCTGTGCGAGGTGCTTGCCGGTGACCACGCCCAGCTTGGCCGCCTGCAGCTGCACCACCAGGCCCTGGGGGTTGAGAGGTGGGGGGCAGGGGGAGGGGGAGGTGGGGAGGCCAGGGGGGCAGGGGGTGGTTAGGGGTCGGCGGAGTGAGGAGGCGGGAACTGGCGAAGGCAGAAGGGGCAGTGCATTGCGGAGCGGGATAGCATATGGGTCTGACCGAGGATGAGGAGCGGCTGCGGCATCAACAGTTGGGGGCAATGCTTGACGTACTCCACGGACAACTAGCGGTGGAGTGCGGGAAGGCAGGGTGGGGCGACTCACCATGGCGGTGCTGAGGAGGAGGAGCCACAGCAGCACGTAGCCCGCCTGGGCACCAACTTGAAGGTCTGACTCAAGGTTGCCCGGATCCTGCGAGGATGAGAAGCACGGGGCACTAAGGATGAGAGGCCACGCGAGTGCCAAACACGGTGGGTAGGTATACTGAGCTTAGTACAGCGCCCCCTGAACCGGCTCTTGAGCCAACCCCTATGCAAAATGGCATCCACTCTATGACCGCGTTACAGGTCTTGCGCGTGTGATAACACGTCCATATATGAGCACGTCTTGTGTGCCGAACGAGGTAAAGCAAAGAGGTACGCAGCGAGGTACCGCTGTCTTTGTAAGGCGGTCACAGCAGGGCCGCTGAGCGCATAAATTGACCGAGACTAGTTGTACTACTTGCAGCCAGGGTTGCGCACTCCTCCGCTGACCGTGCCCGGCACACGCCATGTCACTGACCCAAGGCTGAGTCTCCTCCCACGGCAGAAGAGCCCGCGACACCAGCGCCCGAACTTACCACGTACGCAATTGACATGAGTATGCCAGGCCCCATAAAGCGGAGGAGCTTGCGGAACGAAAACCGGTAGGCTGTGTCATCACTGTGGTCGTCCCCCACGCACACAATGTGTGCGGGGCCCCCATCAAACTCGCTGCTGGTCGGCATGTTTCTTGCCTTCCGCGCCAGGCAACCTTGTTCGGTCAATGATGACGAAAGGGCGTCGACGCCTTCCTCCTTCTGTACGCCCTTTCCTCCGAGAAAGCAAGTAGTCGTAATAAAAGCTTCAGAATCGCATAAGTATTTTCGAATTGCGATTGAAAACGGCTGAAATAGTGGGGTGCAACATACTCGTTCGGGCTTTGTGGCCCAAGGGAAAGGGGGGACACGCTTTGTGGTGAAGCAGATGCACAGGTAAGCAATTGCTATGTGTGCACGCCCACCTGCGCCTCGCCAACAGCGCGGGATTGCATGCTGAAGGTTGGTACTGCCAGAACCAATTGAGCTGCCTCCTGGACGACGAGGAGGGAGGCCGATGAGAATCAACAACATAACAACCCCTTGCAACTGTTGTACTTATCAGACTCGCGAGACTGTGACTGACACGCTCCCGGCCACGCTCTATGCGCGGTTTGCGCGGTCCCGGCGCGTGAACCAGCTCATGCACGTACTGTGGCATCGCTTGATATCTTTTCTATCAGTCTCCTGATGTGCTTGAAGATCAACGGGTTGATCGGCGGCCCTCCCATCCATGCGCCAACTGCCCTAGCACACCTACGTCGCCAAAGGCTGAGACGCCCCGCCCCGGCAAGCAGACCACGCCCACGCGCGAGCACTTGCAAGGCAACAGCTGCACCCAAAGAGCTATGGGTCCAGACCACAGATAAGGTAGGTTCCTAGCTGCTGCGATGTGCGACAGCCAGGTAGGCCACGGCCCACGGGTGGGGCACGCGCCTACCTGCGCCTACCGAGCTGTGCCGCAGTGCAGGCCAGGGGAGACCGCATGGGGTCATTACCCGCAGGGCACTGCCCTGTGCTGGCTTGGGCCGACGATGTTTGCGTCATGACCTGTACTCATGCTCACTGGACATGTTGTACATCGCCGTGCAGCGCCCTGTCACGTTCAAATGCCCCACAGACGACTGGTGTCCACAGCGTCACCCGCTCACCCCTGACCCTAATCAGGCGCTAGGGGCCCGGCTACGCGAAAAGCCACAATCATGTACCTGCGTATCTCTGCTGCCAGACTACAAGTGTGCTGCTTGCTTCCACGCCCCAACCTGCAAGCCGGAACCAAAGGGCCATACGGGCCAGCATGCTCAGGAAGCCAACCGCTGCACCCGCTGCGCCACACGGCAGGTGCTCGCCTCATAACCCCTCCTACCTGCTGCTCTTCATCCCTCCCTCACCCTCTGTGCACCCCAACGCCCCCAGTCCACTTTCCTCGCCGCCCTGGAGGGCGGTGTGAGCACCTTTGTGTTCGGCCCTGACGCGCAGCACGCGGAGCTGGCGGCGGCATGGGGCGGCATGGCGCGCTTCACTGCCCTGCTGCAACAGGCCCCCATACAGCAGCAGAAGAATCAGCAGGAGGGGAACGGACAACCTACGTGGGAAGGGGGACAGAGGAGTCTACTTCGCAATGCGGATGGTCAGCTGGTGGGTGGGTGGGGGTTGCTTGAGGAGTATGGCCTCGCGTGCGCATATGTGGGATGCAGGCGGAGGCACAAGGCCGCACCGTGAGATGGAGACAGGCAGGGTGGAAGGCTGCTGCTGCGTTCCACCCGGAACATCTATACCTATTTATGCACGACGGGTTGCAGCGGCACCGTTGGCTGAGGGTTGAGTGCCTCCACCTCGCCACACCGCATGGCCCCTGCGTTGTGCGTGCAGGCCGGCGAGGTGGTGCGCGTGTGCGGGCCGGAGGACACGCGTGCGCTCGAGGCACGTGTGCGTGCCATGGCGGCGGCGGCGGCGGGGGTGGGCCAGGCAGCTGGCGGCGCGGCGGCCAGCCCCGCCGTGCTGGTCATGGACGCACAGGACTGGAAGGTGGGGCGGCTGCAAGTCTCACTGCACAACGAAAGCGTATATCTAAGCCGACATCACTCCTAGGCAAAAGCCCTCCGGCCCAAAGGATGCTGCCTAGCTCCGGGACCACCGGTTAGGAGCCAACTGCTGCCGGTGCACGCTGTGCCTTATCCATTCGCCGCTTTCCCTCCAGCCCCTCAACACCTGCCATACACGCCTTTGAGATGTCCGGTATTTCGCGGTGCCGCTGCCGTACACCCACCATCCTCACTTTGTGACAGTTAGGTCATCCCCGCTGAGAGCCTGGTGCGCTGGCCCAGCCACCCGCGGGGTGGGTGGTGCTGCTGGCTGCTGCGGGCAGCGCCTTTCCATCCATCGCTGTCCCTCCGGCTCCTGCACATATACCACGATGGCCCTTCGACACACCCGCAGCACGCGCATTGAATTAGTTGCGGCTGTTCACCTCTCCCAGGTCATCCCCGCGGAGAACCTGGTGGCTCTGGCGCAGCCCGCGGCGGGGTCTGTGGTCTTGCTGGCTGCCGCGGGCAGCGCGGGAGAGGGGCGGCTGATGCTGGAGGCGCTGGAGGGCGGCACGGCGGGGGTGCTGCTGCGCACGCAGGACCCGGGGGAGGTGGGTGACGGGTGAGGGGACCCAAGGGGAGGTGGGCGAGGGGGTGAGGGGCGACGGGGAGGGTGGCCAGGGGGAGGTGGACGAGGACGAAGGGTCCCAGGGAGAGGTGGGCAAGGGCATGCGGCGCTGGTGCCCGGCAGTGATGGCTGTGATAAGGCAAGGGGTCTGCTGGAGATGGGTGTGGACGGGAGAGGAGCAGACTTTGAAACGAGACGCGCTGAAGGAGGACCCCGCTGCTTCGCCCTCGCCAAAGAATGGCGACCTGCTGCTATAAGGACCCCGCCTTATTTTCTTCTGCGGCCACTCGCATGCAGAAAGCCTGGCCCACCACCCTTTGTCCTTTAGGGATCGGGATAGGGCCCATCGATTACGAACGAGGGTCCGCTGCTGCGGTGGTGGGCAGGATAACGGTGGGGACTTCGGTAATGGGAGGCTCATCAGGGCGCCCTCTGTGTCTCACTGCGCCTGCAGGTGCGGGAGCTGGTGCGGTACATACGGCAGCGCGCGGCGGATGAGTCAGCCGCTCCGGCCCTGTCGTACTCGGTGGCGACCGTACGGCGCGTGGCGGCGGCAGGCATGGGCGACCGGGCGTGCGTGGACCTGGCGTGCCTGCTGCAGGTGGGCGTGCGGGCAGCAGCTCCTCCTTGACCCTCAGGCAACACCGCTGACACTGGTGACCCTGAACAGGGGTCGCCTTGCACAGCAGAATAGACCTTCTGCTCCTGACGGACGCAGCCTTGCCCGTCTGCAAGGGTTGGGTGGCAGTGCCATCCAGCTTTCTGTGCCCTGCGGTTCCTGTCACGATCCGTGCACGATCACCGTCCTCAACTTGCCGCGGGCTCATAACCCCCACAGCCGGCGTTTCCGTGATTCCCTTCCGCCTTGCACGGTTGCCTGCTTGTCTCGCACTTGACGTGTATCCCCGCAGCCCGGCGAGGGCATGCTGGTGGGCAACTTCGCCCGCTGCCTGGCGCTGGTGCACTCGGAGTGCGACGCGTCCGACTACATTGCGTCACGGCCCTTCCGGGTCAACGCGGGACCGGTGGGTTGCCGTACGTTCCGACCGCCACGTGGCATACCCCACCCATGCCCTGACTAGCACTGGTCGTGCTCCTAGGAGGGCCTCAGCGGCGACCGCAGTAAGCTGCACTGACGCAGTTCCGTTTTCGTTTCAACCAGCCTGTCATTCAGCCCACGCGAGTAATAATCGCCTCTAGGGGCGTCGCGGCCCTTCAGGGTCAACGCGGGGCCGGTGGGTTGCCGTGTGGAACGGTTTTGACTGGTGATGAATGGTGATGCCAGGTTATGCTGGAAGCAGTGGGCTGTTCTACCAGGTGCACGCCTACGTGTGCGCCCCCGGCGGCCCCATGTTGCCGCTTGCTGCACTACCGTCGCATCTCGCATCTTTGACCTTCATTAAAATCGTCCTATGCATGACAACTTGCACCAGGTGCACGCCTATGTGAGCGCCCCCGGCGGCCGCACGCGCTACCTGTGTGAGCTGAGCGCTGGGGACGAGGTGGCGGTGGCGGACGCGGCGGGGCGGCTGCGCACCGCAGTGGTGGGCAGGGTCAAGATCGAGCGCAGGCCGCTGGTGAGACGGAAGGGAGGAAGGGAAGGGGATCAACAGCGACACAGTACGTAAGCTGTTCAGCTTAGCTCAGCTTGCCAGTGGGGATCCATTCCAATCCCGGTATCGGGAAGCCTGCACGTAGCCACGTGGCCACATGTGTGTTGCCGCCCAGGTGGTGTGGCCACAGTGATCCTTACTGGTCCCGACCACGCGTAGGGCACGAGCAGATGGTGCAGCACGGACGACGAAAGCACATCCCTGGTTTCTGGATGGTTGCAGCCTGACCCAGTTCGTGGCTACCAGCCTCAAACACGACCTACCGGTACTAGTAACTGCTGCATCATGCACGGGCCTGTTGTAACGCAAGCCCACATCCTCGTTCCGCCTACCGTCACGTGCCACATGCTGATGATGCCATGACCATGCCTGTCCCAACTTCATTGCATCTGATCAGGTCATGGTGGAGCTCGAAACGACGGACCCCGCCGACGGTGGTACCACCACTCACAGCGTACTGCTGCAGAACGCAGAGACCGTCAAGCTGGTGGGCCCTGCTTCGGCAGCAATGTCAGCCGCCGTACCACCATCACCAGCAACGGCAATTATGGCAGAGCAGGTGCAGCAGCCTGCTGCCAAGGCGCAACCCACATTCGCTGCGCCTCCTACATTCAAGAGCGGCAGGGAAGCCGCCCCCACCACTACCACCAGCTCCGCGCCCTCATCGTCCACGCCTGACGCAGCCGCCCAAGTGCCCTCCGCTCCTGCTGCTGCGCATGCTGAGCCGCCGCCTGCTGAGGCCTCCCCTGCATCCGGCGGGCCTGGTCGCCAGCCTCAGCCGCCCTCCTGGCGCACCCTGAGTGTGTCCAGCCTGCAGCCTGGGGACCAGGTCTTTGTGCTGCTGCAGCCGCCGGCGCGGCACACGGGGATTGCTATCGAAGAGTTCATTGTAGAGAAGTAGCTGCCATATGCATTGATCTGGGTCGTTATTGCCTAATACGGTTACATGCTTTGCGCGTTGCTGAGGCAGGTGTAGAGGCTGGTATGGTAGAGTATAGCACTTGCCTGGGGCATGGCTGTGTGTGCAACTGTAGTAATAAGTATGGTGTGAACGGGTGCTGGTACTTGACAGTGGGAGGGAGGTAGTGGCTGGCTTAATGGCATACAGAGCTATCGGGAGCCAACCCAAGTCTTGAGGCTTGGGGTTGCTCACACGCCCGTAGTCCTGCACGATTGCCAGTGTTTCTGTAATGTCCGACATGCCAATGGATTGCAGGTGTGGACATGTTGGGCTTGCATACTGGCTGCGCTGTGTACGGTAGTTTGTCACCATTACCAACGTGAAGACTGAAGAGCTGGCCCTGGTACGGTACAAAGCGGTCATCTCTCATCTGCACATCACTAAGGCGCCAGTCGTTATGTTCCACGAGTTCCCACGATATCTGCAGTGCTCACTTGCATCAGCTTGCATGTATGTGACGGGTTGAAGGTAACGGCATAGTACGTTATCGCTGGAAGATGCGTTTTACGTTACCGGGCGTGAATTTACGTACGGGGCTGGGGACCCTGGGCAAGTGCATGGGCACGCCGCACGTGTTGCCAGGCGTGCCGTGCGATGAAGACACGTGCTAACACGTGCAGTGTAGAGCGGTAGCTAGCCGCCAAGGCCACAAGGAGGAAGGGACTTTACAATTCGTATGCAGGATACCGATATGAACACTTCAGGTGTGGCTGCGTGCCGATACCATCTTGGTAATCAGTCTCCGTTTGTTCACGTCACAAGAGCGTGACCTACAAGCAAGCCAGGAAACGGGCCTCACCATTGCTCCCCCGCATGTCCCGACGAAATGCTTGTTCGCAGCATGTAATGCCATAAACCCTGCTGCGGGACACCGTGCACTGCATTTCTGGTCATATGACAACATTTACCTGACAAAACCTTATCAGCTTCGAATTGCCCGCCAACCTGGCGCTGTCGGTGTCGCCACACCACGGCAACAGCAAGCCATGCGGACACGCTCCCTCAACCCTACGTACAGACCACTATGGCTCAGACCAGCAAACGGACGCGAAGCCCCGTACGTGTCATGCACGCCGTCTAGCTTGTCAAGGTGCCACGCACCCTCTGCTCCGCCTTGAGCGCCTGGCGTATCACGGCAAGCACGGCCGGCCGAACGCTCTCGTCACCCGGCGCCCACGCGCACATCCGCCGCCCCCGTCTGTCCACAGCCGCCTCTGGGACAGGCGTTCCGGGGTCCTGCCTCAGCCGCTGCACCACCCGCAGCACGTGCTCCCGGTACGCCAGTGCCGTGGCCCAGCCGTCCTCGGGGCTGTCAGGGAAGTCGCCGCACGCAGCCGAACCCACGACCACGGTCCTGGCACCGATGCATTCTTGCATCCGGAGCACTCTCTTGCGGGAGAGGCCCACCCCAGCTGGAAGCTTGTTCTTGTTCAGTCCTGACCCTAGCGAATGGGGTGAAGATGGTGCTCCGGTAAGAAAAACAGACCCACCACACAATGCTTATACGTCTGCTACGGAGACCGTAACGGGATAGTGCGTGTGTACGGTACCTTGCATCTGTTAGCCTGCAAAGGAAACTGTAAGTGAGGCTCGGGGGGCTCCGTAGCCCCTACTGCTTGACATTCGACAAGATAGAACCTGGCGCGCCTACCTTTAATGTGTGCTGGACCTAGCGCCGCCCGCACCGCAACGAGCACCTTGGGCCGCACACTTTCGTCCTCAGGCGCCCATGCACGTAGCCGTCGCCCCTTGCCGTCCACCTCCGCCACCTCCACGGCCGCCTCCGGGTCCTCCCTCAGCCGCTGCACCACCCGCAGCACGTGCTCCCGGTACGCCAGCGCCGTGGCCCAGCCGTCCTCAGGGCTGTCGGGGAAGTCGCCAGCGTGGGAAGTGCCCAGCCTGGCGAGCTTGTCCCCCACGGCTGCATAAAGCACGAGCCCATCACTCCGGCGGCTGAGCCCCGACCCGGGCGGGAGGCCTGTGGACAGAACGCCCAGACTTAAGAGCGTTACAGGACAGTGGGGAGGGGAGAAGGAGTGCTGATAGCTACAGTGGGGGATGGTGACGACAGGAACCAACGGTAGCATGACGATGGGCGCAACAAGGTTCCTAAAAGAGCAAAGGGGAGTCATAAACAAGCTCAACTACACATGTCTTGGACGCACTTTGACAGCATACATTGGCCCAAGGTGTATGCGTGGTGACATTCGTCTATACACCCTAGCCCTGCCGTTGCAACATGGAACCGCCTGTCCATGGAGTCATGTAGCTGAATTGCTAGCATCCATCCCCTGTCAGTGCCTCAAGGCGTGACAAAACCAGCATACTATGCCAGCGGACATATGTAGGCCCAAAGCGAGAACCTGCTGCTTACCCGGGTTTATCGGCAGCCCCAATGCAGCCCGGATGTCAGCTAGCACCTTGGGCCGCACATTTTCGTCCCCCGGCGCCCACGCGTGCAGCCGCCGCCCACGCCCGTCCACCTCCGCCACCTCCACAGCTGCGTCCGAGTCCTCCCTCAGCCGCTGCACCACCCGCAGCACGTGCTCCCGGTACGCCCGCGCAGTAGCCCAGCCGTCCTCGGGGCTGCCAGGGAAGTCGCCCGCAGCAGCGGTGCCCAGCAGTACAGAGTTGCCTTGGAACATTTGCCGCATTGTCTCCGTGTTTGGAAGTCCTGCTTTGCGGGACAGGCCTAACCCGTCCGGGAGGTCGGTATGAACCCAACGTGCCCCTGGGGTAGGAAAAGTAATTTTCAGGTTACGGCTCACACGTGCCAGCATTATCTTCCAGCCCACAACTATCATGCCAAGGGGAGTATGGTCATACGTAGTGGAGTATAACCATTGTTGCAAATGAGCCTGATAGTGGATCCAAGGGATGGGGTTGCAAGGTCCGCTCGCCACGCAAGGGGATCAGGAGGCTAGTGCTAGGTAGACCTTGAAGGGGGGAGCGAGCGCATACCACCGTGTCTTAGCTCCATGTGCCATGCCAAGCTGAAGCATGCGCGGTTACTCCAAAGCCTTACCTCGCGCCTGCTTCACCTCCAGTGCCGCCCGAATAGCGGCAAGGACACCCGGACGCACACTCTCGTCCCCAGGGGTCCATGGCCGCAACCGCCAGCCTCCTTTCTCCACCTCCGCCACCTCCACGGCTGCGTCCGGGTCCTTTCTCAGCCGCTGCACCACCCTCAGCACGTGCTCCCGGTACGCCAGCGCCGTGGCCCAGCCGTCCTCAGGGCTGTCGGGGAAGTCGCCCGCTGCGGCAGCACCCAGAAGTGTTTCTGTGCCCTTGATCTTTGGCCTATATTGCAACGTGGGCCGGCGCTCGTAACCAGGGGCTGGCGGGAGGCCTTGTTTCGCCTTGGTCTGCCCTGAAGATTGCAGCAGTGGGCAGGGAACAAGGATGGTTGGTACGTTCCTTGACTGTTGCACAGTGAAAGCGAGGAAGTCAGCTGGTAACGAGGTAGCCATGGGAGTGAAACGTGCACACACTATGGTACAGGGCTTGGCAAGGGGCTTGACAGCAGACATATGAAGGACTACTGGGATACGTGCTGTACGCTTGAGCGGGACGTGTGACCCTTACACAGGAAGTATAGTTGGATGGAGGGGCACGTGGAGGGTCTGGGGGAATCAGGCCTTCTCATCCAGAGTTGCAACCCACCCTGATGGAGGCAGCAGTAGTCAGTTGGTGAATACAATGGCAAGACCGTTGACAGCAGCAGTACTGGCACAAAGAAGATTGCCTGCGCTGCTCATCCCTTCGCAGCTGCTTCAAGGGCATGCTGCCGGTATGCGTGTCTCTGTGCCAGCAGGTCAAGAACTCGCCAACATAAAAAAACCACGTGCACGAAAGCAAGGCCGTTGTAACCCCCACGTACCAGGCTCGGCCGCAAACCCCAGCGCCTTGTACATCGTGGCAAGCACAACCGGCCGCACGCTCTGGTTCCCCGGCGCCCACGCACGAAGCCGTCGTCCCCGCCCGTCCACTTCCGCCTCTGGAACAGGCGTGCCTGGGTCCTCCCTCAGCCGCTGCACCACCCGCAGCACGTGCTCCCGGTACGCCAGCGCCGTGGCCCAGCCGTCCGCAGGGCTGTCGGTGAAGTCGCCAGCGTGGGAAGTGCCCAGCCTGGCGAGCTGGCCTCCCACAGCTGCATATAGCGCGAGCCCATCGTTACTGCGGCTGAGCCCAGACTCTGGCGGGAGGTCCGCGTTCCTCATGCGCCGGTCTGCCAAGGGACATACAGCGTCACAGGCACCACCGTTGGCGGGGTGGTTTGGGGTTGCGTGGCGGCGGAAATTTTCGGCGTCATCCTTTGCTAGCCGTCGGTTGCCCGGCGTGCATTGTGTACGACCAGTAGCTGACAACAACTTGGCCCTACGTAATTATCCTACCGAACGGACCAAACAGTGGTTGCTCGCTTTAAGGATAGCGGGTATCTATGAGTACGGCAGGTTAGTGTCATGGGGCCCTAACAGCATCGCAATGCAGCAGGGCAGCCAGGATAGCGCATACAAGGCGCACGGGGAGGCCCCTGCGCGTTGCCATAACTGCAGCTCTTCTGTTGCCATTAGCACAGTTTACGTACATGCCGTACCCACCACGACTTGTGGTCACCGCAAGTGCCGACCGTATTGCTGCCAGGATGACCGGCCGCACGCTCCCGTCCCCTGGGGTCCATGGCCGCAGCCGCCGCCCCCACTCAACCACTTCCGCCACCTCCACGACTGCCTCCGGGTCCTCCCTCAGCCGCTGCACCACCCGCAGCACGTGCTCCCGGTACGCCAGCGCCGTGGCCCAGCCGTCCTCGGGGCTGTCCGGGAAGTCGCCCGCGGAGGCAGTGCCCAGCCTTGTAGGCCTGCCCTCAATAGTGGCAACGAGTGTAAGCGCAGGCATGCGCCTTAACCCCGCCGGAAGGTCGGTGTTGACAGTGCGGACGCCTGCACAAGAACCAACATGCAGTCTTCAGCCTCCGTTTATACTTGCGCAGTGTCTGTCTGGCTTCATTCTGAGGAGGCAACTGCATGTGGGGCCGTGACATGGACGGTACCAACTCCCCACCTAGCCCAAGTACGCCAAAAAGGTGTGCAAGGCACGCAGGGGTGCACGGCCTACCACGCAAGACACGCACTCAACCTCTTTCCTTGCGGGCAACCAAGTACGGCGCACTTCGCAGAAAAGCAACCTGCAGTTCAGATCCCACCTGAGGGCTGTGATGCCAGGCCGGGCCGCACCATATACAATTGAGCCTAGGAAAGCAACAAGGTCTAAGGAGTCCAGTTCCAGCAGTACCACATTTGCAGCTTTGTTTACCACGGCCGGACCCATGCACGCCCGTTCGCAGCGGGGCTAGGGGCTCGGTTCGGCTACCGCCGTTATTCCGTCCCACTGCAAGTGTAGTACTGCCGCGAAACCTTACACACCTTGGGCTGTCGCTGTTGCCAGCGCCATGCGTATCGCGCGCAGTACAACCGGCCGCACGCTCTCGTCCCTGGGCGCCCATGCACGCAGCCGTCGCCCCTTGTCGTCCACCTCCGCCACCTCCACGGCGGCCTCCGGGTCCTTGCTCAGCCACTCCACCACCTGCTCCATGTGCTCCCGGTACGCCAGCGCCGTGGCCCAGCCGTCCTCAGGGCTGTCGGGGAAGTCGCCGGCGGCAGTGGTGCCAATAGTTACTTGTACCCCATTTACGCGAAGCCATGTCGTCAAACTCCCGTTCGGACGCCGAATAAGGCGGCTTCTCCGCGGAAAGAGACTCTCGACGGTCGTAACTCCCGTGTCCGCATTGGTGGCACACATAGCTGACCTGTGGTGCCGGGCTGGAGCCTGGAATGGGATGCCAGTGTTCAAAGTAACATAGACACAAGCTCAGTGGGTGGATGCCAACCTGGGGCATCTGGGCAGGGACTTGTGTGCTGGTGCTGTACACAGCAGGCGTTGCACCCTTCGGCAAGGTTTGTAAGCGCCCTTCGCACGTGCTGGCGTGGCGTGCGTGTGTAGACTGGCATGGGGACTGTCAGTGACGTATGTGTGGACCGCACAGCACCCTTAGTGCCTGGGTGAATTCCCGTGCTTGCCTGTCGTTGAGGCTGTGCAGCTTGCTGCTGGGGCCCTGTACCGAGCTGGCTCCGACTCAGCGCACGAGCTCCGTAGATCCCGCATCTTGTATTGCAAAGTGGGCCAGATGTGGTCGCAGGTTGAAAGCGTTGCGCGTTGAGTCGGTTGACTCCGAGTGAACACATGGCAGACAGCACAAGCGCTTATCAGCGACTAAGCAATGAAGCTTTTTAGGCCTAAATAATATGTTGGAGAAGCACACGTGTGGCCAACGGCTTAGCTGAGGATCGACTTTTCAAAACATAAAGCAAATGTCTTAGTACGGGTAGCCTGCTCCCTGTCATCGTAGGTATATATAATCATAGCTTGTTTGCTTTGCCGGCGCATAATCTAATGGGGCGTACCCACTCCGCTCTGCCGTGCCTCCCGGGAGCTTGCCGCCACCTGCGACCGGCACTGGCACTTTTTTTTTTTTTTTTTTTTTTTCAGGAGAAGGGTTATGGGATTATCGGAGACCTATTTTTTGCGGGTAGGTCCTC
>VFQN01003407.1_pt1 | contig 22803 bp, 23 predicted proteins | sample 3512371 | NCBI WGS metagenome assembly VFQN01 (sample SAMN10412370, study PRJNA504923) | tailings metagenome | isolation source: Replicate 2 from Balatoc abandoned mine | place: Philippines: Itogon, Benguet | collected 2017-08-28
AAGAGCCCGATCGATTCACTCTCGATCCAGCCCACCAAATGCCGGGACTAAACACCTAGGCCTTGTGCAGGGTGTCGGCGGTGGCGTGGATCATGCCGGTGAGCGTGGCCGCTCGCCGCCAAGGCTCGTTTCTGGTCCTGTCAAGTCCGCCAACTGGCCGCACGGCGCCTCAACGCTCAGCCCAGTTGACCTGACGGGCCAATCTCAACCAACGACAAGCGTCGTCCCATAAACTCACACACTCTGAACGCAACGTCACCATGAGTGCGCTCACTGAGGCGACCGTTATCATCGAGGCAAGCGACACGTCAGGAATCTTTACCCGGGCCCGCGCCGCCTGTGCTCCGCCCATCCACGGTCCGTCGCCGGGAAGGACAGTGCATGCGCCGAGGCCGAGCGCCAAGGCGATGGTCAGGGGCCGCATGAAGGCGACCCGTCGCCGGGAACGCGATATCCCACGTCAAGCGCAGACGGTGCGGGAAACGCCCATCGCTTGCTCGCGCCCCCTATGCCTCTGCCGACTCACGACGCCGTCGATCGAATTCATGGTGCTTTCCCGCTGTCGAGATCGATGGAGAGCCTGCTGTTACGCGCTGTTACATGATGTCTTACGCGCGAGATTCATAGCCAAATTGTAACCGACTGTTTCTTGTTCCGGCGCGGAAACCTCGGGAACATTACGGCTTTCGCGTCGGCGATTGAATTCGCGGTACGCGGGCTGGACATCGAGCACATCGTGGTGCTGGGCCACGCGCTGTGCGGCGGCATCGGCACCTTCCTCAGTCCAGCGAGCTTAAGCCTCGCATAGCTTGCACGTTGTTCGCCCTCGTACCCTTCCACCGCACGCGCATTGGCTCTCAAGAAGGACGCCATGATCGCTGCGCGCCTGTCGGGGGCATCCACCTTTGCGAACCGCCAAGGTTGGCTCAGTCCGACGGAGGGGGCCTGGGCGGTCAACTCGATGAGAGATTCCAAAAGGAGAAGTTGGACACGGGTAGTCCGGAACCGGCGAACATCCCGTCGTCAAAAGATGAGATCGCGAAGCTTGTCGCGAAAATCCTTGGCGAACACCGGTGGCTGGGTCATGGCCGCCTTCCGATCACGCCCGTCGCGCGACCACGTGGAAGAAGGACCCGGACACGCAGCCCCGCCTTGCGCCGCACTCCGCGACGCTGCTCCCTGTGGCATCGCGGCAGTCCACCAGCGCCGGGTCTCGCGAAGCGACGACGCTGGCATAATGGAATTCGTGTCCCAGGACGTAGGTGCCGGCCTTGCCTAGGCAGCCATCTGCCAGCAGCCGGGCCTGCCGATAGCCTAGGTGAAGGCGCCGCCGGGCGAACGATGTTTCGAGGTCGAGCAGGCCAACCATCGGGTGGCGGTGCCCGCCGGCGTCCTCGAGCCCCTTGCCCAGCACCATGTAGCCGCCACACTCGCCGTGGATCGGCACGCTGCGCGCCGCGGCCCGCCGCAGTGCGTCCTGGAAAGTCGATGCCTGCGACAGGGTGCCGGCGTGGAGCTCGGGATAGCCGCCGGGCAACCAAATGATATCGGCGTCGGCTGCAGGGGCGGCGTCGGCGAGCGGAGAGAACGGCAGCATCTCCGCCCCGGCCGAGCGCCAGTGATCGAGCATGTGCGGATAGAAGAAGGAGAAGGCAGTGTCGTGCGCCAGCGCGATCCGCTGTCCGGGCGGGTCGAGCAGGCCGGACGCGGCGCCGGCGGGCCGCCCGGGGCGCGCCGCGCGCACGATCTCGTCGAGATCGAGGGCTTCGCCGATCACCGTGGCGAACCGCCCGAGCCGCTCCTCCAGATCGTCCATTTCGCCGGCCTGCATCAGTCCGAGATGGCGCTCCGGCAGTATCAGTCGGTCGTCGCGCGGCAGGGCGCCGAAAACGCGGATGCCTAGCCGCTCGAATGCGGGCCTCACCAATGCCAGGTGGCGTGGGCTGGCAACACGGTTCAGCACCACGCCCGCGACCATGACGTCGGCTCGGTAGCCGGCGCATCCGGCGGCAATCGCTGCTGCCGTCTCCGTCTGCCCCGCTACGTCGAGCACGAGGGCAACTGGCCATCGCAAGGTCGCCGCCACATCGGCGGTCGCCCCGCGTCCGCCGGTCCCGTCGAACAGGCCCATCACGCCTTCGGCGAGAGCGATGTCGGCCGGATGCCGAGCCACCAGCCCGGCGAGCGTGTCGTCGCTCATCGCCCAGTGGTCGAGGTTAAAGGAAGGCCGACCGGCGGCGACACTGTGGAATGCCGGGTCGATATAGTCGGGGCCGCACTTGTACGGCTGCACGGACAGACCGCGTCGCGCCAGCGCCCGCATGAGGCCGAGCGCGATGGTCGTCTTACCGGCGCCCGATCGCGTCGCGGCAATGACGAGGCCGGGCGTCATTGCCAGTCCACGAGGCACTTGCGGAGCCGGGCCCGCAGCCCGGCGATCGCGCCGATCGCCACGATGGTCGGCGAGGTCACGCCGTAGTGGGCCGCGTCTTCGACCAGCCTCGCGAGGGTGGTGTCGATCGTCCGCGCCTTCGGGGTGCTGGCCGACTGGATCAGGGCGGCCGGCGTGTCGGACGCCAGCCCGCCGCGCTGCAGCGCGGCCACCACGTCGGGCAACTGCAGCAGGGGCATGTAGAGCAGGATCGGCTGGCCGAGGCGGCCTAGCGCTTCCCAGTCCGCCCGCGAACTGCCGTCCTCGGCGCGGTGGCCCGCCGCCAGCACCACCGCCGGATTGGTGTCGCGCGTGGTCGCAGGAATTCCGGCCAGCGCGGCTGCGGTCAGGCCTGAGGTGAGGCCTGGGACGATGCGGAACCGGATCCCGGCCTCGGCCAGCGCGATGGCTTCGTCCCAGCCGCGTCCGAACACGAAGGGGTCGCCGCCTTTCAGCCGCAGGACCCGCCGGGCGCGGCGTGCCTGGTCGACCAGGATGCCGTTGATGTCGTGCTGGCGCGGCGATGGCCGCCCGCCGCGCTTGCCGACCGAGATCAGCTCGGCTCGCGGCGAGGCGAGCGCCAGCACCCGCTTGTCGACCAGCGCATCGTGTACAATGACGTCGGCCGTCGTGAGGGCATGCAGCACGACCAGGGTAAGCAGCCTTGGATCGCCCGGGCCGGCGCCGGCGAGCCATACTTGCCCGGCGAGGAACTCGGGGAACGACGGGAAGGTCTCAGGCAGTGCGAACATGAGCGGCGAAACTAAAAGAGGCGGGCAGGACGAGGAACGTCCATTGCGGCGCGGATGGACGACGGGGGCCTGCGCCACGGCGGCGACGCGGGCGGCCTACGAGGGATTGGTAACCGGGCGCTTCCCGGATCCGGTCGAGATCGCGCTGCCGTCGGGCGCGCGGGTCGCGTTCGCGCTGGCACACAGTTCTGTGCTGCCGCAGGGCGTGGCGCTGACGGGCGTGGTCAAGGACGCCGGCGACGATCCCGATGTTACCCACGGCGCGCTGGTGCAGGCCAGGGTGCGCTCCGGGGCAGCGGGAACGGGCGTGGCGTTCGAGGCCGGCGTTGGCGTCGGCATCGTTACCAAGCCCGGCCTGCCGATCCCGCCCGGCGAGCCGGCGATCAACCCGGTGCCGCGCGAGATGATGCGGCAGGCCATCGCCGAGGTGGCGCGGCAGTTCGGCGCCAGCGGCGACGTGGTGATCGAGATCTCGATCCCTGGTGGCCAGCGCCTGGCCGAGAAGACGATGAACGTCCGCCTGGGCATCGTTGGCGGCCTGTCGATCCTCGGCACCACCGGGATCGTCGTGCCCTATTCCTGTGCGGCTTGGATCCACTCGATCCACCGCGCGATCGACGTCGCCATTGCCACCGGCCTCGATCACGTCGCCGGCGCGACCGGCTCGACGTCCGAGGCGGCGGTGCAGCGCCTGCACGGGCTGTCTGAGGGCGCCCTGATCGACATGGGCGACTTCGTCGGAGGCATGCTGAAGTACCTGCGCCGTCACCCGGTCCGCCGCGTCACGATCGCCGGCGGCTTCGCCAAGATGACCAAGCTCGGCCAAGGCCTGCTCGACCTGCATTCGAAGGCCGGGCAGGTGGACCGCGCTTGGCTGGCCGGCCTGCTGCGCGAGGCCGGCGCGCCGGCCGATCTCGTCGAGGGCTGCCGGCACGCCAACTCGGCGCTGCAGGTCCTGCAGGAGGCCGAGCAACGCGGCGTTGGGGTCGGCCAGCTGGTGGCGCGAACGGCGCGCCGAACGGCACTCGAGGTTCTGCAGGGCAGCGACATCGAGATCGACATCGCGGTGTTCGACCGGACGGGTCGGCTGGTCGGCGAATCTCATGACGACCGCCGGAACCGGCGCTGATAGTCGGCGTCGTACAGCGCGCTGTTCCGGAAGTCGCGCGCGCCCAGCACCCGTCCAACCAGGATGAGGGCGGTGCGCTCCATGGGCTGGGCGGCGACCTCCGCCTCGATCGTCGCCAGCGTCGCCCGCACGATCCGCTCGTCGGGCCAGCTCGCGCGGTAGACGACGGCGACCGGGCAATCGGCACCGTAGAAGGGCGCCAGATCGCTGACCGCGCGCCCCAGTACGTGGATCGATAGGTGGATCGCGAGCGTAGCCCCGGTGGCCGCGTAGGTCTTCAGCTGTTCGCCTGCCGGCATGGCCGAGGCGCGGCCCGAGGTGCGGGTCAGCACCACCGTCTGCGCGACCTCGGGCAGCGTCAATTCCTGGCGCAGCGCAGCCGCCGCTGCGGCAAATGACGGCACGCCGGGGGTAACCGTGAAGGCAATGCCCTCCGCTTCGAGCCGCCGGGCCTGCTCGCCGAAGGCGCTCCAGATCGAGAGGTCGCCGGAATGCAGGCGGGCCACGTCCTCGCCAGCCTCCGTGGCCTTGCGGCACTCCGCGACGATCTCGTCGAGCGACAGCGGCGCGGTGTCGATGATGCGCGCGCCCGGCGGGCAACGGTCGAGCAGGGCCTTCGGCACCAGCGAGCCCGCGTACAGGCATATCGGGCAGCGCGCGATGAGATCGCGTCCCCGCACCGTGATCAGGTCTGCGGCGCCGGGTCCGGCGCCGATGAAGTGGACTGTCATGTCGTGTTTCCAATCGCTATCGCGCAGGTCGCCCGTTCGGTCGCGACGCGGGCGCCCAGCAGGCGCGCGTCCCAGCCGGCTGCGCACAGGGCGGCGGCCTCCGCGATCGACGGCACGCCCTTCGCCTCGACGACCCGCCGGGAGCGTGTCCGCACGCGGTCAGAGGCCTCGCCCAGCGCTGCCGGCGCGATGCCTACCAACGGCACGTCGAGCCGCCGCGCCGCCTCGACGTAGGCCCAGGTCGCCGCCTTGCCCTGTTCGGTCGCTAGAACCTCGATCGATGCAACCGGGAGCCGGAACGTCTCAAGGGCGAGGCGCACGACCCGCTCGATGTCCTCGGGTCTGACGTCGCGCCGGGTTCCGATGCCAGCGGCGATCATGGCTTCCTCGCCCACCACTGCACGATCGGCGCCGCCGGGCGCCAGACGAAGACATTGCTGCTGCCGGCCTTGCCGGCGCGGGCGATATCGAGCCGCACGATCTCGCCGCCGTGACGGCCGAAAAGCTCGACGAGGCGTGCCTGGCTGGCCAGCGAGACAGCGTTCGCGACCAGCCGGCCGCCCGGCCTGAGGGCGGCCCACGCCGCCTCGAACGTGCCGTCGTTCGACAGCCCGCCGCCCAGGAACACGGCGTCGGGCGTCGGCAGGCCGCGCAGCGTCTGGGGCGCGCGGCCTTCGATGATCTCAAGCTCCGGCGTGCTGAGGCGGGCGGCGTTGCGGGCGGCCCGCGCGGCGCGTTCGGCGTTGGCCTCGATGCCGATCGCCCGCAGCGACGGATGCCGCAACAGCCACTCGATGGCGATCGAGCCGGCACCAAGGCCGATGTCCCACAGAAGTTCACCGTTGCGGGGCGCGAGCGTCGAGAGGGTCACGGCACGGACCTCGCGCTTGGTGAGCTGGCCGTCGTTCTCGAACAGCTCGTCGGCAAGGCCGGGTGACAAGTCGATGATCGTCGCGTCGTCGCCGGCTACCACGTCGAGCGCGATCGTGTTCAGCGGGTCGACGTCGGCGAGGTCGAAGGTCGCAGCGACCGCCGGTCGAATCCTTTCGTCCGGTCCGCCAAGCCTTTCGAGGACGACCATACGCGACCCGCCCATGCCGCGTTCGGTCAGCAGCCGCGCCAGCTGCGCCGGCGTCTCGCCGTCCCACGACAGGGCGAGCAGTCGAGCGCCCGGCTGGAGATGGCGAATGACGCCGGCAAGAGGCCGGCCGTGCAGGCTGACCATCGACACGGCCTGCTGCGTCCAGCCGAGCCGGGCCGCGGCCAGACTGAAGGCCGAGGGTGCCGGAAGACAGAGAACCTCGTCCGGCGCGAAGCGGCGCAACAGCATCGTGCCGACGCCGTAGTGAAGGGGATCGCCGCTGGCCAGCACCACGACGGCGCGGCCTCGGTTCTGCTCGATCTCCGGTAGCGCCTCGGTCATCGGGCTGGGCCAAGGCAACTGGCGGCCGCGCAGCAGAGGCGCTGCGAGCGCGAGGTGGCGTTCGCCGCCGACCACGAGCTCGGCGTCACCGACCAGGCGGCGCGCCACGGCCGAGAGTCCCGCCACCCCGTCCTCGCCGATCCCGACGATGGACAGCCATCGGGCCGTCATGCAGTGTCGCGGGTCAACCATGCGCATTCTCGTTCTCGGCGGCACGACAGAGGCGTCCGCGCTGGCCTGCTTGTTGGCGGAAGACGCGCGGTTTGACGCGACGCTGTCGCTGGCCGGCCGCACGGCGGTGCCGCGCGCCCAGCCGATCCCGATGCGGCTCGGCGGCTTCGGCGGCCTCGCCGGCCTCGGGCGCTGGCTCGCCGAGCAGCGGGTCGAAGCGGTGATCGATGCCACCCATCCTTACGCCGCGCAGATCTCGGCCCATGCGGTCGAGGCGTGTCGGCAGGGCGGGGTGCCGCTGGTCTCGATCGTGCGGCCGCCCTGGGAGGCCGGACCCGGCGACGCGTGGCGCGCGGTGGCCAGCGTCGAAGAGGCAGCCGGTGCGCTGGGCGCGACGCCGTGCCGCGTCTTCCTCGGGGTCGGCCGCCAGGAACTGCACCGCTTCGCCGCGGCGCCCCAGCATCGCTACGTGGCGCGCGTGATCGATCCGCCGCAGGGCGAGGCGCTGCCGCCCGACCTGCGTCTCGTGACGGCGCGTGGTCCATTCGAGCGCACGGCCGAGCGGGCCCTGCTCAAGACCGAGTGCATCGATGTCGTCGTTAGCAAGAACTCCGGCGGGGTGGCGACCTTCGCCAAGCTCGAGGCGGCGCGCGATCTCGGTCTGCCGGTGATCATGGTCGCCCGGCCGGAAAAGCCGGCGGGTCATCGGGTCACGACCCCGGGAGAGGCCTTGCGCTGGCTGGCCGAGGGTCGCTCCACCTCGCTGCGCGGCGTGTAGATCCAGCGGCCGACGCGCCGCGTGCTGCGCGCGCCCACGATCACCAGGGTGCGCATGTCGGCGCGGCCCGGGTCGGCCGTATCCAGGGTCGCCTCGACGACGGTGCAATTCGGAGTTCCGGCGGCGCGCACGAACAGCACCGTGGTGTCGGCGGGCTTGCGCGCGCGCAGCAGCCGCAGCGCATCGCCCAGCTGGTGCGGCCTCGCGCGCGAGGCCGGGTTGTAGAGCGCGATCACGAAGTCGCCGTCCGCCGCCGCGGCGATGCGGCGCTCGATGGTCGCCCGAGATTTGAGGTTGTCCGACAGCGAGATCGCGCAGAAGTCGCCGCCCAGCGGCGCGCCGACCGCGGCCGCAGCGGCCAGCATCGCGGTGACGCCGGGCTCGACGCGGATGTCGAGCGCCGTCCAGCGCGGGTCGCCCTTCTCGATCGCTTCGAACACGGCAGCCGCCATCGCGAACACGCCCGGATCGCCGCCCGACACGACGGCCACGTGGCGGCCCCGCGCGGCGAGCTCGAGCGCCTGCCGGGCGCGGTCGAGTTCGACGCCATTGTCCGAGGCGTGCCGCGTCTGGTCGCCGCGTCGCGCCGGAATGCGGTCGAGGTACGGGCCGTAGCCAACCAGATCTGTCGCGCGCTCGATCGCAGCCGCCGTGGCGGGCGTCATGAGGTCGGGATGGCCGGGACCGGTCCCGACCACGACCAGCGAGCCCAGCGGTGACACGGTCAAATCTGCCTCCCGTTGCCCGGGACCAGAATCATGCCGAAGTACGGGCCGCGTGGATCGTTGCAGTCCGCGAGCGGCTGGATTCGTTCGCCGGGCATCGTGCCGCGCTCGACGTAGACGGCCCGCGACAGCAGGCCGGCGCTTTCCACCGCGCGGCGCACCTTCGCGAGATTGCGGCCGACCTTCATGATGACCGCCGCGTCGGTCGCCTTCAGGCGTGTCGCGAGGGTGGCCTCCTCGAGGGTGCCCGGCAGGACAGTCAGCGTGTCGTCTCCCCAGGTGATGGGCGTCCCCGCCCGCGTCCAGCAGCCCGACATGCCGGTGACGCCCGGCACGACCTCGACCGGGAACAGCGACACGAGCCGCCGCCACATGTGCATGAAGGAACCGTAAAAGAACGGGTCGCCCTCGGCCAGCAGGCCGACCGACGCGCCGCCGGTGAGAAGATCGGCAAGCCGCTCGTGGCTCTCTCGGTAGAAGGCGCCAATCTGCTGCTGGTACGCCGCGCCGCTCGCCGGCAATTCCTCCGTTACCGGGTACTCGAGGCGCAGTTCCGTGCGGCCCGCCACCACCAGCGGCTCGACGATGCGCCGGGCCTTGCCCTGCTGCCCACGTTTGGCGAAGTAGGCCACGACGTCGACCGAGCGCACGAGGCCGGCGGCGCGCAGCGTGAGGTAACGCACGTCGCCGGGACCGACGCCGATGCCGTAGAGGGTGCCGGGAGTCGCCGAGCCGGCGAGGGCGTCGAGCGGGCTCATTCCGCCTCGCTCGCCAGCGCGTTGACGGCGGCCACGGCCATCGCGCTGCCGCCCTTGCGTCCCTTGACGATGAGGAACGGCACCCGGCCGTCGGCCGCCAGCTCGTCCTTCGATTCCGCCGCGCCCACGAAGCCGACCGGCAGGCCGATGATCGCCGCCGGCCGCGGCGCGCCCGCGTCGAGCATCTCTAGCAGGCGGAACAGCGCGGTCGGCGCGTTACCGATCGCCACCAACGACCCGGCCAGCCGGTCGCGCCACAAGTCCAGGGCGGCCGCCGTCCGCGTGTTGCCGATCCGGCGGGCGAGTTCGGGCACGCCGGGGTCGCCCAGCGTGCAGACCACCTCGTTCGCCGCCGGCAGCCTAGGCCGGGTGATGCCGTTGGCGACCATGCGCGCGTCGCACAGGATCGGCGCGCCGGCCACCAGGGCCTCGCGGGCCCGCTCGGCGAAGGTCGGCGACATCACGATGTCGCGCGCGACATCGGTCATGCCGCAGGCATGGATGATGCGCACGGCGACCCGTTCCTCGAGGGGCGAGAAGCAGGCGAGCTCGGATTCGGATCGGATGATGGCGAAGGACCGGCGATATATCTCGTCGCCGTCGCGGATGTAGTCGCGGGTGCTCATAGCTCGCTGGACGTTATCGTGTAGAGGATGGGGTCGTGCGGTGTTCCGTTCCGGACGATGCCGTACCGGCCGTTCATGCCGACCAGCACGAGGTCGGCCGGGGCCGAGCGGGCGCAACCCTTGGCGCATCCGGAGAGATGGACGGTGCCGTCGAAGCCGCGGTCGGCCAGCAGGCGCGCCGCGCGCCGCGTGTCGACCGTGCTCGAACGGCAGTCTGGGGCTCCGGGACAGGCGTCGATGCGCAGGATCGGGTCGTCGTCGCTGACGATCAGGCCGAGCGTGGCGGCGCCCGCAAGCGGACCGTCGACGTAGAGCGCGCGCCACGGCGACAGCCGGATCTCGGTGGCGCCGGCCGCGGCGGCGAGATCGGCCACGCCGCGCAGCTGCGCCGAGGTCAGCCGGCCGAATGGACCGGCGATGCCGGGCGGCGGCCGGCGGACCGCGAGGGGCGGCACGGGCGCCGCCAGCGGCCGCTGCTGGCCGAGCGCGAGGTCGATCGCGGCGGCGACCGCGCGCGAACGCTCCGCCGTCCCCAGCCATTTCCCGCGTGCGCGCACCGCCACGCCCTGCGGCAGGAGGCAGAGCGCGATGTCGGCGCGCTGGTCGAGCAGGGTCGGGAAGGTGCCGTCATCGACCAGCCAGCCGAACTTGGCGGGCAGGGCATGCAGCCGGCGGTCAGCGACGATCGCCTCGGCGAGCTCGCTCGCGAGCCGTCGCGCTTCGGTGCCGGCGAACGGACCGACCATGACGTTCCGCGCCGCCTCGGACTGGGCGTCGCGGTCGAGCAGGGCGAGGCTGGCCAGCGCGTCCTGGAGAGGGGCGAGGGACCCGGGCGCCACGCCGCGTAGCTGCAGGTTGGCCCGGCGCGTCAGGTCGAGCAGGCCGCTGCCATGGCGCGCGGCGGCCTCGGCGACGCCGCGGGCCTGGTCGACCGTCAGCGCACTGTTCCAGGGGCGCACCCGCACGATCAGCCCGTCGCCGCTTTCCATCGGCCGAAGGGCGCCGGGGCACCAGCCTTTCACGGTATAGGTCATAGGGCGCTCAAGGAGTTGCGGCGCGTGACCCATAAGCCCCGTGCCTGCGCATCCCGCAGCCGCTCGACGATGGCGTCGGCGCCGGCGGGATTGGCCGACCTGATTGCCGTAAAGACTGCCTCGTCCGCGATCAAGGCGGCGTATGTTGCATCGAACAGGGACGGTGGGACGACCTCGGCGGTGGCCGCGAAAGCGTACAGGGAATCGACGGCTTGGGCGATTTCCGCTACCCCGTTGTGGCCGTGGCCGAGCATGCCCGCGATCCACCGGGGATTGGTCAGGCGTCCGCGCACGATGCGGGCGATTTCCTCCGACAGGCGGCGCACCGCGGGTTGTTCCGGCTGGCTGGTGTCGAGATGGTAGAGTTCCGGGGCGTTCCCGAGGGTCGCCGCCGCGGCGGCGAAGCCGCCGGCGAAGTCGGCCACGCCGTCGCCGTCCAGCACGTCCCGCTCGCGGTCGTCCTGCGGATGGACTAGCGCATCGGCTTCCGCAACCAGCCGCCGGAACGTCTCCGGCGCGGCCCGGACTACGTCCGCGCCGCCGTAGGCGTGAGTGGCGCCAGACAGGTAGGCCTGTCCGAGGTCGGCGCGCGCCTGCCACGCGCCGTCGAGCGCCAGCGCGCTGGTCCGCGCGCCGTAGTTGCCGGGGGCGCTGCCGAACACGCGCGCCAGGTCCTCGCCACGGCGGCCGGCCTCGGCGAGCGGGTTGTCGATCGCCTCATCGTCCAGCGCCGCGACCCGGCGCACCGCGAGGTCGAACAGCGCGATCTGGCTCTCGAAGATGTCGCGGAACAGCCCGGAGATGCGCAGCGTGACGTCGATGCGCGGCCGGCCCAGCACCGCCGTCGGCAGCACCTCGATGCCCGTCACGCGGTTGGATCCCTCGTTCCAGACCGGCCTGACGCCGAGGTAGGAAAAGGCCTGCGCCAAGTCGTCGCCGCCGGTCCGCAGCGAGGCCGAGGCCCACAGGTCGATGACCAGCGCACGCGGATAGTCGCCCTGGTCCTGGAGGTAGCGGCGCACCACCTCGTCCGCCGCGCGCTTGCCGATCGCCAGCGCCGTGCGGGTCGGGATGGCGCGCGGGTCGATCGAGCTGAGGTTGCGGCCGGTGGGCAGCACGTCGGGCCGGCCGCGCGAGGGCGCGCCGGCCGGGCCGGGGCGCACCCGGCGGCCGTCGAGGGCGGCCAGCAGGCCGGCCCGTTCGCCGACGGCGCACGCCTCGAAGCGCTCGTCTTCGACGCGGCCATAGACGTGCAGCTGGTCGCGCACGAACAGGTTCTTGATGTCGCACAGCTGGGCATCGAGCTTGGCGACGGCTTCCCGGTTGGGTTCGCTCTTCACGAGGCCGCACTCGGCGGCCAGTCCCGAGTTCCAGGCGCGCTCGACGATCTCGGCCTCGAGGTACTGCAGCCGCCGCCGGTCCAGTCCGTCGGCGGCGGCGTACTCCTCGATGATGCACTCCAGCTCGGCGAGGTCGCCGTGCAGGCCGGCTGTGCTGAGCGGCGGCGTCAGGTGGCCGAGGGTCACCGCCGACAGGCGTCGCTTGGCCTGCATGGCCTCGCCGGGGTTGTTGACGATGAACGGGTAGATGACAGGCACCGGCCCGAGGACCCGTTCGGGCCAGCACTCGGCTGAAAGGGCCAGCGCCTTGCCCGGCAGCCATTCCAGCGTGCCATGGGTGCCGACATGCACGAGGGCGTCGATTTTCTCGTCCTCGCGCAGCCAGCGGTAGGTTTCGACGTAAGTCGCGTTCGGCTCCGCCTCGACATCGTGATAGCCCGAGCTGCGGTCGGGCTGCAGCAGAACGATGATCTTGCCGCACCGCACGTACGCGTCGTTGCCGTGTAGCAGCGGCACGATATCGGCGTCGCGCCACGGTCGCGGGCCGGTGTCGAAGCCGGCATCGCGCAGCAGGTCGAGGATCTCGACGGTGCTGCGCAAGGTGTCGAGGCCGACGGCGTAGCCGGCGCGGCCACTGCGTGCCGGGTAGTTCGAGAGCATGATGGCGAGGCGGCGGTCGTGCCGCGGCGTCGTCGCGAGCCGCACCCAGCCGGCCGCCAGCCGCGCCACGTAGTCGACGCGGTCGGGCAGAGGCGAATGGCGGACGCTGGCATACTCGAGCCGCGGGTCCGCGGGCGCTTCCTCCTTGAAGGAGATTGCGCGGGTCAGCAGCCGGCCGTCGAGTTCCGGCAGCACGACGTTCATCGCCATGTCGGTCGGCGACAGGCCGCGCGGCGAGTCCCGCCACGAGCGCTCGTCGCTGCCGGCCAGCACGACCTGCAGCACGGGCGCGTCGGCGGCGTCGAGGATCGTCGAGTCGTCCTCGCGCAGCGCCGAGAAGGCGGTCGTGTTCAGTATGATCGAGGGGCGATAGCGCTCGATCAGCGCGGCCAGCGGCGCCTCGACGGCCGGGTCCTTCAGGCTGCTGACCGCGACCGCCAGCGGCGCCAGCCCCTGCGCCCGCAGGGCCGCTGCCAGGTCGTCGATCGGCGCGGTGTCCGCGGCGACGAGGTTGGCGCGATAAGACACGACGAGGGCGGTCGGTAGGCCTTCCGCCGGTTCGGCGGTGACGGTCATGGGGGCCACCGCGACGGGCGCGTCCCACGACAACGGGCGGCCGAGGAGGCTCGCGACGTGGCGCAGCGCCTGGCGCATGTTGTCGGGGCCGCCGGCCTGAAAGAAGCCGTCCAGCAGAGTCAGCGAGTCGCGGGGCATGGTCGAGGCGCTCTCAAGGCGCGGATCGGGCCGGCCGTCGCCGGGCAGCGCCGCGAACAGGATGCTGTGGTCGCGTGCCGCGTCGGCCAGCCGCTCGACGCCGTATCGCCAGTAGTCGAGCCCGCCCAGGCAACGCAGGAGGATGACGCGGGCCCGCGAGGCCACGTTGTCGACGTAGAGGTCGATCGACAGTGGGTGGCGCAGCCGTTTCAGGCTGGCGAGCCGCAATCCCGGCAGCAGGTCGGCATCGCGTGGCCACGCCACGGCGAGCGCGGAGAGGTCGCTGTCGGAGAACGACAGGACGACGATCTCAGCTGGAGAATGACCGAGGTCGACCGCCTGGTCCGCCTCGTCGAGGCCCGCCAACTGTGTCGCGAGCACATGCATGGCTAGCCCAGAAGGACAGTCCGGACCGCCGCCTGGTCGATGCCTTTTTCGGCGATGACGACGAAGCGCCCGCGACGCGCCTCGCCTGGCTTCCACGCGCGGTCGAAGTGGTGCTGGATGCGGCTGCCGACGCCCTGCACGAGGAGACGCATCGGCTTGCCCTCGACCTCGGCGAAGCCCTTGATCCGCAGCACGTCGTGCAGTTCGGCGGCCCGGGCGATGCGTTTCACGAGGTCCGGCACCGAGGGGACCGCCGGGATATCGAGCACGAAGGTTTCGAAGTCCTCGTGGTCGTGGTCTTCCTCGTTGTCGTGGTGCGAGGGACGGTTGGCCAAGTCGCCCTCCGCGGCGGCGCCAATGCCGAGTAGCACGGAGATCGGGACTTGGCCGTTCTCGGCTTCGACGACCTTCACCGCCCGCGGCAGGGTCTGCTCGATCTGCTCGTTCACCTGCTGCCGCTGGTCGGCTGAAATCAGGTCGGCCTTGTTCAGGATCACGAGATCGGCGCACAGGATCTGGTCTTCGAAGACCTCCTCCAGCGGGTTGTCGTGGTCCAGCGACGGGTCCTCCGCCCGCTGGCGGGCGAGCGCCTCGGGATTGTCGGCGAAACGGCCCGCAGCGACCGCCGAGCCATCGACGACCGCCACCACGCCGTCGACGGTCACGCGCGAGGCGATCGCCGGCCAGTTGAATGCCTGGACTAGGGGCTTTGGGAGGGCGAGGCCGGAGGTCTCTATGACGATGTGCTCGGGCGGCTGCGGCCGGTCGAGCAGCCCCGTCAGGGCTGGCACGAAGTCGTCGGCGACGGTGCAGCAGATGCAGCCGTTGGCCAGTTCGATGATCGAGTCCTCGCTGCAGCTCTCGATGCCGCAGTTCTTCAGGATCTCGCCGTCGATCCCAACGTCGCCGAACTCGTTTACGACGACGGCGAGGCGGCGGCCGTCGGCATTCTCGAGCACATGGCGGACGATCGTCGTCTTGCCGGCGCCGAGAAAGCCGGTGACGATTGTGCAGGGCACCTTGCCGAGGTCGTTCATGGACGCTTTCCTTCGAAGGCGAGGGGCGGGATGCGGGCGACGACGCCCTTGCGGAAGGACGGCGGGCGCTCGCGCAACGGCACGATGCCATTGGGCGCGTCGACGAGCTTGAGGGCGGCGTCGAACGTCTCGTCCGCGTGCGCCGCGGGGTCGATGTTGCCGATCACGTAGCCCCACTTGTCCTCGCCGGACAGGGCGATGGTGCAGGGTTGGTCGCACACCGCCAAGCACTCGACACGGCACACCGAGATCCGGTCGCCGACGGCTTGCGCAGCCACCCGGTTTTCCAGCGCGCTGGCGAGGGTTTCGCCCGGCCGCACCGGTGCGTCGTTCTCCTCGCCGCCAGGCTGGCGACAGGAAACGCAGACGAAGATCTTCACCATTCCAATACCCGTTGCGCCGGCGTCACTCGGATGCGGCCGGGGCGAACCTCGGCCAGAGAGAGCCGATGGCGGCGCCCGCGCTCGCCCAAAGCACGCCCTGGACGACCAGCGACAGCGCCGCGAAGCGGGCTACCAGCTCAGCCGGGACCCGGCTTTCGAGGACAGGCGGCTGCGGCGCGCCGATGATGTGGGGCAGGGCCAGCAACGCGAGGGCGCCAGCGAGGTAGGCCGGCCTGTCGACGTGCATGATCAGCCACAGCGCGAAGGCGGTCGCGACCGCCGTGCCGACCCACCATACCTGCCGGCCAGCGAGATCGCCCGCTGCGCTGCCGGGCAGTTCTGGCGTGAGGCCGGCAGCGGGCGCCAGACCGACCGCGATGAATCCCGCCACGGACCAGACGAGGGCACGGCGACGATCGATGGGAACGCCGGCGACGAGCATGGCGGCAAGCAGCAGGAAGGAGACGGCGACCGCGGTGGCGACCGTCGCAAGCGCGGTGAAGCCGAAACGCTCCAGCCCTTCCTTCGGCTTCCAGCCCTCGCCGTGCTCATGTTCTTGGGCGCGGCGGGGGGTGGTCTGGTCATGACCGTGGGCGTGCGCCGGCTGGCCGGACGCGGGTGCGCTCGCGGCTCCGCTGCTGGCGGCAGCGGTCTCGTACGTCTCAGCCTTGAGGATCAGCGGGGTGGTCGCGACCTGCTGCAAAAGGGCGACCAACAGCCCAGCCAAAAGCCCGGCCAGAAGGCCGACCTTCAGAACCCGGACAACCATGGCCTGCCTTTAGTGGCAGGGAAAGCTCAGGCCGTGGCGCACGTCGTGCGCGGCGTTGTGGATGACCTCGGGCTGCGCGAAGCCGGTCAGGAAGAGCAATCCTACGCCGAGCACGAGGGCGGCCATCGCCGCCTTCAGGGCTTCGGTGCGGTCGAGGCTCTTCGAGCCGATTGCAACTGCTGTCGTCATCCGTCCTCCTACGCTGCCCCTCCGGCAGCCGATACAGTTCGTGGCGGCAGGTATCCTGGCTCGCATGCCTGGGCCCCGGACCGCCTTCCCAGCACGAATGCCAGTGGCTTCTGGTCGGGACCGCATGTTGACAGTTGCGGGGGCAGCTCCGGATTTGCCCTACGGCGTCACCGGTATTCCCTCTGGGCGCTTGTAACGGCGCTCCACCACGGGCATCAGATAGCCCCGGCCTTCCGCCGATGTCAAACGGGCCGACAGGAGGACCTGCATGGCAACTGAAATGGACCAGGACGCTCGGCACAAGGTCAAGATGGCCAACCGCAAGGCCATCCAGGATGCCGAGGTCGCCGGCAAGACCCTCGAGAAGGGCTTGCTGGTCGTCCACACCGGGAAGGGAAAGGGCAAGTCCACGGCGGCCTTCGGCTTGCTGCTCCGGGCGGTCGGCCGCGGCTTTCGCTGCGGCGTCGTCCAGTTCGGCAAGGGGGCCTGGCAGTCCGGGGAGCGGACGGCCATGGAGCGGTTCGGCGACCAGGTCGAGTGGCACACGCTGGGCGAGGGCTTCACCTGGGAAACCCAGGACCGGGCGCGGGACGTAGGCGCTGCCGAGCGCGCGTGGGCCGCGACCGAGCGGCTGATGGCCGATCCGACGATCCGGCTGATCGTGCTGGACGAGCTCAACATCGCGCTGCGCTACGATCATCTCGACAAGGGGCGCGTCGCGGCCGCGCTGAAAGCCCGCCGGCCCGACCAGCACATCGTTGTGACCGGGCGCAACGCGCCGCCAGAACTGGTCGAGGCCGCCGACCTGGTGACCGAGATGACCCTAGTGAAGCATCACTTCGCGGCCGGCGTGAAGGCGCAGAAAGGGATCGAGTTTTGAGCCGTGCCCTGATGATCCAGGGCACCGGCTCCGACGTCGGCAAGTCCATGATCATCAGCGGGCTCGCCCGCGTGTTCGCGCGCCGGGGAATGCGCGTGAGGCCGTTCAAGCCGCAGAACATGTCGAACAACGCGGCGGTCACGGCCGACGGCGGCGAGATCGGGCGGGCCCAGGCGCTGCAGGCGCGGGCGGCCGGCGTGCCGCCGACCGTTCACATGAACCCGGTCCTGCTGAAGCCCCAGAGCGAGATCGGATCGCAGGTCGTCGTGCAGGGCAAGGTCGTGGGCACGTTCAAGGCGCGCGAGTACCAGGCCCTGAAGCCCGGCTTCCTCGAGGCCGTGCTGGAAAGTTTCGCCCTCCTGTCGGCCGACTCCGACCTCGTGCTGGTCGAGGGAGCGGGGTCGGCGGCCGAGGTCAACCTGCGGCGCAACGACATCGCTAACATGGGCTTCGCCCATGCGGCCGGCGTGCCGGTCGTCCTGCTGGGCGACATCGATCGGGGCGGGGTGATCGCGAGCCTGGTCGGCACGAAGGCGGTGGTCGACCCCGCCGACGCGGCGCGCATCGTCGGCTTCATCGTCAATCGCTTCCGCGGCGACCCCGCGCTGTTCGAGGACGGGATGAGGACCATCGCCCGCCATACCGGGTGGCGGTCGCTGGGACTGGTGCCGCACTTCCCGCTCGCCGCGCGGTTGCCGGCCGAGGATGCGCTCGGCCTGCCGGTGCGCGGCGATGGCCGCGGCACGAAGATCGCCGTGCTCGCCTATCCGCGGATCTCCAACTTCGACGACTTCGACCCGCTACAGCAGGAGCCCGGCGTCGATCTCGTGTTCGTGAGGCCGCACGAGGCGATCCCGGGAGACGCGGCGCTCGTCATCCTGCCTGGATCCAAGTCCACCATCGCCGACCTTGCCGTGCTCCGGGAGGCGGGTTGGGACATCGACCTGCAGGGACACGTCCGCCGCGGCGGGCGCGTGCTCGGCATCTGCGGCGGCTACCAGATGCTGGGCCGGAGCATCGCCGATCCAGCGGGCATCGAGGGGCCGGCGACGACGGTCCCGGGCCTCGGATGGCTCGACATCGACACGGTGCTCGCCGGCGACAAGGTGCTCGTCGAGACCGCGGGCCAGTCGTGCGACGGTCAGGTTCCGTTCCGTGGATACGAGATGCACGTCGGGCGAACGGTGGGGACCGCGCCGCCGCTGCTGACTCTCGCCTCGGACCAAGCCGACGGTGCCGTCGATCGCACGGGCCGGATTTCCGGCTGCTACATCCACGGGCTGCTATCGGACGATCGCATGCGCCGTCACTGGCTGGCGCGCGTCGGCGTGGCATCCTCCGACCTGCGCTACGAATCGGAAGTCGATGCGACGCTCGACCGGTTGGCGGACCACCTCGAGGCCCACGTCGATTGCGACGGGTTGCTTGCGCTGGCGCGCGCCCCGGCGATCACCAAAGGCTGATCGCGAAGAGCAGCGTGAGCACGGCGGCCTGGAAGACGCAGGCCAGCCTGTAAAGCCGCAGCGCCTGCCGGATGTCCGACGCGCCGAGCTCGCTGCGGCCATCGCCTATCCAGTGGCCCTGCTCGAGGTCGCCGTGGTACGAGCGCGGCCCGGCCAGCCGGTAGCCGAGCGCGCCGGCCATGGCGGACTCCGGCCAACCCGCATTGGGCGATTCGTGGTGCCGGGCATCGCGCAGGACGGTGCGCCACGCCGCGCGCGGCGAGGCGGAGCGCACGAGTCCGGCCGCCAGGACAAGCCAGAGCGCGGCCAGCCGCGACGCCGGCAGGTTGACGAGATCGTCGAGCCGCGCCGCCGCCCAGCCGAAGGCGAGATGACGGTCGGACTTGTGCCCGATCATGCTGTCCGCCGTGTTGATCGCTTTGTAGGTGATCGCGCCGGGCAGGCCGGCGGCGGTCATCCAGAACAGCGGCGCCACGATCCCGTCGGAGAAGTTCTCGGCGAGGCTCTCTATCGCGGCGCGGCTGACCCCGGCTTCCGTGAGTTCGCGCGTATCGCGCCCGACAATCATCGAGACGGCGCGCCGTCCGCCATCGATGTCGTCCGTCTCGAGGGCTCTGGCCACGGCGACGACATGCGTGTCGAGGCTGCGCTGGGCGAGCAGGCTCGACCCCAGGATGCCGCACGCCACGGCGGGCAGGAGCGCCTGCAGGAGGCAGCCGACCGCCAGCGAAACCGCGAGGAGAAGCAGGACGGTCGCGACACCGCGCAGTCGGCGGACGTCGAAGTTCGCGCGCGGGTCATTCCATGTCCGGTCGCACCAGCCGATCAGCCGTCCGAGCCAGATCACGGGATGGCCGATCGCGCGATAGAGCGCGTCAGGATAGGACACGATCGCTTCCAGTACGACGGCGACGAGGGCGATCCCGAGAAACATCGCGACGACGTACTACGCGAGGGCCGCGGGAGTCACTTCAATCACGCCCTTGGCGGAGAGTCTCTTGCACCGCCTGCCATTGGGTGTCCCCCGCGGGGATGCCGAGGCGGATCAGGCGCCGCGACCATGGAAAGGTGCGCGACCAGATGCGCCGCCGGGCCAGCATGGCCTGCGCGGCGGCGGCGTCCTCGGTGTCGAACAGGCGAAACAGCGGCGTGCCGCCGACGAGCGTCCAGCCCGCCCCTGCGACGAGCGCGTCCAGGGCTGCGGCATCGCGTGCCAGCCGCCCCCGGGTAGACTGGGCCCAGCTTGGGTCGCGCAGCGCGATGGCTCCCGCGACTAGCGCCGGCCCCGACACGGCCCATGGCCCTGCAAGTTCTGCGAGGCTCCGGATGATATCGGCCGGGCCGAGAGCAAAGCCCAGCCGTATGCCGGCGAGGCCATAGAACTTGCCGAAGGAGCGCAGGACGACGAACCGTTCAGTGCCCGCCCGCGAGGCAATCGAGATGGACGGCGTAGGGTCGGCGAAGCTTTCGTCGACGATCAGAAGGCCGACCTCCTTCGACAATGCGATAAGGTCATCCGGCGCGTGGACACGGCCATCGGGATTGTTGGGATTGACCACGACGGCGAGGTCGGCGCCACAAAGCGCCTCAAGCCGGTTGTGCTCGCGCACTTCCCATCCCTGGGCCGTCAGCGCGGATGCATATTCGTTATAGGTCGGTGCGAGGACCACCGCTCGACCTGCGCCGCCCAGACGAGGGATCATCTGGATGGCCGCCTGCGCCCCAGCCAGCGGGACCAGAGGGGCGTGGCTGCCGTATGCGTCGCGCGCCGCTGCGACGAGTTGGTCCATCGCCCCACGGGTCGGGAGGCAATGCCAAGCGGCCGGAGGTATATCCGGCAGGGGATACGGCATCTGGTTGATGCCCGTTGAAAGGTCGATCCACTCGGCCTCGCTGCCGCCGAACCGGGCGACAGCGGCGCCTATGTCTCCGCCGTGATCGCGCGGCGTGCTGGCGTGCATGGGGGCGTCGCTGTTCATGAGGGCCTGTCTGTCGATGTGTCAGGCGACCTAGCATAGGCGACTATCCACCCCGGGAGAAACTACTTCAATTCTGCTCCTCTGCTTGGCCATCGTCCCTCCAAGGTCCAGTTTAGGTTGCTTGGAAGTAGTCACTGCGACACATTGATTGTTGGATCGTCCTCTCACGGAATCGAGCTTTCGCCTGCGCATAAGGCCCTTGACCAGGGGAGGGCAGGTGGCAGTCGTCAACGACGGATGCGTCGATAACCAGCTAATGAAGTGATGTGACCAACAGAACGCAAACTGAACCGTCCCGGGTTTGTCGGAGGCTCCAACCCTTGAGAGATTGGAGCGACGACAAGCAAGACAGCGAACAAGTTTTCGACTGAAGTGCGCGAACGAGCGATCCGGTTGGTGCTGGATCACGAAGCTGACCATGGATCGCGTTGGGCCACGATGGTGTCGATTGCGTCCAAGATCGGCTGCACGGCACAAACGTTGAACGAGTGGGTGAAGAAGGCGGAGCGTGACAGCGGGAAGCGCGGCCTGACTAGCGATATGGCAGCCAAGCTCAAGGCGCTCGAGCGGGAGAACCGTGAGCTTCGTCAGGCCAATGAGATCCTGCGCAAGGCGAGCGCGTATTTTGCCCAGGCGGAGCTCGACCGCCGACACAAGCCATGATCGCCTTCATCGACGATCGCCGCGGCGCGTATGGGGTCGAGCCGATCTGCAGGGTGCTGCCGATCGCCCCATCGACCTACCATGCTCATGTCGACCAGCGGGCCGATCCGACGAGGCGATCGGTTCTAACGAAGCGGGATGGTGCCCTGATGCCGGAGATTCGCCGGGTGTTCGAGGAGAACTTCGGCGTCTATGGCGTGCGCAAGGTCTGGCGGCAGCTCAATCGTGAGGGCCATGAAGTGGCGCGCTGCACTGTGGCGCGACTGATGCAAACGCTTGGATTGCAGGGCGTGGTCCGTGGCAAGCCGGTGCGAACCACAATCGGCGACAGAGCCGCACCATGCCCGCTGGACCACGTCAATCGGCAGTTCAAGGCGGAGCATCCGAACGCGTTGTGGCTGTCCGACTTCACCTATGTGGCGAACTGGGCAGGCTTCGTCTACGTGGCCTTCGTGATCGATGCCTATGCTCGCTGCATCGTCGGCTGGCGAGTCAGCAGGACGGCCCACGCCGGCTTCGTGCTCGATGCACTGGAGCAGGCTCTGCGCAACCGACGGCCCCTTCATTGCGGCGGGCTGGTCCATCACAGCGATCGAGGCAGCCAGTACGTCTCGATCAAGTATACTGAACGTCTGGCCGACGCTGGTATCGAGCCGTCGGTGGGCAGCGTCGGCGACAGCTACGACAATGCTCTGGCCGAGACCATCAACGGACTTTACAAGGCCGAGGTCATTCATCGGCGCAAGCCGTGGCGGTCATTCGAAGCCGTCGAGTTCGCGACGCTGGAATGGGTCGACTGGTTCAACAATCGCCGGCTGATGGAGCCCATCGGCAACATCCCGCCGGCCGAGGCCGAGGAGCGCTACTACGCCATGCTCGACGAGCGCAAACTGGCAGCGTGACTCAAACCAAACAGCCTCCGGCAAACCCGGGGCGGTTCAGTTCCGGACGGACCAGGGATCTCCCCTTCAATGAATCTCTGTTGGTTTGTGCAACAGATGGGGAGGGCGGCGCGGAGCTCTTTAGCGTACGTGACGAAGGTACCTTGCGGTACATTCGAGGACGGAAATCCGATTGCGGGACGGATCCTTCACTCGGTCTCGCTGGCCGACATGGCGATCGGGATGGCCTCCAATTTGGTAACGTGTTCATGCATCACAAGTATAGCGCGTCGCAAAGCGTGGTTATTCTCGGCCGATGGACATCTCCGCGCCTCCTTGAGGCGATAAGCGACCTCTTCGGAATGCGCCATGGATTGGTTGAACATACCGATGAAGAAGGCTTGCCCCTCCGGTGGTCGGAGTTGGTGGATGCGTGCAAGCGCATTCAAGAGAAAAGTGCGATGCTCCTCGCTGTCTGGGTCACCATTCATATGACCGCAGGCTTCGTGGACGTGAGCTGCATAGTCGTAAAGCGCAGACAGTTTCATGGAATGCACCTCGCTATTGGTGGTTGACCCGACCGCCTAACCGGTCGCGCCAATGGCGAGGTCCGACCTGATGCACTGAGCGTGGTGGTGACTGCATCGAGGGTCTAGGTATCTCTGCAACCCTTTATCGCAGAGAGATGACTGCGAATCGTTAGCGCTTGCCTTGGCCTCGCGTGTTGCCAGTATTCGCGGACCGATTTGGGCGGACAGTTCTGGGTGGGGATGTAGCTCTTCACTGGAATATCAAATCAGATGAGCGTCTTTTCGAGGTCTGGTGCGACGGCCTCGTCGAAGCTTCCGAAGTTCACAAGATGTTGGAGGTGCTGAACGGCTCCGGCGCGCTTGGTTACCG
>VFQN01003408.1_pt1 | contig 22794 bp, 19 predicted proteins | sample 3512371 | NCBI WGS metagenome assembly VFQN01 (sample SAMN10412370, study PRJNA504923) | tailings metagenome | isolation source: Replicate 2 from Balatoc abandoned mine | place: Philippines: Itogon, Benguet | collected 2017-08-28
CGATGGCCGCCACCAGCATCATGCCCTCGGCGCCGAGGTTGACGATGCCGGCGCGTTCGTTGATCAAGAGGCCGAGCGCCGCGATGGCCAGCACGGTGCCGGCATTGAAGGTGGCGGCCAGCAGCAGGGCGAATGCGTCCATCTCAGGCCTCCTTCGGGGTGCTGGCGGCAACGGTCCTGGCGGCCCGCGGTTGTGCGGGCTTCCAGCGCAAGCGATAGGCGATCAGCGTGTCGCAGGCCAGCAGCGTGAACAGCAGCAGGCCCTGGAACACGCCGGTCAGCGACTTGGGCAGGCCCAGCCGCGACTGCGCCAGTTCGCCGCCGATGTAGAACATGCTCATCAGCACGGCCGCGAAGATCGCGCCGACCGGATGCAGCCGGCCGACGAAGGCCACGATGATGGCCGCGAAGCCGTAGCCCGCCGGCACGTGCGGCGTCAGCTGGGCCAGCGGCCCGGCGACTTCCAGCGCGCCGGCCAGGCCCGCCATGCCGCCGGACAGCAGCAGCGCCATCCACAGGGCCTTGCGCGAGGAGAAGCCGGCGTAGCGCGCCGCCGCCGGCGCGAGGCCGCCCACCTGCAGCTGGAAGCCGGCATAGGTGCGGAACAGCAGCACCCAGAAGGCGAGCACCGCGAACAAGGCGATCAGCAAGCCGATGTTGACGCGGAAGCCGTCGACCAGCCGCGGCACCTGGGTGCTCTTGAGGAAGGTGATGGTCTGCGGGAAGTTGTAGCCCGCCGGGTCCTTCCAGGGCCCGTAGACGAGGTAGCCGAGCACCATGTCGGCGATGTAGACCATCATCAGGCTGACGAGGATCTCGCTGGCGTTGAAACGGTCGCGCAGCAGCGCGACGATGCCGGCCCAGACCATGCCACCGACGACACCGGCCAGCAGCACCGCGATCACGAACCAGCGGCCGGTCTCCGGCCCGGCCTGCATGGCCATGCCGCCGGCGAAGATCGCGCCGATCACGAACTGGCCTTCGGCGCCGATGTTCCACACGTTGGAGCGGAAGCACACCGCCAGGCCGAGTGCGATCAGCAGCAGCGGCGTGGCCTTCATCGCCAGCTCCGACAGGGCGTAGGCACTCTTCACCGGCTCGACGAAGAACACCTGCAGGCCGCGCACCGGGTCCTTGCCCAGCGCGACGAACAGCAGCGTGCCGATCACCACCGTGATCGCCAGCGCCAGCAGCGGCGAGGCGATCGACATCAACTTGGACGGCTCGGGCCGCGCTTCAAGCTTCAGCATGGCTGGCCTCCTTCGCCGCGGTCTTGTTCCACAGCCCCGACATCCACTCGCCGATCATCTCGATGGTCGCCTTCGAGGTGTCCACGCTGGGCGAGACGCGCCCCTGCGCGATCACCACCATGCGGTCGCAGATCTCGAACAGCTCGTCGAGCTCCTCGCTGACCACCAGCACCGCGCAGCCCTTGTCGCGCAGCGCCAGCAGTTCGCCGCGGATCTGCGCCGCCGCGCCGACGTCCACGCCCCAGGTGGGCTGCGAGACGATCAGCAGCTTCGGGTCGGCGTCGATCTCGCGGCCGACGATGAACTTCTGCAGGTTGCCGCCCGACAGGCTCTTGGCCGCCGCCTGCGGCCCGCCGGCCTTGACGTTGAAGCGCTTGATCAGCGCCTCGGCCAGCGCCTTCACCTCGCCGGTGCGGATCCAGCCGGCGCGGCTCACCGTGCCGGTGCGGGTGAGCAGCGTGTTTGCGGCGAGCGACAGCGTCGGCACCGCGCCGCGGCCGAGGCGCTCCTCGGGCACGAAGTGCAGGCCTTCCTTGCGGCGCCGGCGCGGCGAATCGTGGGCGATGTCCTGTCCGAACAGCTTGATGGAACCGGCCGGCGCGCGCAGGTCTTCGCCGGAGAGCGCGGCCATCAGCTCCTGCTGGCCGTTGCCGGAAACGCCGGCGATGCCGACGATCTCGCCGGCGCGCACGGCGAAGCCGATGTCGGCGAGCGCGGTGGCGAAAGGGTCGGCCTTGGGCACCGTGAGGCCCTTGACTTCCAGCACCGTGCCACCGAGCCTGGCCTGGATGTGCTGCAGCTGCGGCGGCTCGGCGCCGATCATCAGGCGCGACAGGCTGGCGTTGGTCTCCTGCGTCGGGTCGACCTCGCCGGTGACCTTGCCGCCGCGCAGCACGGTGCAGTGGTGGCACAGGGCGCGGATCTCGTCGAGCTTGTGGCTGATGTAGAGGATGGAGCAGCCTTCGTCGGCGAGCTGGCGCAGCGTGACGAAGAGCTTCTCCACCGCCTGCGGCGTGAGCACCGAGGTGGGCTCGTCGAGGATCAGCAGCTTCGGCTGGGTGAGCAGCGCGCGCACGATCTCCACCCGCTGGCGCTCGCCGACCGAGAGGGTGTGCACCGGGCGCAGCGGGTCGACGTCGAGGCCGTAGCTCGCGGCCACCTGGTTGATGCGCTCGATCACCTGGGCCAGCGACAGGCTCTTGTCCAGGCCCAGCCAGACGTTCTCGGCCGCGGTCAGCGTGTCGAACAGGCTGAAGTGCTGGTAGACCATGCTGATGCCGAGCTGGCGCGCCTGCGCGGGCGAAGCGATCTGCACCGGCTGGCCGTTCCAGCGGATCTCGCCCTCGTCGGGGCGGACCGCGCCGTAGATCATCTTCATCATGGTCGACTTGCCCGCGCCGTTCTCGCCCAGCACGGCGTGGATCTCGCCGGGCTTGACGCGCAGGTTGACGCGGTCGTTGGCCTTCACGGCCGGGTACTGCTTGCTGATGTCGATCAGCTCGAGTCGCAGCATCTTCGTCTCCTCGTTCAGCGCTGGTATCGCACCGCGCCGTTCACGATGCTCGTCACCAGGCAGCGCTCGTCGCCGAGCGTCAGCCATGCGAACACCTTCTCATGCAAGCCGCGCGCCACCTCCATGCGACGCTCGGCCACCGGGCCGCAGGCCCAGTCCCACACGCAGAGGTCGGCCACGCGGCCGGGCTCCAGCGTGCCGATCTCGTCACCCAGCGACAGCGCCTGCGCCGCGCCGCGGGTGGCGGCATGCAAGGCCTTCCAGGCCGTCAGGCGCTGGTGCGACATCGCCTGCACCTTGTAGGCATCGGCCAGGGTGCGCAGCATCGACAGGCTGGTGCCGCCGCCGACGTCGCTGGCCAGCGTGACCGCGGCACCTGCGGCCTCCGCTTCGCGCCAGCCGAACAGGCCGCTGCCGAGGAAGAGGTTCGACGACGGGCTGTGCGCGATCTGCGCGCCGGCCTCGCGCAGCACGGCGCGGTCGGTGTCGTCGAGCCAGATGCCGTGCGCGAGCACGCTGCGCGGATGCAGCAGGCCGGCGCGCGCGTAGACGTCGAGATAGCTGCGCGCCTCGGGGAACAGCTCGCGCACCCAGCGCACCTCGTCGCGGTTCTCGGCCACGTGGGTCTGCATGTACAGCGTCGGGTCCTCGGCGCACAGGCGCCCGGCCATGGCCAGCTGGGCGGGCGTGCTGGTCGGCGCGAAGCGCACCGTCACCGCGTAGGCGAGCCGATCGCGGCCGTGCCAGCGCGCGATCAGCTCGCGGCAGTCGGCCTCGGCCTGCACCACGTCGTCGCGCAGGCCGTCGGGCGCATGGCGATCCATCAGCACCTTGCCGGCGATCAGCCGCATGCCACGCTCGGCCGCGGCGGCGAAGAGTGCCTCGGCCGAGACCTTGTGCACCGTCGGGAACACCACTGCCGAAGTGGTGCCGTGGGCCAGCAGCGCATCGAGGAACAGCGCCGCGCCCTGCGCCGCGACGGCAGGGTCGGCATAACGCCGCTCGGCCGGGAAGGTGTAGGTGTTCAGCCAGTCCAGCAGTTCGCTGCCGTAGCTCGCGATCACGTCGAGCTGCGGGCTGTGCACGTGGGTGTCGATGAAGCCGGGCAGGATCAGGCGCCCGCTGTGGTCTTCGCGCGGCCAGTCGGCGTCCGGCGCGTCGGCCTGCACCGCGACGATGCGGCCGTCCTCCACCAGCAGCCAGCGGCCGGGGCGGAAGCGCACGGCGGGCGAGTCGGTCTCGCCCCAGGCCGGCTCGGCGCTGAAGTCGAGCAGGTCGCCGCGGATCGCAAGGCGCTTCGTCATGCGCGCCCCCGCGCGGGCAGCCCATGGGCCGCCACGTTGCGCGCCACCTCGCGCACCTGCTCGCGCAACCAGCGGTTGGCCGCCGAAGCGTGGGTCAGCTCGTGCCAGAGCTGGTAGTAGGTCAGCGGCGGGAAGGCCACCGGGCAGCGCACGATGCGCACCGGCAGACTGTCGACGTAGCGCGAGCAGAACAGCCGCCCGGTGGTCAGCACCAGCAGGCTCTGCGCCACCATCAGCGGGATCAGGCTGAAATGCGCGCTCTTCACGACCACGTCGCGCTTCATGCCCAGCGACGCGAGGTGTTCGTCGATCACCCCCGGCGTGGTGCCGTGCAGCGGCGTCGGGGCCACGTGCTGGCAGTCGAGGTAGCGCTCGGCCGTCCAGGCGCGGCTGCTCAGTCGTGCGGCCGGATGGTCTTCGCCGACCAGGCAGACGATCTCGTCCGACATCAGCCGCCCGAGATGCAGCTCGCCCGGCGGCTCGAGCCAGTTGCCGATCACCAGGTCGACCTGCCCCTGCGCCAGGCTGCGCCGGTAGTCGAACGCACCGGACAGCGGCAGCAGCTCGAGCCGGGCGTTCGGCGCCTCGCGCTGCAAGTGCGCCACCAATTCGGGCAGGAACAGCGGGTCGAGGTAGTCGCTGGCGGCGATGCGGAAGGTCAGCGTGCTCTGCGCCGGGTCGAAGCCCCTGGCGCGGGCACGGGGGCTGAACAGGCGGTCGGCGTCCTGCAGCAGGCGGCTGGCCGGGTCGAGGAGTTGCAGGGCCGTCTCGGTCGGCGTCATGCCGTTGCCCGAGCGCACCAGCAGCGGGTCGCCGGTCAGCGCGCGCAGCCGTTTGAGCTGGGCACTGACCGCCGGCTGCGTGCTGCGCAGACGCATGGCGGCACGGGAGACGCTGCGTTCGGTGATCAAGGTCTGCAACACCCGGATGAGATGAAGCTCGATCTTGTCGAAATCGGCGCGCTCCGTCATAGGGCTGCGATGATAGGTGTTATCCACGCCAATACATACGCAGCGCCGCGGATCGGCGTACCTTCGCGCTGACGTCACCCGATCTGCCCACCTGCCCTGATCCCGCTATGCCCACCCGCCCCATCCGCTTCTACCACCGCGGCCAGATCGTCGAGGTCGAGGGCGCTGCGCCGACGCGCAGCGTGCTCGACTGGCTGCGCGAGGATGCCCGCTGCACCGGCACCAAGGAGGGCTGCAACGAGGGCGACTGCGGCGCCTGCACCGTGGTGCTGGGCACGCTGGCCGAGCCGGGCGACGCGCAGGCGGTGCGCGGGCTGAAGCTCGAGACGGTGAACGCCTGCATCCAGTTCCTGCCCACGCTGGACGGCAAGGCGCTGTTCAGCGTCGAGGACCTGCAGGCGATCGCGCCCGAGCGCGCCCTGCACCCGGTGCAGCAGGCGATGGTCGAGTGCCATGGTTCGCAGTGCGGTTTCTGCACGCCGGGCTTCGTGATGAGCCTGTGGGCCGGCTACGAGCGGCACCGGGCGTGCGGCACCACGCCCACGCGCCAGGCGCTGGCCGACGAGCTCTCCGGCAACCTGTGCCGCTGCACCGGCTACCGGCCCATCCTCGATGCCGGCCAGCGCATGTTCGAGCTGCCGGCCGCGGCGCTGGACACGGCCCCGGTGGTGGCCGCGCTGCAGCGGCTTGCCACGAACGACGCCTTTCAGTACGGCGAGCGCTTCTTCGCGCCGCGCACGCTCGAGGCGCTGGCCGAGCTGCGCCTGGCCAAACCCGACGCACGCCTGCTCGCCGGCTCCACCGACGTGGGCCTGTGGGTCACCAAGCAGTTCCGCGAGCTCGGCGAGATCATTTACCTCGGCGGCGTGAACGAACTGCGCGCCATCGAGGAGCGCGACGGCGCGCTGTGGATCGGTGCCGGCGCGTCGCTGGAAGACGCCTGGCGCGCGCTGGCCCGGCGCTGGCCGGCGCTCACCGACGTCTGGCTGCGCTTCGCCTCGCCGCCGATCCGCCATGCCGGCACGATGGGCGGCAACGTGGCCAATGGCTCGCCGATCGGCGACAGCGCGCCCCTCCTGATGGCGCTGGACGCGCAGGTCGAGCTGCGCCGCGGCCACCACATCCGCTGCATGCCGCTGCCGGACTTCTACGTCGACTACATGAAGAACCGCCTCGAGCCCGGCGAGTTCGTCCAGGCCATCGTGGTGCCGCGCCTCGCGCCCTCGCGCCAGGTGCGCGGCTACAAGATCAGCAAGCGCTTCGACTGCGACATCTCGGCCGTGTGCGCGGGCCTGTCCATCGAGCTCGACGGCGAGACGGTGCGCAGCGTGCACCTGGCCTTCGGCGGCATGGCGGCCATCGTCAAGCGCGCGGCGCATGCGGAAGCCGCGCTGCTCGGCCAGCCCTGGAACGAGGCCAGCCTGCAGGCCGCGCAGGCCGCGCTGGCGCGCGACTTCACGCCGCTGACCGACATGCGCGCCAGCGCCGACCATCGCGCGCGCGTGGCCGCCAACCTGCTGCGCCGCTTCTGGCTGGAGACGCGGCCGCACGATCCGCTGCCGGCCGAGTCCCTCAGCGTCTTCGCCACCCTGGCGCACGAGCAGGCCTGACATGAACAAGCCCCTCGACTCCCGCGTGATCGCCGAGCCTGCCGCGCAGGTGGGCATCGCCCGCCCGCACGAATCGGCCCACCTGCACGTGGCAGGCACCGCGCCCTACGTGGACGACCTGCCCGAGCTCGCCGGCACGCTGCACTGCGCGCTCGGCCTCTCGCCGGCGGCACATGGCCGGATCACGGGCCTGTCGCTGGGCGCGCTGCGCGCGATGCCCGGCGTGGTGGCGGTGCTCAGCGCCGACGACATCCCCGGCGTCAACGACTGCGGCTCGATCGTCAAGGACGACCCCATCCTCGCGGACGGCGAGGTGCGCTACCTCGGCCAGCCGGTATTCGCGGTGGTGGCGCGCACACGTGACGTGGCGCGCCGCGCGGCGGCGAAGGCCAGGGAGGTGCTGAAGATCGAGCCGCTGCCGGCGCTGATCGACCCGCTCGAGGCGCATGCCAAGGGCCAGTACGTGCTGCCGCCGATGCAACTCACGCGCGGTGAAGCGCGCACGGCCATCGAGCGCGCGCCGCGACGGCTGACGGGCACCTTCGAGGTCGGCGGCCAGGAGCAGTTCTATCTCGAAGGCCAGATCAGCTATGCCATCCCGCGCGAGAACGACGGCATGCTGGTGCACTGCTCGACCCAGCACCCCAGCGAGATGCAGCACCTGGTGGCCCACGCCCTCGGGCTGCACGCCCACCACGTGCAGGTGGAGTGCCGTCGCATGGGCGGCGGCTTCGGCGGCAAGGAGTCGCAGTCGGCGCTGTTTGCCTGCGTCGCCGCCGTCGCCGCGAAGAAGCTCGGCCGCCCGGTCAAGCTGCGCCTGGACCGCGACGACGACTTCCTCATCACCGGCCGGCGCCACTGCTTCCGCTATGCCTACGAGGTCGGCTTCGACGACACGGGCCGCGTGCTCGGTGCCGAGATCACCATGGTCTCGCGGGCCGGCCACTCGGCCGACCTGTCCGGCCCGGTGATGACACGCGCGCTGTGCCACTTCGACAATGCCTACTGGCTGCCCGACGTGGCCATGCACGGCTACTGCGCCAAGACGAATACCCAGAGCAACACCGCGTTCCGCGGCTTCGGCGGGCCGCAGGGGGCGATCGCGATCGAGAACATCCTGGATTCGATCGCGCGCACATTGGGCAAGGATGCGCTCGACGTGCGGCGGCTGAACTTCTACGGCCAGGGGCAGAGCACACCGTACGGCCAGCCGGTCACGGACAACGTCATCCACGAGCTGGTGGCCGAGCTGGAACGCAGCAGCGACTACCGCGCGCGGCGAGCGGCGGTGGCGGCCTTCAACGCGACCAGCCCGGTGCTCAAGCGCGGCCTCGCGCTCACGCCGGTGAAGTTCGGCATCTCGTTCAACGTCAGGCACTTCAACCAGGCCGGCGCGCTGGTGCACGTCTACACCGACGGATCCATCCTGGTGAACCACGGCGGCACCGAGATGGGCCAGGGCCTGAACACCAAGGTGGCGCAGGTGGTGGCGCACGAGCTGGGGGTGCCCTTCGAGAGCGTGCGCGTGACGGCCACCGACACGCACAAGATCGCCAACACTTCGGCCACCGCGGCCTCCACCGGCAGCGACCTCAACGGCAAGGCGGCGCAGGATGCGGCACGCCAGATCCGCGAGCGGCTGGCTGCCTGCGCCGCGGCGCTGTTCGGCGGCGAGGCCGCGGCGGTGCGCTTCGCCGGCGGCGTGGTCAGCGTGGGCAGCCGCAGCCTGCCCTTCGCCGAGCTGGTGACCCGGGCCTACCACGAGCGTGTGCAGCTCTGGTCCGACGGTTTCTACGCCACGCCCGGGCTGAGCTGGGACCGCGAGAAGTTGCAGGGCCGGCCCTTCTACTACTTCGCCTATGGCGCGGCGGCCAGCGAGGTGCTGCTGGACACGCTCACCGGCGAGTGGCGGCTGCTGCGCGCCGACGTGCTGCACGATGTCGGCCGATCGCTCAACCCAGCGATCGACATCGGCCAGGTCGAAGGCGCCTTCATCCAGGGCATGGGCTGGCTGACGATGGAAGAACTGGTCTGGCACCCGCAGACCGGCCTGCTGATGACGCACGCGCCGAGCACCTACAAGATCCCGACCGCCAACGACTGCCCGGCCGACTTCCGCGTGCGCCTGTTCGACAACGCCAACGCCGAGGACAGCATCCACCGCAGCAAGGCGGTGGGCGAACCGCCGCTGCTGCTGCCCTTCTCGGTCTTCTACGCGCTGCGCGATGCGGTCTCGGCCGTGGGCGGGCACCGCGTCGATCCGCCACTGTCGGCGCCGGCCACCGGCGAGGCGCTGCTGCGCGCGATCGAGGCCGTGCGCGCGGGGAGCCCGGCATGACGGACCTGCGCGACACCGCTGCACGATGGCTGGCCGAGGGCAGGCCAGCGATCCTGGTGGAAGTGAGCGAGGCGCTCGGCTCGGCCCCGCGCGAGGCCGGCACGCGCATGCTGGTGAGCGCGGCGCAGTGCGCCGGCACGATCGGCGGCGGCCACCTGGAGCTGAAGGCGATCGAGCGCGCCCGGCGCATGCTCGAGGCCGGCGACGCCGGGCCGCAGACGGCCCATTACCCGCTCGGGCCGGCGCTGGGCCAGTGCTGCGGCGGCGCGGTGACGCTGGCGTTCTCGCGCCTGGATGCGAAGGCCGTCGCCGCCTGGCCGCTGGCAGCGCCGCGCTTTCACCTGCAGCTCTTTGGCGCAGGCCACGTGGGCCGCGCGATCGTGCGCGCCCTGGCGCCGCTGAACGTGCGCGTCGACTGGATCGACGAACGCGAGGACGAGTTCCCACCCGAGGCCGACATCCCGGCGCACACGCGCCGCATCGCCGTCGACATGCCCGAAGCCGAGGTGCGCGACGCGCCGCGCGGCGCCTTCTACCTGGTGCTCACGCACCGCCACGACCTCGACCTGCGCATCGCCACGGCCATCCTGCAGCGCGGCGACTTCGGTTTCTTCGGGCTGATCGGCTCGCAGACCAAGCGCGCGCGCTTCGTCCACCGCTTCGAGGCGATGGGCCTGGCGGCCGAGTCGATCGCACGCATGCACTGCCCGATCGGCGTGCCGGGCATCGCGGGCAAGAAGCCCGAGGTGATCGCGGTGTCGGTGGTGGCGCAGCTGCTGCTCTCCAGCAGCCGCGCCGAGGCTCAGGTGCCGGCCAGCGCGCGCAGCGCGGCGACGTCGAGCACCTTCACGGTGTAGCCGGTCACGTAGATCAGCCCCTTGCGGCTGAGCTGGCGCAGCAGCCGCGACAGCGTCTCCGGCGTGATCGCCAGTTGCGAGGCGATGTCGCGCTTGCGCTCGTTGAGCGAGACGGTGATGCTGCCGTCGCTGGCCGCTTCACTGGCGCAGCGCTGCAGCAGCCAGGCGGCGAAGCGGCCTTCGGCATCCTTGTGCATCAGGTCGTGGGTGGCCACGGTGAGCGACTGCACCTGGCGCGCCAGCGTGACCACCAGCCGCCGCGCGAGTTCGGGGTGGCGCTGCATCAGCGCCTGCAGATCGCTGCGCGGCACGGTGACGAGCACGACGTCGGACAGCGCGACGGCGTCCTGCGCCGGCATGCCGCCCAGCCAGGCACTGCTCGCGTCCAGCCAGCCCGGGCCCTGGATGCTGCGCTCGGGGTGGAAGCTGCCGTCGGCCGGCGCCGTGCCCAGCGCCGCGTCGCCGCGGGCGATCAAGTACAGGTCACGCGCCGGTTCACGGCTGGAGACGAGCAGGCTGCCCGCCGGCAGTTCGCGCACCTGGCAGATCTCCTGCAGGCCCGAGACGATCTCGATGGCCAGCGCAGGCGCGCCGAACAGCGCCGTCCAGAACGCGGCACCGCCTGCCGCCGGCGCCGGATCGGAACCCGGCACGACACGCCGTGACCGCAGGGGCCGCATGGGCCGTGCGCCGACGCCGCTGAGGATGGTGTGGGTGTCCAATCGATTCCCCGGAAGTGTCCCTCGATGGAGCGGAATGTGTCCTGCCCCCTTGACAGCCGTCTTGCGGTGGATCAAAGGGTCTCCGGGGCCGGCCGCCCGAGGCGGCCGGAGATTGAGCCAACTCAGTCGGCAGGCTCAGGCCACCTCGTGCTTGGCCAGGATTTCCAGCGCCCGCACCAGCGCCGAGTGGTCGCTGTCGCCCAGGCCGTGCGCCGCGCAGGCCTGCATCAGCTGCGCCGCCTGGGCCGTGCCCGGCAGGCTTACGCCCAGTTGCTTCGCCCCCTGCAGCGCCAGGTTCAGGTCCTTCTGGTGCAGCCCGATGCGGAATCCCGGGTTGAAGGTGCGCTTGATCATGCGCTCGCCGTGCACCTCCAGGATGCGGCTGGCCGCGAAGCCGCCCATCAGCGCCTGCCTCACCTTGGCCGGGTCCGCACCGGCCTTGCTGGCAAACACCAGCGCCTCGCCTACCGCCGCGATGTTCAGCGCCACGATGATCTGGTTGGCCACCTTGGTGGTCTGCCCGTCGCCGTTGCCACCCACCCGCGTGATGTTCTTGCCCATCCGCTGGAACAGCGGCAGCACGCGCTCGAAGGCCTGCTCGGGGCCGCCGACCATGATGGTCAGGCTCGCCGCCTTGGCGCCCACCTCGCCGCCGCTGACCGGCGCATCCAGGTAGTCGCAGCCGAGTTCGTTGATGCGCTGCGCGAAGGCCTTGGTCTCGATCGGCGAGATCGAGCTCATGTCCACCACCACCTTGCCCTTGGAGAGCCCGGCCGCCACGCCGTTGTCGGCAAACAGCACCCGCTCCACGTCCGGCGTGTCCGGCACCATCGTGATGATCACGTCGGCGCGCTCGGCCACCTCCTTCGGCGAGGCGCAGGCGAGCGCGCCCGCATCGAGCAGCGCCTGCGGGATCGTGCTGCGCGTGGCCACGAACAGCTCGTGGCCGGCGGCGCGCAGGTGGCCCGCCATCGGCGCGCCCATGATGCCGAGGCCGATGAATCCGATCTTCATGTCGAGGTTCCCGTTCAGCGCTGGCGCATCTCGGCCAGCAGTTGTTGGCTTCCGGCCGCGAGCAGCCGCGCGTCCGAGCTCACCGTGACGAAACGGAAGCCCTTGGCGATGCGCGCGCGGGCCACGTCGGGCCGGCCGTTGTGGATGCCGGCCTTCACGCCGTGCGCCTGGGCCCCGGCCAGGATGTGGTCGATGGCCTGGGCCACCTTCGGCTCGACGTCGTCGAAGGTCGGCTTGCAGCCCAGCGCGAGCGAGAGGTCCGACGGCCCGATGTAGATCGCATCCAGCCCCTCGACCGACAGGATGGCGTCGAGGTTGTCCAGCGCCTGCGCCGTCTCGATCATCGCGAAGCGAACGATGGTCTGATTGGCATGCGCCGGGTAGTCGGCACCGCCGTAGAGCAGCGCGCGCACCGGCCCGAAGCTTCGTGTGCCCTGGGGCGCGTAGCTGGTGTAGGCGACGAAGCGCTGCGCCTCCTCGCGGGTGTTGACCATCGGGCAGATCACGCCGTAGGCACCGGCGTCCAGCGTCTTCATGATGATGCCCGGCTCCAGCCAGGGCACGCGCACGATGGGCACGGTGGCGGTGGTGGAGATCGCCTGCAGCATGCCCACCATCGCCTGGTAGTCGACCACGCCGTGCTGCAGGTCGATGGTCAGCGTGTCCCAGCCCTGGTGGGCCATGGTCTCGGCCGAGAAGCTGTTGGCGATGGCCAGCCAGCCGTTGACGGCGGCCTGGTCGTTCGCCCACAGGGTGCGCAGCTTGTTCTCTCTCATCGGTTGTCCTTCAGGGAAGCGGTGCGGGCGAGACCATGCGGCCGTCGCGCAGGAAGCCTTGCAGGTTGTCGAACACGCGGTCGGCCATGGCCTGGCGTGTCTCCTCGGTGCCGCTGGCGATGTGCGGCAGCAGCACCACGTTGTCGAGCTCGAAGAGTTCGCGCGGCACCTGCGGCTCGTTCTCGAACACGTCGAGCCCGGCGCCGGCGATGCGCCGCTCCCGCAGCGCGCGCACCAGCGCGGCTTCGTCGATCACCGAGCCGCGTGCCACGTTGACGAGGAAGCCGCGGGGGCCGAGCGCCTCCAGCACCTTCGCGTCGACGAGGTGCCGCGTCCCCGCGCCGCCGGCGGTGATGACCACGAGGTAGTCGCACCAGCGCGCCAGTTCGATCAGCGAAGGCTCGTGCGGCCAGGCCACGCCCGGCACCGGCCGGCGGCTGTGGTAGCGGATGTCCATGTCGAAGCCGGTGGCCCGCTTCGCGATGGTCTGGCCGATGCGGCCCAGCCCGGCGATCCCGAGCTTCGCGCCGCTGACCTTGCGCGCCAGCGGAAAGCTCTTCGCGCCCGGCGTGGTCCAGCCGCCGCGGCGCACGAAGCGATCGGCCTCGCTGACGCGGCGGCCGATGTCCAGCATCAGCGCCATCGCCAGATCGGCCACGCAGTCATTGAGCACGTCGGGCGTGTAACCCACCGCGATGCCGCGCGCCTTCGCCGCGGCCAGGTCGAGCTTGTCCAGGCCGACACCGAAGCTGGAGATCACGCGCAGGTTCGTGAGCCGGGCCAGCGTGTCGGCCGTGAAGCCCACGCCCGCCGAGGTGACGAAGCCCTCGAACTCGCCACCGTGCGCGGCGAGGAAGGCGGCCGGGTCGCCCTGGTCGGCCAGCAGCGTGGTGTCGAACTCGGCCGCGAGCCGCGCCTCCAGCGAGGGCAGCAGGCGGCCGGCCTGCAGGATGCGGGGTGTCTTCATCAATCGATTTTGACGCCGCCCTGCGCCACCACCGACGCCCAATGCTTGCGCTCGCGCTCGAAGAAGCTGCCGAACTCCGCCGGCGTCATCGTGTACACCTCGGCGCCCTGCGACACCAGGCGCTCGCGCACCTCCGGCGAGCGGATGATGCGGGTCAGCTCGGCAGCGAGGCGGTTCACCACGGCCGGCGGCATGGCCGCCGGCACCAGCACGCCCTGCCAGGTGCCCGACTCGAAGCCCTTGACGCCCTGTTCGGCGATCGTCGGCACGTTCGCCAGCAGCGGCACGCGCGTGGCCTTGGACACCCCCAGCACCTTCAGCTTGCCCGACTGCACGTGCGGCAGCGTGGCCAGCATGCCGTTCATCAGCACCTGGGTCTGGCCGGCCACCGTGTCGCCGATGGCCTGCGAGCCGCCCTTGTAGGGGATGTAGGTCCACTGCGCCTGCGTGGCCTTCTCCACCGCCACGCCGGCCAGGTGCGGCGCGCTGCCGATGGCGGTGACGGCGAAGTTCAGGCCACCCTGCTTCGACAGCGCCACCAGCTCCTGCAGGTTGTTCGCCTTCACGGAAGGGTGCACCACCAGCAGGTGCGGCGAGTAGGCCAGCATGGTCACGCCGCGCAGGTCCTTGCTCGGGTCGAAGGGCAGCTGCTTGTAGACCGAAGGCGTGATGGCCAGCGCGCCGGTGTCGCACAGCAGCAGCGTGTGGCCGTCGTTGCTCTTGGCGACGAAGTCGGTGCCGGTGTTGCCGTTGGCGCCCGGCTTGTTCTCGACGATCACCGTCTGCTTCAGCGCCTCGGACAGCGGCTGCGAGATGGCGCGCGCGATGATGTCCGACGAGCCGCCCGGCGGATAGGGCACGACGATGCGGATCGGCTTGCTCGGCCACTCCTGGGCCGAGGCATGCAGGGCAACGGCCGCCAGCGCGGCGACGAACGTCTTCTTCATCGTGTCTCCTGGGAGGTCAGCGGACCAGGCACGGCCGCTTGGGGTCGAAGGTCCAGTTCGGGATCAGGTACTGCATCGCCACCGCGTCGTCGCGGGCCCCCAGGCCGTGCTGCCGGTAGAGCTCGTGGGCCTTGGCGACCTCGGCCATGTCGAGCTCGATGCCGAGGCCCGGCTTCTTCGGCACCTGCACGTGGCCACCTTCGATGCGCAGCGGCTCCTTCGTCAGGCGCTGGCCGTCCTGCCAGATCCAGTGCGTGTCGATCGCGGTGACCTTGCCCGGCGCGGCAGCGCCGACGTGGGTGAACATCGCCAGCGAGACATCGAAGTGGTTGTTCGAGTGCGAACCCCAGGTCAGCCCCCAGTCGCGGCAGGTCTGGGCCACGCGCACCGAGCCGGCCATCGTCCAGAAGTGCGGGTCGGCCAGCGGGATGTCCACCGAGTGCAGCGCCAGCGCATGGGCCAGCTGCCGCCAGTCGGTCGCCACCATGTTGGTGGCGGTGGGCAGGCCGGTGGCGCGGCGGAACTCGGCCATCACCTCGCGGCCGCTGAAGCCCTGCTCGGCGCCGCACGGGTCTTCGGCATAGGCCACCACGCCGCGCATGCGCTGGCCGAGGCGTATGGCATCCTTCAGCAGCCAGCCGCCGTTGGGGTCGAGCGTGACGCGTGCCTGCGGGAAGCGCTCGTGCAGCGCGATCACCGCGTCGACTTCCGCATCGCCGGCCAGCACGCCGCCCTTGAGCTTGAAGTCGTCGAAACCGTAGCGCTCGCGCGCCGCTTCGGCCAGGCGCACCACCGCCTCGGGGGTCATCGCCGCCTCGTGGCGCACTCGGAACCAGGCGTTGTCGGCCTCCGGCTCGCTGGCATAGGGCAGGTCGGTCTTGGTGCGGTCGCCGACGAAGAACAGGTAACCCAGCATCTCCACCGCGTCGCGCTGCTGGCCTTCGCCGAGCAGCGCCGCCACCGGCAGCTCGAGGTGCTGGCCGAGCAGGTCGAGCATCGCCGATTCGACGGCGGTGACGGCGTGGATGGTGGTGCGCAGGTCGAAGGTCTGCAGGCCGCGGCCGCCGGCGTCGCGGTCGGCGAAGGCCTGCTGCATTCGCTGCATCACCGCCTGCACGGCGGCGACCGGCTGGCCGACGACGAGCTCGCGCGCATCCTCCAGGGTCTGGCGGATCTTCTCGCCGCCGGGCACCTCACCCACGCCGGTGCGGCCGGCGCTGTCGCTGAGGATCAGCAGGTTGCGCGTGAAGAAGGGGCCGTGGGCGCCGCTCAGGTTGAGCAGCATGCTGTCGCGGCCGGCGACGGGGATCGCTTCGAGCCGGGTGACGACGGGTGTCGATGTCATGTCATTTCGCCAGTTGATCAAGCGGCCGCCGCGGATCCGGCTTCGCCGGGCCGCTGGCGGCGCCCCCTCGAGGGGGAGCGCCTCAGGCGCTACGGGGGTGGGCCATCAGTCGGCGGTGATCTTGCGGGATTCGATGAGCTGCTTCCAGCGCGCCGACTCCGCGGCCTGGAAGGCGGCGAACTGATCCGGCGTGTTGGCGACGATCTCGAAGCCGACCTCGAGCAGCTTCGGGCGGACGGCCGGGTCGTTGAGCGCCGCGACGAGCGCCGCATGCAGCTTCGCCTTCACGTCGGCCGGCAGGCCACGGGGCGCTGCCACGCCCTGCCAGGAGTAGACGTCGGCGTCCTTCACGCCGGACTCGGCCAGCGTGGGCACCGAAGGCATCAGCGCCGAGCGCTTCGCGCCGGTGACGGCCAGCGCGCGCAGCTTGCCGGCGTTGACGTGCTGCACGATCGCGTTGATGTTCTGGAACGAGGCTTCCACCTGGCCGCCGAGCAGGTCGCTGATCGCCGGGGCGCCGCCCTTGTAGGGCACGTGCACGCCGCTGGTGCCGGTCTGCAGCCAGAAGAGTTCGGCGGTGAGGTGGTCCGACGAGCCGTTGCCCGAGGAGGCGAAGGTGAGCTTGTCGGGCGACTTCTTCGCCGCAGCGATGACGTCGGCCACGCTCTTGTAGGGCGAGGCCGCGGGCACCACCAGCACGTTGGGCGCCTGCACGGCCACGGTGATCAGGTCGAAGTCCTTGCCCGCGTCGTAGGGCACGTTCTTGATCAGGTGGGGCGCGATGACGAAGGGGCCGAGCGAGGACACCAGCACCGTGTAGCCGTCGGGTGCGGCGCGCTTGACTTGTGCGGCGCCGATGGTGCCGGTGGCGCCGGCCTTGTTCTCGACGATCACCGTCTGGCCGAGCTTCTCCTGCATCTTGGCGCCCAGCGTGCGCGCCAGCGTGTCGGTCGAGCCGCCCGGCGGGAAGGGCACGACGAGGGTGACGGTCTTGTCGGGCCAGGCCTGGGCCGGGGTAACCAGACCCATGGCGAGGGCGAGCGCGAGGGCGGCAGCGCAGAGCAGCGTCTTCATGGCAGGCAGTGGAGTGGGTGGTTGACGGAAGATCAAGTTGTCAGTCATCGTACAACCTGAGCCGCAGAGTTTCAAGCCGATCGACCTCAGGGTTACTGCGGATCCGCCACCGCCCGTCGCCGCCGCTCGCGGCTGTTGGCCAGGTGGGTGCGCATCGCCGCACGGGCCGCCTCGACGTCCTGCGCGGCGATGGCGTCGACGATGCTCTCGTGCTCGGCATTCACCCGCCGCAGATAGGCCTGCCGCTGCGGGTCGATGGCCTCGGCCGGGTCGAGCCGGGCGCGCGGGATGATGCGCGCGCCGAGCGTGGCCATCAGGCCGGCGAAGTGCTCGTTCTGCGTCGCCCGGGCGATCTCGGTGTGCAGCTGGAAGTCCGCAGCCACCGCGTCGCGCCCCTCCTCCACCGCCTGGGCGAAATCGGCGATGGCGCGGCGCATCGCCGCCAGATTGGCCTCGCTGCGCCGCTGGGCGGCCAGGCCGGCCGCCTCGGTCTCCACACCGATGCGCAACTCCAGGACGGCGATCACGTCGCGCAGCGTGGCCAGCTGCTGCGGCTCGATGCGGAAGGCCGAGGCGTCGCCCGGCCCGACCACGAAGGTGCCGACGCCATGGCGCGTCTCGACCAGGCCCCCGGCCTGCAGCTTGGACAGGGCTTCGCGCACCACGGTGCGGCTGACGCCGAACTCGGCCATCACCTCAGCCTCGGTCGGCAGCTTGGTGCCGGGCGCGAGCCGGCCGTCGCGGATGCGGTCGGACAGCGCCTCGACGACGCCGAGGGCGAGCGTGCGCGGCCGGCGCGCGGTGGCGGAATCAGTCAGCACGAGTTCTCCGGGCAAACCCTGCGGGCGATGCCTTGACATCGACCCTGGCGGATTCAAGAATGACTCCAGTTGTACGACAACTGACGTCTGATCACAAGCTCTTCGGCGCACTCTAGCAGGCCGCGCCCTCGTCCACACCTCCCGGAGACTCCGATGCCTTGCACCCGCCGCACCCTCGCCCGCTGGGCCTCGATCAGCGCCCTGGCCGCGCTCTCGCCCCTTGCCGCCATCGCCCAGGAGTGGCCGGCGAAGCAGCCGATCCGCATCGTCGTTCCCTTCGCCGCTGGTGGCACCAGCGACATCCTCGCCCGCACGCTGGGCGAGAAGCTGCAGGCCTCGCTGAAGCAGACCGTGGTGATCGAGAACAAGGCCGGTGCCGGCGGCGTGATCGGCGCCGACGCGGTGGCCAAGTCGGCCCCCGACGGCTACACCTTCCTGCTCGGCACCATCGCCAGCCATGCGATCAACCCGGCGCTGCAGGCGAAGATGCCCTACGACGCCGGCAAGGATTTCGCGCCGGTGATCCTGCTGGGCAGCATCTCCAACGTGCTGCTGGTGGGCGCCTCGCAGCCCTACAAGAGCGTGTCCGACATCGTGGCGGCCACGAAGAAGGAGCCGCTGCCCTTCGCCTCGGCCGGCCAGGGCAGCTCGCAGCACATGTCCGGCGAGATGTTCAAGCAACTGGCCGACGCGCCGCTGACCCATGTGCCCTACAAGGGCAGCGCGCCGGCGGTGCAGGACGTCATCGGCGGACAGATCCCGATGAGCTTCGAGACCGCCACCGTCGCGCTGCCGCACGTGCAGGCCGGCAAGGTGCGCGCGCTGGCCGTCACCTCGGCGCAGCGCAGCAAGGTGCTGCCCGAGGTGCCGACGCTGCAGGAGGCCGGCATCGGCGGCTTCGACGTGGCCAGCTGGCAGGCCTTCTACGCCCCGGCCGGCACGCCGGCCGCGGTGGTGCAGCGCATGAACGCCGAGATCGCGAAGATCTTCGCCACGCCGGAGATGAAGACGAAGCTGGACGGGCTGGGCCTGGAGCACGTGCCCAACACGCCCGAGCAGTTCGCCGCGTTCGGCCGCAACGAACTCGCCAAGTGGCAGAAGGTGGTCAAGGCCGGCAACCTGAAGTCCGAGTGACGTGAACGCCGCGCCTCGGGTCATCCGCATGGACGATCGCGACAACGTCGCAGTCGTCGCCAACGCTGGCGGCCTGCCCGCCGGGACGGTGCTGCCCGGCGGCCTGGTGCTGGCCGAGCGCGTGCCGCAGGGCCACAAGGTGGCGCTGGACGACATCCCCGAAGGCGGCGCGGTGCGCCGCTATGGCGTGGCGATCGGCTTCGCGCTCGCGCCGATCGCGGCCGGCCGCTGGGTGCACGAGAAGCTGCTGCGCCTGCCCGCGGCGCGTGGGCTCGAGACGCTGCCGGTGGCCGACGCAGCCCGTGCGCGAATGGAGCCGCTGGAGGGCTACACCTTCCAGGGCTTTCGCAATGCCGACGGCTCGGTGGGCACGCGCAACCTGCTGGCCATCACCACCACCGTGCAGTGCGTGGCCGGCGTGGTGGAGCATGCGGTGCAGCGCATCCGCCGCGAACTGCTGCCGCTGTACCCCTACGTCGACGACGTCGTCGGCCTGGAACACGGCTACGGCTGCGGCGTGGCGATCGATGCGCCCGACGCGGCCATCCCGATCCGCACGTTGCGCCACATCAGCCTGAACCCGAACTTCGGCGGCGAGCTGATGGTGGTGAGCCTCGGCTGCGAGAAGCTGCAGCCCGATCGCCTGCTGCCACCCGGCACGATCGCAATCGACGCCGATGCCGAGCCGCCGGCCCTGGACGTCGTCTGCCTGCAGGACGAAGCACATGTGGGCTTCGGCTCGATGATCGAGTCCATCCTGCGCCAGGCCCGCGTGCACCTGGAGCGGCTGAACCTCCGCCGCCGCGAGACCGTGCCGGCCTCGGCGCTGGTGGTCGGCGTGCAGTGCGGCGGCAGCGACGCCTTCTCCGGCGTCACTGCCAACCCGGCGGTGGGGTTCATGAGCGACCTGCTGGTGCGCGCCGGCGCCACCGTGATGTTCAGCGAAGTCACCGAGGTGCGCGATGCCATCGACCAGCTCACCGCACGCGCCGCCACGCCTGAGGTGGCGCAGGCGATGGTGCGCGAGATGGCCTGGTACGACGCCTACCTGCAGCGCGGCCGCGTCGACCGCAGCGCCAACACCACGCCGGGCAACAAGGCCGGCGGCCTGGCCAACATCGTCGAGAAGGCGATGGGCTCCATCGTCAAGAGCGGCACGGCGCCGATCAGCGGCGTGCTGGCGCCGGGCGAGAAGCTCCCACGCGGCCAGCGCGGGCTGGTCTACGCCGCCACGCCGGCCAGCGACTTCATCTGCGGCACGCTGCAGCTGGCCGCCGGCATGAACCTGCACGTCTTCACCACCGGACGCGGCACGCCCTACGGCCTGGCCGAATGCCCGGTGATCAAGGTGGCCACGCGCAGCGAACTGGCGCGGCGCTGGCACGACCTGATGGACGTCGACGCCGGCCGCATCGCCAGCGGCCAGAGCACGATCGAGGACATCGGCTGGGAACTCTTCCACCGCCTGCTGGCCACCGCCAGCGGCGAGCGCACCTGGGCCGAGCGGCACCGGCTGCACAACGCGCTGGTGCTGTTCAACCCAGCGCCGGTGACCTGAACGTCGCGGGCTTCAGCGCACGTCCGCCCGCAGCGCCGAAGCCATCACCACGCGATCGCGCCCGGCCGCCTTGGCGGCGTAGAGCGCGCGGTCGGCCTCGGCCCAGCAGCGCTCCCAGTCGCCCTTCTGTCCGCAGCGGCCCGAGATGCCGATGCTGACCGTGCAGTGCAGCGGCACCTTGGCGCCGGGCACGCGGATGTCGAGCTTGCGCACCGCGGCCAGCAGCCGCTCGGCCAGCGCCAGCGCCACGCCGTCGTCGGCGGCCACGCAGCCGACCAGGAACTCCTCGCCGCCGGTGCGGGCGATGAAGTCGCTGGCGCGCACGCTGGCGGCCAGGGCCGAGGCCACCTCGCGCAGCACCCGGTCGCCCGTGGCGTGGCCGAGGCTGTCGTTGATGCGCTTGAAGTGGTCGATGTCGATCTGCAGCAGCGTCACCGGCTTCGTCTCGCGCGCGGCGAAGTGGCGCGCCACCACTTCGTCGAGGCCGTTGCGGTTGAGCAGCCGGGTGAGCGGGTCGCGAGAGGCCAGCTCGGTCAGCTGCGTGGTCAGCCGCGAGAACACCAGCCACACCAGGTTCAGCCCGAGCATCACGGCGGCCAGCGACGCATAGCCGTAGTAGGCCTGCGCCAGCACGCCCTGGTAGAACGAACTCGAGTCGACCAGCATCATGGCGATCGAACGAGGCAGGCCGAGCAGCGCGAGCGAGCCCATCATGACCGCCAGCATGGCCAGCGGCGCACGCAGGGCGCGATGCTCGTGCGCCCGTGCCCGCGCAGCGGCGATGGCCAGCGCACCGAACAGCAGCGCCAGAGAAAGGTTGTGCAGAACGCGGCGGCCGTCCAGCCCGCGCCACTCGAACACCAGCGCATGCACGGCGGCGTAGATCAGCACCACGCCCACCAGCAGCGGCCAGCGGCCCGCCGGCCGGCCGACGAATTCGAGCAGGCCGGTGAGGAAGAGCAGCGCGGCGGCGACCATCGCGCTGTCCAGCGCCACCATCAGCCACCAAGCAGGCTCCGGCGAGAACCAGCGCCCGCCGTAGGACAGGCCGAACAGCAGCGCCCCCAGCGCCCAGCGGCCGACACCGCTGCGCGCCGGCATGTTGCGGCCGATCAGCCAGAACAGTGCGCCGGAGCTGACCAGGTGGATCGCGAGGACGATGATGAGGGTGCGCTGGTCCATGGCCGGGCGGAAGCCCGGCCATTATCGGAGTCAGAGCACCAGCAGCGCGCGGAAGTCGTTGACGTTGGTGAAGGTCGGCCCGGGCACGACCAGGTCGCCCAGCGGCGCGAAGAAGCCGTAGGCGTTGTTGGCGTCGAGAAACTCCTGCGCCTTCATGCCCTGGGCCAGGCCGCGCGCGAGCGTGTCGGGCGTGACGATGGCGCCGGCGTTGTCTTCCACGCCGTCGATGCCGTCGGTGTCGGCAGCCAGCACGTACACGCCCGGCTGGCCCTGCAAGGCGATGGCGCAGCCGAGCAGGAACTCGGTGGCGCGGCCGCCGCGGCCGCCCTTGGATTTGACCGTCACGGTGGTCTCGCCGCCGCTGAGGATCACGCAGGGTTTCGCGAAGGGCGTGCCGGCGTGCGCCACCGAGCGCGCCAGCGCCGCGTGCACCTTGCCGACCTCGCGCGATTCGCCTTCCATCTCGTCGCTGAGGATGTGGGGCGTGATGCCGGCGGCACGCGCCAGCGCGGCGGCGGCCTCCAGGCTCTGCCGCGGCGTGGCGATCATGTGCACCTGGTGGCCGGCGAAGCGCGGGTCGCCGGGTTTGGGCGACTCGAAGGCACCGTTTTCCAGACCGGCGCGTGCGGCCGGCGGGATGTCGATGCCATAGCGGTTCAGGATCGCCAGCGCGTCGGCGCAGGTGGTGCTGTCGGGCACCGTCGGGCCACTGGCGATGACCTCGGGCGCGTCGCCCGGCACGTCGCTGATCAGCAGCGTGACCACGCGCGCCGGCGCGCAGTTGACGGCCAGCCGCCCGCCCTTGATCGCCGAGAGGTGCTTGCGAACGCAGTTCATCTCGTCGATCGCCGCGCCGCTCTTCAGCAACGCCTTGTTGATCGCCTGCTTCTCCTCCAGCGTGAGGCCGGGCGCGGGCAGCGACAGCAGCGCCGAGCCGCCGCCGGAGATCAGGCACAGCACGAGGTCGTCGGCGGTGAGCCCCTGCGCGAGCTGCGCGATGCGCTCGGCGGCACGCCGGCCGGCTTCGTCGGGCACCGGGTGCGCGGCTTCGACGACCTCGATGCGCCCGGGCTTCGCCTTGTAGGCCGGCGGCACATGGTCGTAGCGGGTGACGACCAGGCCCGACAGCGGCGCCTCTTGCGGCCACAGTGCATCGACGGCCGCAGCCATCGCACCACCCGCCTTGCCCGCACCGATCACCACCGTGCGCCCTAGGGGCGGCTTGGGCAGCCAGGGCGCGGTGGTCTCGGCGGGCAGCGCCCTCGCCACCGCAGCGTCGTACAGGGCGCGCAGGAAGCCGCGCGGATCGGTGTGAGGGTTCGGCGTGCTCATGCGCCCGGATTATCCGGCGCTCGCATCCTTCAGCTCGTGCTTCGCCAGGATCTCCAGCGCCCGCACCAGCGCCGAGTGG
>VFQN01003409.1_pt1 | contig 22792 bp, 33 predicted proteins | sample 3512371 | NCBI WGS metagenome assembly VFQN01 (sample SAMN10412370, study PRJNA504923) | tailings metagenome | isolation source: Replicate 2 from Balatoc abandoned mine | place: Philippines: Itogon, Benguet | collected 2017-08-28
GGACAGAAGTTTGGTCGATTGCAATTAAATCCCTCCAAAATTTTCCGCTCCGCGGGCTGGAAACTGGACTTTATAGTGAAAATTAAATAAGATGCCAGCCCTGGTACACGCTCTAAACGTTACTGACATTATCCTGAACCGAAGACGAGATTGCCTGGAAAGCACACCATAATGTACAACAATGTGTCTTGCGGTCACATACGTGTGTCGTGACTCAGGCTTTGTTGCTTCATCCAGGTCCTACCACGCCTTCAGCTTTCACCCCTGCACCCTGCTGTAACAACTGCATGGGTTCCCTCCGCTATTGGGCCTACGTTTCTCCACCACGACCCCCCCCCCATGCCCCTTCCTCCAGCAAATGCACCCTGCAATGCACCTCTTCCTGAAACCATTCAGGAGCAATCCCCACCTTACTCTCCGTCTCCCCACTGACGCATCTGCATGACAATGTGTCAGCGTAGTAATACCCACATACACACCTTGGGTCACCCGCCTCTCCCCTTCCATCCATGCCCCCCCAGCCCCCACTAAACACGGCTAGCCTGAGGTACTCCAGCTGCCCCCAGGCCCCCTCGGCCCCCGTCGCCCCGTGTCCATGTCGCCGGGTACATCCCCTGCTTGGTACCCACCAGCCCCGCCAGCGTCCTGTGCACGGGCGCGTCCACCCCCCGCTCCTCCGCACACGCCGCCACGTGGCCCACCAGGTAGTCCACCTCCGTGGGGCGACACGACAGCACGTCCTGCAGCATGGACGTGTGGTGCCTCGCCGTAACCCGCACACCCGCTAACACACGCTGATACAGTGCCTCCACCGCCTCCGCCTCCCGCGCCCCTGAGGGCTCCCCTGCTCCTGGCCCGGCCGCCCCGGCCCTTGTGGGCTGCGTGGATGCTGGCGGCAGCGCAAAGGCCTCTGTGCCGTACACCGCCACCAGCTCCCCACACATGTCCCGCATGAGGCACAGGGCGCTCTGGTGCTCCATCAGCTGCCCGTTGCGGCAGCCCAGCAGCGCAGTGATGAAGTTGATGATGCAGTTGGCGGCCATCTTGGTGTACAGCTCACTCAGGAGGGCACCGGGCTCCGCCACGCGGTGGATGCGCAGGCCAGGCAGGTGCTGTGCCAGGCCCTCCAGGTACGCCCCGTCGTCATCCTCACTACCTATACCACCAGTATCGCCTTGTGCTGCACCGCTTACCTCGGCATCCGCAACCTGGCCAACTCCATTCCCACGCGCCCCGCCACTAACAGCGTTGTCCCTTTGCGAGCCGTTACCGCGGCTGCTGCCGATGCTGTCTGTGCCGGAGGCGGTGGTGGTGGTGGTGGTGGTGGCGGTGTTGCTGCCCTGGCGGTTACACTGCAGCTGCCGGGCCCGCAGACGCTCGCTGGCCGCCAGCAGCGGCGGCAGGGCCCCCATGGCGACGCCGCCCAGCGCCGCGTGCACCACGGCAAAGGACGGCACACCCTCCTGCCCCGCCAGCCCCGCCTCCGCCGTATTCCATCTGTTGCCCTGGCCCACCACTCCGCCCTGCACGTAGCATCCATGCATCACGCTGCTCACGTAGGTGCGGGGCGGCACGTGGCAGGAAGCAGAGGCGCTGCTGCTGCTGCTGCTGCTGGTGGTGCTGCAGGGGTCACTGACTGTGCGTAGGGTGGAGGGAGGCACGTGGTGTGGTGGAGGGAGGCCCAGCTGTGGGCCCAAATGGTGCTGCAGCTGACGCATGACTGCAGGCATGCCGTTCTGCAGGAGCACGCAGCGGGAGGCGGGGGCGAGGTGGGGGAGCGCAGTGCGGAGGGCAGGCAGGCAGTCCAGGGCCTGCGAGAGTAGCAGCGGAGGCAGGTGGGGTGGAGGGAGGGGCTTGGAGCGTTGGGCCGGGCGTGCGTGGAAGTCATGCCCTTGTGGAGGTACTATGGACAGGCCCTTGGCTGCGGAAAGTTTATGACACTGTGGCAGAGCGTCATGCATCTCCCAGAGCATAACCACCAGGCCCCTCCGGTTTTAAGGTCCGTTGGTGACAGCGCTTCGTATCCTGTCATGTGGCGCAACTAGCGTGTTATGTGCTCACCTTGGTGGCTAGAATGAGCTGCTCTATGGGCGCCACAGCTGGGTCACCACGATCGGGGTAGAGGGTCTGGGCGTCAATCGGCTCAGAGGGACAGAAGCTTGCCTCAGCGCTGACGTCGTAAGCATTCTTAAGGTGAATACGAGACCCTTGTCGCTTAAACGCGGCCACTTCTGCTTGGTTGCGCAAAAGCAAGGTGACATGCACGCCGGCCGCGGAGATGGTGGGCCCAAAGCAAGCCGACGGAGCCGGCGCCAAGGACGTGAGCAGTAGGTAACAACATGGTCCCTTCCAGACCAACAAACGTGGTAGTCCCGCGCTCCCGCCTTATGTCGGTACTTTAACGGTCACACCAACAGGCAACAGCGCCAGCTTTTATAACGTCATGCTTCCATGTAGCACCTTGCAACACAAAAAACAACTGCAACAGATCATATGCAAACATGCGACGAAACCCAGCGTACGACCGCCTCGCTACAGTGTACTACGGCCATCACCCTGCCCCTAATGGCACTCCCAGCAATGAACTGACCAGGTGCCTCAGCGCAGAAGGCCTCAGCTGCAGATGCACATGAATCTTCCCTAAGCAGTGCGCAATGCCATGCAGTCAAACACATGTCAGTGCCGCTGACGCTTGCTGAGCACCTGCCTTGGTGCACACGGACCGCCCAGCCAAACTTTGACCCATGGGAGGCTTCCCCCCTGCTAGGACCCCCCTCCAGCCCCCATGTACAGCGCCTGCCGCGCCCGCACCAGCCCCGCCAGCGTCCTGTGCACCGGCGCGTCCACCCCCCGCTCCTCCGCACACGCCACCACGTGGCCCACCAGGTAGTCCACCTCCGTGGGGCGACACGCCAGCACGTCCTGCAGCATGGACGACTTGTTACGTGCAGTGGCCGCCGCCACGCCCGCAACCCAATTGTACAGCGCCTCCGCCGCCGCCTCCGCTTCACCGCCCTGTCCCCGCGTCGCCAAGGCGCCCTCCTGACCCGCGCTGCTGCCAGCAACAAGCTCTACCCCCGCTCCTGGACTTGCCACACCGCTGAACGCCTCCGCTCCGTACACCGCCACCAGCTCCCGGCACACCTCCCGCATCAGCTGCCGCGTGTGCGGCTGCTCCAGCAGCTGCCCGTTGCGGCAGCCCAGCAGCGCCGTCAGGGGGTTGATGGCGCAGTTGGCGGCCAGCTTGGCACGCAGCTCACCCAGCAGGGCCCCAGGGTCCAGCACGGGCTTGACATTGAGCCCCGGGAGGGCGGCAGCAAGCTCCTCCATGTACCTCCTATCCTCCTCCTCGCCCTTGTACCGGTACTGCTGGCCCCTTTCCTCACAAGTACCTGTTCCTGTTCCACTGGACGGCGAGGCGCAAGGCCCCCCGGCTGCTGCCCCGGCTGGGCTGCCTTGGCTGGCAAAGCTGTTTCCGTTGTGCCGTGTGCTTCCTAGCCCGGCCGCCCACATCGGCTCCAGGGGCCCCACGCTGACTGCCCCCAGCCCCGCGTGCACCACACGGTAGCGCCAGGAAAGCACCTCCTCAGGAGGAGTACCCTCCCCCTGAGGCGATGCCTCCTTGAAGCACCCATGCGTCACGCTCGCTATGTAGAAGCGCAGGCCGGGCGGCAGCTCGGGGCCTCCGTTGGGGTTTTTGGGACCGGGAGCTGCTGCTGCATGCGTCGAGGGCGGGCCCACGCCCAGCTCGCGCTGTAGCTGCTGCACGACCGCCAGCACACCGTTTTGTAGCAGCAGGCAGCGGCAGTCTGGAGCTAGGTCGGTGAGTAGGCGGCGGAGCGCAGGGACGGCGTCGGGGGCCTGGGGCAGCGGTCGGGAGGGGGTGCGGGTGGTTCGTGTGGATTAGGGCAGGGCAGGTGGCCCTGATTACCAAACGGGAAGCTCAGTTGTGTCTAAGTTACCGTGCAGTGTGCGTCTTGCACACCTTCGTGGCCACGACTAGATGGGAAATGGGTCCCAGGGGGCTGGTTCCGCACATGGACGCTGCGTCCAACTGCTCCGAAGACAGGAGGTTGGGGCTCGGCAGCCCTCTGTGCATCGGCACGAGGTGCACTCGGCTTCCTTGGCGGTAAAATGCATCGACTTGGGCCTGGCTTCGCAGGAGCAAGGTCACAGGTCGGCCTGAAGCTCGTAAGTGATAGGCGAAGAGCAAACCTAAAGACCCCGCACCCAAAACGTGCACCTGACTCATTTTGATTTGTAAATACATTTGGAACCAACAGTGCGTGGGTGAGAAAAGGCACCTGTGATAGTACGGATGCATTGGCAAAAAAGCGGGAACTAGTCGCAGCGAGGCTGCGTTCCAGTGGCTGGGCACCACTGGGAAAATAACTCCATAGCGTCTTACACTAAAGGCAATACAATGAAGCGTAAAAGTCGCGGAGAGGCCATGCTTCTGGCAGCGGGGCACAAAGTCCCCGCTGTCACCGCAAGGCCGTTGAGTGACTTACCCACCGACAACAACATCGCGGAGCTGCATAAATGTTCTCCGGAAGCTAAATCACCGCCTGCGAAGCGCGCACGGCCAGCAGCCCGCAGTAGCCCGAAGCAGCATGACGAAGGGAGTCAGCCTGCAGGCGCGCCCTTCAAGCTTCCACCAGATTTGGAGCTCCTTGCCAGCATGTTCGGTGAGCATAATGCATTGTCTCTCGCTAGATTCTTGCTAGCCTTGCTGGCGGGGTTCCAGTCCCTTGCTGAATTGGGCCTACCGAGTTGTCAACGACATGCACGCCTATGCACGCCTGCAGACGCGCTGCATACGGGCCGCATGATGCTTAAGCGGCGAAGTGAGAAAGTGACATACACGAGTGTACGCCACGTCGTGGAGAACATGACAAAGAGGGAGTTTCGGGTGAGGGTCTCTTCCGCACGTGCACACAGTTGGAAGCATACTGTTCGTCCGACCCAGCCCTTTGCTTTCTATGCACTCTGTGCACAGATGAAGCCACCCAGAACCCAGCAGTTAGCAATCCACCATCCTGGCTATGTGCCCCTCCTGGTTGCAGATTGAGCACCTGGCGCAGATGAAGGCCCTGCGGCCCTCCTGCTTTGACTGGCAGTTCATCCGGGTGCCCTCGGCATCCAACCCCTCGCAGTGAGTCAACCTCCACCCACCCTCCACCGTCCACCCTCCGCCCACCACCAGCCGCACAATCCCCATCCTAGCACCACACCATACAGGTCATTGAGGACACGGCCGTCAGTAGGCAACAACACCGGCACATGGCAGTCGTCCTTGCATTGCAACAGCCGCTGCATCTCAAATCCTGGCCTCGGGTCCTCCTCCCCGTTGCCGCTTAATACACCTTACAACAGATACACATGTCCGTGCACAGGCTGGAGAGCCAGCTGCTCCTGACGTTTGACCGGGTGGGCCCCAGCACGTCGGGCGCGGACGGCGGCAGCAGCGTGGGGCGCTACAGCTCGGCGGCGGAGGGCGCCGAGTTCCGTGCCGCGCTGGAGGCGTTCGCACGGGACAACCCTCTGGTGGGTGGTGGGCCGGGTGTCGGGGTACCAGAAGCAGCCGGCCAGGCAGCTGTCGGATAGAGCTAGAGCAGTTGGGTGGGCGGTTATCGACTCGTGTGCAGACGACCCCATTGGTGGGTGAGGCGCCGTGGGCTGTGTAGGTGGGCTTTCTCACGGGACTGAAACGCCTGTTAGGCGCCCTGGTTGGCGTTGTCCCGCTGGCAGTGCGATCAGAGGCATGTTGGCCGGGGCGCCTGGTGGCATATCTTACCGCGCACACGTGGCAGCGAGTGTGTGGCACCTACCTAGCTGCCCTTGGTAGCGCTACCCTGCTTTAGGCAGGGCTGGCCTTGGCCCAGCAGCACTCCCAAGCGGCAGAGAGCCTTGAACTGTGTGCTACCCTCACTGTGCTCACAGGACGCGGCGAACGGCCCTGCCCCGCCGCTGCCCGCCGCCCCGCTGCCGCCCCGCCCCGCCGCCTCCTCCGGCTGCACCCCGCTGCGCAGCAACTCCATGCCGCTGGGCGGCGTGGGGCCCGTGGGCAGCCCCTCCCGCAGCGGGGCCCAGGGCCTCAGGCCCGCCGCCAGCTGCCCGCCGGGCGCCCTGCCGGAGGTGCGGGGCTTGCCGTTGAGTGTGGAGGATGGGCAGATGCTCTGAGTAACGTTGTCTAGGCCAGCAAAGGAACGCTTGTAAACCTGCTTGCCGCTGAACAAACTGGACGCACTTGTCCGTCCCTCCTCAGACACTCATGGCATACACGCTCGTACCTCGCTTGCTGACCGTAGTATACGGACAAATTGTATGTGATTGCAGCTTTTAATGGGGCACCAAGTATGCACATGTTGTCCGTGTTCCGCAGGGCCTGCTGTCGCCGTCCCGCAGCGCCCGCAGCGGCGCCGCCGCCTCCACGCCCTCCCCCGCGCGCTCCGGGATGCGGCTGGGGGCTGGGGCCGCAGCACCTCCGCCGCCCGCTGACCAGCAGCAGCAGCAGGCACCTGGCGCGCGTGCGGGAGCACGCGCCGCCCTGACCCCCATCCCTGAGGGAACCCCCACGCGGCACAGCGCGCAGCGGGCCGCACCGGGGGCTGGCGCACAGCACGACAGCCATGCAGCTGTTGCAGAGGTGGAGTTGGAGGAGGGTGACGCTGCGGAGCACCTGGCAGACGGCGTGGAGGGTCAGATGGAGGGCGTGCTCCTGCCCCGGATGCCCTCGGATCGCACGGCGGGAACTGCCATGGGGGGCAGGAGCACCAGCCAGGGGGGCAGTGTCGGGGCTGCAGCGGCAGGCGGGAGCGTTGGCGGGTGGCTGGGCGCGGCGGGGGCGTGCGCCATGACCCCGCAGTCCAAGGCCCGTGACCTGGGGGCTGGAGGGCAGCAGCAGAGGACGCCCTCCAGCGCAGCAGTGAGGGCGGGGCAGGGCGAGGGCCCGGACGGCGCCGACCCGCGGCTGGCCCGGCTGCACAACCTGCTGTCTCCCGCGGCGCTGCAGGTGCGTCACGTGTATAAGAGAATAAAGAGCTGTGCGTCATGAACTCCCCATTGCTGTTACTGATCACGACACGTAGACCATTAGGGTAGCAGCACAGGAAGACTCGTAACGACGCAGCTGCTAGCAAGTGCTGGAGTGTTTGGGAAGGTGGTGGTAGGCTTGTGACAGCTTCGCACACAAGTATGCTGAGTTTTGCCCGGGCTCTGACCTGCAGAAAATCCGGGAGGCCGAGGCGGCTCAGGCTGCACAGACGCCCGAGGCTAAGCGGCGTGCGGAGTCCCGCCGCGCGGTGCAGCTGATGCCGCACTGCCTGGAGCTGGTGCGGGTCATCTTCGGGACGTCGGGCCCCGTGGTCAAGCCCTTCACGCAGGTGGGCGTGGACGTGTGCTGCCTCTGTGTGCACCCCGTATGCCACTGCTGGACAGATCCTGCATCGTGCACAGCGTATTCCTTTGTGAGTGTCCTGGCACCGTTCACTGCACCTGCGTGGCCCATCTAAAGATGTTGACGTGGGTTGATCTCAGCCTCTCTTTCAGCTTAAGCCCCCAAGCTAGTGGATGTAGCGGCTCAGCCTTGCCGTAGAGCCAGGGCAACTACCTGCTCACACCCTGCCCAGCTCCCCATTGCTCTGTAATCATTCCACCCCTTCCCACTCCCCTCCCCACCCGTCCCTTCCCACCATCCCATGCCCCGGCAGCTGGCCCAGACCATGTGCGAGCGCTCCACGCAGCGCCAGGGCCTCACCCCGCGCGACGCCAGCAACGGCCTGGTGGCGCTGGCACGTGCCGTGCCGGAGTTCCTGCGCATCGAAGACCCGCGGGTCATGGGCGACGGCTCCATGCGCCCCCGCAGCGTCACCATCAGCCGCACGGCAAGCATCACCGCCGTCACCGCCAAGCTCAAGGCGCTGGCGGCGGACCCAGACGCAGCGGTGGTGTCGCTCTTCGGGCCGGGGGCGGAGCGGGCGGCGGCGGGGACACCCGGGGCCGGGGCAGGGGCTGGAGCAGGGGCGCAGCCGTCCCCCACGGCCAGCAAGGGTGCAGGGACCGCTGTGCCGGGCTCGCCTTCCCAGTCGCTCAAGCCCCGGGCGCTGAAGCTAGAGGGGGAGGAGGAGGGCGCGGGCGGGCAAGAGGCGGCGGGAAGCATGGCGCAACCGAGCTTGTCAATGGGCGGGGTTGGTGGCGGTGGCGTGAGTAGCGCGCTGCCCCCGCCGCCGCTTTCGGCAAAGAAGCTGCGGCCGCCTGGGCTGCCGCTGCCGCCGCCCTCGCCTATGCGCAGCGGTCGCATGACTCCTACCCGGAGCCGGGCGGCGGCGCTAGGGCTAGGGGTGGCGGCGGGGGCCGGAGGGGCGTCAGGACACGGGGACGCGGGGCCGGCGGCGGGGGCCCCTGGCACATCGCAGCCGCTGGACAGGGCGCTGCCGGCGGCGGGGGGCCCGGCAGACCCTGAGGGTGCGGCCCTGCTGCAGAAGCTGCTACATCGGCAGGACCCGGGGTCGGTGCAAAAAGCGGCGCATGGTGGTGCGGAGGGGGGCAAGTGCGAGGTGGATGCGGGAGCGGTGGGTGCGGGCGTGCTGATGAGCCCCGGGGGCAAGACCCCAGGGAAGGCCGGGAGGGACGCGAGGACGCCGGGTCGGACGGCGGTGCAGGATGCAATGCTGGGGAGTATGCGGCGCAGCAGCGCGCGGCAGAGCAGCAGGCGGCTGCGGGAGCTGGACGGCGCGGAGGAAGCTGCCGTTGGGGGGAATGCAGGGGAGGAAGAAGCTGGCCCGAAGCCCAGGCGCTTGGAAGAGATGCTGGGGTAGCTTTTGGGACCAAGTGGGAAACATACTGTTGAGATGTTGTCTGGATGTGCAAGGGCGGATTGGGTGAATTGCGGAAGTGCGTGCTGCGTGGCGCTCACTACGGTGCCGCATAGGCACTCTCGCTGACGTGGACTTCACTCAACACGACACTCAACGGCTGCGAAGCGGAGGTCAAATTCCGTCGTTGTAAAAAATCGGATATGCCAATCATGGCTTGCTTGTAAAGTCCATCGCCCAGCTCCTGCTCAGCAAGGAGCGATGGGCACTGAGCACCGGGGACAAGGCCAAAGCAGAACCGCTGAACAATACAAATGAAGAAATACAAGTGTCAATGTAGGATTTCAATTTTGGGCCGTAGGCAGCCTAATCTATAGGGAGTGACTGTTTGAGAGTGGAGGCGCGAGCCAACGGCGCGAACCGCTAGCTACTGCCGTTACAACTGACGGTGCCGCCAACGAACGTCCGCCTGGCCTGCCACAAAATGCTTTTGGATGATAACAAAAGGATAATATTAATACATATGTGGGTTACCATGTGCAGCTTGAAGTCGCGCGCCAAAGAAGCCGGACTCCCCCGGATTTGACATTTTTGGACCGAATTTCGTAAAGGGCCGTACGCGACTTCCATTCAAGCCCCGCTCTGGTGGACTCCAACAGACGACAACCTTACATAAAGCATCTGACCTGACCAGCTGGACATTTTGCCATACAAACGGACAGGACCTTGGCGACCTCCCGCGCGCGCCACTCTACCCCTCCACTTTGCTTTCCAGCATTTCCAGAGTACAAGCCAGCTGCGTAGCATATACAAGCATAAGCATTCGGCTACTAGGTAAGGCGTGCGTATCATCAGGGCGTTGGCGTACATAGAGCAATGCCCTTGGTGGCGCAAGACGCAGCACGACCCCGCTGAGTCAAGGAACGCATGGTGACCTTTATTACGCCCATATAATGACTTGCGTTCATACCGCAGGTCTTACATCTGCTCGGCCTAACGGTCCATGCTTCGCTTGACGCTGGCTCCGGCCGCTGAGGCAGGAGGCGACAACTTCAACGCATTCGGACCAACACATTCGCTCCCTCGAAGCTGCGGCCACGCTGATATGGTAAGCTGGGCCGGCCCGCGCGCTGCAGCCCGCGCTTTACATGAACAATGTTGCCTCTATTGGCTTGCATCCTATGCATCGCCTCTTACAATGCAATGTTTTCTTAAATGCATTATGCGTCGTGGGTGTTGTGACCGTTGATGCCGAGTGCGCACGTGTGCACCAGTGTGCTCAAATGCTCTCTTGCTCTGCTTCCTTGCTCACCCCCTTGTTTCTTGCTGCGACTAAATTGCTGCAGGACACTGAGGAGGCATGTGGAAGCCGTAGCAGTCTCTCTGGCGAGCCGCAACAGCGACACCACACCATCATCATCAACGGGAGGTCCCGCCCTCAGGGCACCCTACTGTGCCTGCCGCCAGCCCAGCACGGCATGCCCAGTATCAGCTCTCGAACCTGTCAGTCAAGTCCACGGCATAGCGACGAAGCCAAGACGTGTGCGCAGCAGCAGGAGTCCGAGGAGTCCTCTGAGGAGTGCACCAGTGACGTTGACATGGGGGTGCACCAGGCGGCAGTGCAGGACCATCTCCTGAGCTTGTCTTCCGGGTCTCAGCGCATGACAAGCAGCTCTGAGAGCAGCGATGATGGGGGCGATTCTGGAGACGAGGCGGATAGTGGGTCTCTGGGCATGGCAGCCAAAAGGGCTCGCCTGGCGGGAGCATGCGCAGCGAAGGCGGGCGTGCGCTTTCGCGGCACCGCCGCACGCGTCGACATGCGGTTCGCGTCTACAGTAGCCACGCTGAAAGCTGAGCAGTTAGCGGCCTCTGGAGGCTGCCGGATGGTCTTGTGGGGCTGAGCATGGCCGCGCATTTGCGCTGGTGTAGGCATCTCGCACTGCATACAATGCATGAATTTACTGTACTGCGAATTCGGGATACTTGCATTTTGGTTGGAGCTTTGCACGTTGTGCACGGATGACTGCGGGCGGCATTGAATTGAGAACTGCAAGCCGAGATGGGGACACAGCAGGACTTCAAATTATTCGCCAATTGCGAATTGCTTATACCCTACATTCATTAGTTAGTACGTGGCATCTGTCAGGGCCCTGCATATCTTGTTAATGCAATGGACACGCGAGTCCGCTCCCAGGGGAGCCCTACGCCAAGGCATGCTTCCTACATTAAAGTTGCCATCTGTAAGCAGATAATTGCCACTGCTTCTGCTCGCTGTTTTCACCTAGCGGCTACATCAGCCGTGCGCCAAGAGGCATCCACTGACGTGGTGGGTGACCTCTGCGCAGCCTCCTGTGTACTGATAGGCCCTCTCAGCGTCGTCAGGGCTTACAACTACTTTCAGGCCCACCAGCTGCCTTCAAATTTTGCGGTTGTCCTGGGCGGCCTTGCAAACCAGCAGCACAACAGCTTGGGGTTTTGGTGTTCCCCTTTATGTGCCCCACAGGCTACTGTTGCCGTGGAGACCATCGCAGCAGCAGCCCTGCGCATGCGCCTGCGCTCCCATGACCTAGTGCGTGTGAGCGTCAACTGCAGCAGCTGGGACCTGCTAGGCGGCAGGATCCAGGGAGCCCGGGTGGAGGGCCGCGGCTGGGAGAGCCCGCAGGGCCTGACAGCCCGCGTCTTGGACGTGAGTGCAGGCGCCAAGCAGTGCTCCCTCTGGGCTCTGGGCTGTGCAACCGTGTCCCCGTTGTGCAGCCACGCTCTGCACACCGACCATCACGGACATCCGTACCAGCCGGTGTGCTGTTGCCTAGCCACCCGGCGTCCTGCTTGCTCGCCTGCCTGCGTCATTTGCCGGCCCAAACAATATGGCTGTGGGCCTCGGCCTCCCTCCCCAGTCGGCCTTTTACCTTGAACCTACTAGCCCTCTGAAAGTATGCATTATGTCCCATTGTGATGTACTCTTGGCTTTGGAACTATCCCTCGGCCCTCGGCCCTCGGCCCTCGGCCCTCGGCCCTCGGCCCTCGGCCCCCGGCCCCAGGTGGAGGTGGGGCGCGTGGAGCTGGACCTTCCCGCGGTGCTGTCGCAGCAGCGCATCCTGCTGCGCAACGTGCCCACAGGCAGCGCGCGGGTAGTGTTCACCGCCGCGGACTTTGGCGCCTTCCTGCAGCACCCGCTGGTCACCACGGCGGCACGCACGGCCGTGCAGGTGGGGGCATGGGCCGGTGGACAGTGGGCCACACCATGGCCGCAGGTGTCCTTTGGCGCGGCCTGGAACTGTGCCGTGCTGCACTTACACGTCCAACAACCCTAGGGCAACGGACGTATCTCTTTGCTTCCTGAAATCGCATGACCCACATCCGCAGCGCCTGCACCGTCGCCGCGGAGGAGTGCCCCCCTCACCACCATATCGCACCTCCACAAACCAGTTTACCGTACTTGTCCATGCTGTGACTTTGCCTTCCCCCACCCCCTGCAGGGCCAGCCCTTCCTGTTCGACCGCCAGGGTGTGCTGTTGGCGCCCGACACGGGGCCCGGCGGCGGCCGCGTGCTGTTCAGCGGCACGCTGCCGGCCAGCGGCCGCCGCTACGCCCTGGCCATGCGGCCCGTGCGGGGCGGCAGGGCAGCGGAGGTGCAGGCAAGGGCAGTAGAGGCGGGCTCCGGAACCGCGGCGCTGGGAGCAGCGGGCGCGCAGCAGGGGGCGCACGTGGGGGAAGGGGAAAAAGGTGCGGGGTCGGAGGACGAGGCGCTGGTGTCCGCGGAGCTGAGCCGCTTCTTCAGCGGCCTGACGGTGGACCTGCAGGGGGCCGAGCTGGCGTTCGACGCCATGAGGCTGACGTGGGGGCAGGCGGGGGGCGGCGGGGGGCCCGGCGGGTGAGAAGGGAAGGGTTTTGTTGCAGTGGAGTGAAGCGAGCTGCCTGGCCGGGGTTGGAAGGAAGTCCTGGTGGCTGACAGGTGCTTGCTGCGTGCGGCGGCGTGTGTTAACTGAGCACGAGCAGGACCTGCAAAGGTATGGTTGCTGCGAGGACCAGCTTTCTAATAAAGGTATGCAACTGGTGCTGACGGTGTGTCCTTGTTCGTTGCTCCTAATACCCACAGGGCAGCTTCGAAAGGTCCCGATGCGGGGACCGGCTTGCTGGAGCTGGGGCTCAGAGCGACCATCCGCAGCTTCCCGCCCCTCAACATCCAGTTCTGAGCCTTCGAGCAGCATGGGTGTCATCAGCACGTGGAGCCATTCTCCAGTGCACTTGGAACGCCCTCAAGGTTGTAAGTGGAGTGTGCGCGAGCGGATATCGAGTGGTGTTGCACTTACGCGGTGGTGAGAGGCGCGGTTGGGCTGCAGAAGATGTAGGTAGCCTGTGTGAGAGTGACCACTGGACGCCGGAATGGACGCACGTAGGACACAGACTCTGAGTGCACGAGCAGCATACCGCATGGAGTGCGAGTGCGAGTGCGAGTGCGAGTGTGAGCGCAGAGGGGGGTTAACAGCAGGGAGCAGACACCAGACTAGGCGCTTGCGCGGCAGCTCTGCAGGGCAAGCCCATCAGTGGTAGGACGGTTGGTAGTGGGAAAGGACTCGGGTTGAGCATGCGGCACGGAAGACTGGTGAAGCAAAAAGTGGATAGGTGATCGGTTGCTCAAATCACGTTGGGAGTTTGGGTCTTTCCTTTCTTACTGACTGCTGGCTGGGCACGTGGCGGTTGCTGTCATCTGGACGCACTCCGCAGCGTCGGGCAAGAAAAGTGCGCTGCGAAGCGGTAGCTGTGCGCGTTACACCGCGATAAGCTTAATTACCTTTGTAGTTGCTTTCTCGCTTGAAGCTCTTCCTCTGATGTAAGGTCAAATTCGTATGGAGCGTCCCCCGCGTGCATGGTTGCATGGTGCAATTTAGGCTGATGGGTCGTTTTGGCGCCAGTTAGCCGAAGGGGGAAGGGCAAAAGAAGCATGGACGTGTCTTTCAGGAGTTTCGTGTAGATTTGCAATCGCGAACCACTTTGACGTGATCTGTATCGTTATTGTATTTCGCTGTCCCAGGGGTCGCTTCGCTCTGCACCTTGTAGTGAACCTTGGCGCCGACGATGCCCAAAGCTAAGTAATTGCTTCTATCCATTACGGTTTGCTTTGATGGACGCACCAGCACTGCTGGCCCTGTTGGGTGGCAGCGGTGCGAGTCGACAACGGATTCTTGAGCACGTAAGTAGCCAGCGCGCATACTGAGCTGCGTCGAGCACATTTCGGCCTTTGCCGTGACTAAAAATATTGCTGCTGGTACCGCGTCACAACTCTGCCCTGGATCTGCCTTCGGCAGGCCGTTTCCTTTGCCGCTGAGCGCTCTCGTGCTGGAGCCGCTGACGACCCGCGCGCGGCTGCGGTCCTGCAAAGGCAAGTAGCAATAGCTTGTTCCGCTTGTTGCAACCAAGGTTGGGTATTCCTAGTTTGCATTATGCTCCTGCACGCACACCAGGATGGCGCTTGCACCCCCTGAGCGTCGCAGCGCCCTCATGACCCCAACCCACAGGCTGCAAGCCCTGCGGACTTCCTTGCGTCGCAAGGAGGCCACCACCAACTCCGGCCAGGCACCACTGCAGCTTGCCGGGAGCAAACGCCCTCGCTCCGCGGATCCAAACGTTTCCGAGGAGCAGCAGCAGCCGCATGGGGGACAAACGGCAGTGGAGCAGCAGGAACAGCCCGCAAGGGAGCAGCAGCAGCCCCCCAGCGCCCATGCGGCTGCGGCCGTGGAGGTGGATGCAGGGCCCAGCAGCGAGGAGCGGCCTGCCGTAAGGTGCGTGTGGGCTTAGAGGTCAAAGGACCTCGGTATAAGCGCTTAGCAGGAAGGCCTGCAGCACGGCGTTGCTGTGGCCAAGGCACGGCTGGACCTGTTCTGATGTTCGCTTTTGCGCAGCCAGCGGCAACCCACCAGCGTTGCTGCAGGCATCGACACCTTTCCTTCCACAGGACCATATGTCTCTGCTCCCGTTCGTCCCTTACCTGCCTTGCCACCCACCCAGGCGGCGGCTGGACGGCCCCGCGGCACAGCCCGCCAAGCCCCCCACCCTGCCCCCCGCCAAGCCCCCCACCCTGCCCCCCGCGGAGCTGGATGCCCTGCGGCAGCGGGCCCAGGCCGTGGCACTGCGCGCTGCACGGGAGGCCCTGCTGCGCCGCAGGCAGCAGGCAGCCGCCGCCACTGCAGTCGCAGTACTGCCAGCGGCACTTCCATCAGCCGCAGCAGTAGCACCTGTGGCCAGGGGCCATGTGGGTCAAGCTCCCATGCTGCCGGGCCAGGGTGGTGGGGGTGACCCAGATGGGGCAGCCCAGCCGGCGGCGCAGGGCGCCACTGCCGCGCACCCCGCAGCCCACACCTCGCCCATGGAGTTGGACCAGGCGGCGGGTGCTCATCAGGCGGGGAGCTGCGGCACCTGCATGCCCACAAGCGCGGCTGAATCTGTACCGCAGGGTCCTGCAGCCGTAGCCACGGAGATGGACATCCCTTCAGGTGGCGGCGGCTGTGTGGGCGGACCAGGGCCAGCTGCTACGGCCCCCGGTGTCCAGCCCGCGTCGCAGCATGCTCGGCACACGCCCCCGGCGGCGCCCGTCGGCCGCCCGCTCAACGACGCCGCGCTCTTGGCCGCTAGGTGGGAGCTGGGTGTTGAGCCGCACGTGTTATGACGTACCGTTATAAGGACACGTCGGCAGCCCACATTCTCGTTTTTTCCTTACCTGCAGCCCGCAAACTGTGTCTTGTGAGCAAGTGGGTCGCTAGACAGTCTGTACCGTCAACCTCTCACCCGTCTCACGCTCCGACTCGCCCACGGCCCCTTCCTCTTCCCCTGCCCGCCCAGCCTCCGCCAGCGCTACGAGTCGGAGGCCGACCCCTCCGCCCGCCTGCAGCTGCTGCTGCGCCGCAAGCTGCTGGCCGCCAGCCCGCTGCTGCTGGCGCTGCGGCAGACGGCGGTGGAGGCGGCGGCAACGGGCGTGGCGCTGCCAAGGTGCAGGTGCGTACTGCGCGTATGTTGCTGGTCCAGGCACCGCAGTTCGCAAGCGGACAATGATTCTGATACTACCGTATTGCATATTGAATCTGTTGTGCTCCTTATACCTACCATTCGAGTTCGTTATCGCACCCACCGTCGACCCACACATTACCTGACCGACCACACTGGCTCGCCGAGCGTTTAAGAAGTCGTAAGTGCCCTAGCCAAGCAAGGTCGTTGTCCCTGCCCACCCGCTCTGCAGCGTGCCCCCTGGCGGGCCTCCCAAGTGCTGCTCCTCCGCCGCGCTGCACCAGTACGCCCTGGACACGCAGCAGCTCAAGGAGGAGCGGGGCGCATGGGCGGGCGTGGTGCGCGCGGCCACGGCGGCGGCAGAGGCCAGGACCAAGGTGTGAAAGGTTGACCGCAGATAGCGCTCTCTGCCCTAAGAAGTTGTGCTGGGGCAGACCTGCCATGGGCACATACCCTTCGCCGCACCTCCAGTGCTGCTCACCCGGCCATGTACTCGAATAAATACATTCAGGACCTAGGACTAGTCATTTGACCGTGGTGTAAGATACTGCTGCGGTGCCTCCGGCGCAGGCACAGGCGCAGGCCTCCCGGCGCCCACCGGCCGGAGCAGCGGCGGCAGCCGGGCCTGGAGCCGCCTCCGCCTCCGCCTCCGCCCGGCGCAAGGAGCTGTGCGCGGGTGTGGGCGCGTGGCACCGTGAGGCGCTGGCTGAGCTGCGGCGGCGGCGCGAGGAGGCGGCGCGGAAGCGCATCGAGCTGCTCAAGTCCAGCGACATGCAGGTGGGCTGCCAAAGGTGCTGGCTGCGATGGGCTTCACGCGTAGGAAGGGAAGGGGCAGGGAGCGATTTGGGTCGGGGCAGGGGGCGGCGGTGTCGTGTGCGGATGGCTTCATCCCACATTGTGCACTCCTTGTACTTAGCACACTGGGTCACTTCTTGTGGTTCCCTGCTCGTACACCCGCAGTCCTACCTGGCGCTGGTGTCCCAGGAGCGCAACTCTCGGCTGTCCGGCATGCTGCGCCAGACCGACGACTGCCTGCGAACCCTGGCGGCGCGCCTGGAGCGGGGAAGCGCCGGGTTGCGGGAGCGGCAGAGGCAGCTGCAGCAGCAGCAAGACGACAAGGGCAAGGGGAAGGACAAGGACAAAGGCAAAGGTACGGCATTGCAGCACGAAGTTACAACAGTGCGCGTCGAGTAGCCCACATGTATGCTGCGTCCCATGAACGTGTCGGGGCAAGCAAACGCTATTTGGCGCTAGCCGTGAAGCGTCAGTGGCTCGCCCTGCCGAGCTTGAGTGTTCTTGGTGATGTTACCTGCACGCGGTGTGTAGGCGGCGGCGGCGACGGCGGCGGCTCCGACGCGCTGCTGGAGAGCAGCGAGGGCTGGGGGCGGCTGGCGGCGGCGCTGGTGGCGGACGTGCCGCAGCAGCCGCCGGGTCTGGTGGCCACCCTGCGGGACTACCAGATGCACGTGAGGGGGAGGGAGGGGAGGGTACGGGGAGCAAGCGGTAAGGGCAGGGGCAGCGGCGAAGGAGTACCCATGTGGGTTGGGCTGAAGAGATGTCCCTGTTGCAAGGGGTTGTCGGCACGCGGGCTAGGCAACAACGCTGCGATGGTCAAGTACCGTAACCCCCTTATGGGCTTGACTGATGTTACCTCCCATGTCCCCCCCAGGGCGTGCGCTGCCAGTTCGCTTATGGGTGTAACAAGTCGTTCCTCTCTGTATCCCCAGGGCCTGCGCTGGCTGGTGGGGCTGCACGACGCGGGGCTCAACGGCATCCTGGCAGGTGGGTGGGCGAGGGGGAACGGGAGGGGTCTTGGGAAGGCGGGGGCAGCGGGTGTATGGCAGGTGAGGTAAGGAATACCAGGTGCTCAGGGCGTGCATTTTGTGACGTTTACCAGCTTTGTGCTAGCCGCGCTCTGTCAATGCTCTCTCCGCTACCCTTGCCCCCCTGCCCTGTTTCACCCTTTTGTTGATCCCCACATTTCTGTCCCGCCGTGCTCCTGCAGACGACATGGGCCTGGGCAAGACGGTGCAGGTCATAGCGCTGATCACCTACCTGGTGGAGGTGGGTTAACGGTGTGGGGCGTGAGGTTCTGATTGGAAGAGGAGTTGGCGCGCGGTTACCGGCACGTCAACCTGCAGCGTACTTTACTTTACACCGTGTGTGTCTCATCCACACAACCTGCCTCCTCCCCTCGACCCCCCGCCCATCCCTTTCCATCTCCATCTCCGGCTCTTTTCTCCCCCGGTAAACTTCTGCAGCTGCACTAGGCCGCACACTGCAACTATCTCACTCCGCAACCGCACTCCCTGTCCACGCGCTGTCGTGAGCACCTTTTCGCCCACCCACCCACCTCGTACCCCGCCCTCCCCCTCCCCCAGGTCCGCGGCCAGGCCGGCCCCTACCTCGTCGTGGCGCCTTCCTCGGTGCTGCCCAACTGGGCCTCGGAGCTGCGCCGCTGGGCGCCCGGACTGCGGCTGGTGGACTACCGCGGCAGCGCAGAGGCACGGGAGGAGATATGGATGAAGCAGGTGCGGCGGGGGCGGCGGCAGGGAACCAGAGGGTGCAGGGCGAGGGCGGCATGGACAGCTTGTTCTGGAGGGTGTTGCGCCCACGTGTCTTACCAGGTCGGCCTGGCCCAAGCGAGTGATACACGGCTTGTCAGATACACTACCATGCATCATGTTTAATGCCTTTTCGCAGGTTTGCAAGGCCAGGGCCGTGCGGCCGCCTAAGGCCGGTGCGTCCGCCTCCTCTGCCGCCGCGTCCGCGCCCTTCCACGTGCTGCTGACCAGCTACGAGTTCCTCATGGGCAAGATGGACCGCCCCCGGCTGTGCCGCGTCAAGTGGGGCCACATGATCATTGACGAAGGGCACAGGCTGAAGGTGCGTGGGAGGACGTGGCACACGGGACAGGCGGGTAGCGGTGTTGTGGTGCACTGCACAGCGTCACGCGGACGCGCTTTGAGTTGGTTATGGCTCGTCAAACGGTTGCGGCCACCCCTCGCTTCACAGCACAGTCGTCGTACAGTCTAGCTACAGCAACAGTTAGGCTGTTGGTCCGCGTCGAACGTACGGCAGCTCACACCTCTGCCTCCCCGCCTCCCATCCTGCAGAACGCCGGCTGCAAGCTCAACGCCGAGCTCAAGCACTACCGCACCACCAGCCGCCTGCTGCTCACAGGTGGGGGAACACGAAGGCGTGGCGCAGCACGTACAGAGTGCACCTACATTCCATGCGCTCTGTCTAGTCTACGCAGCCTTCTGCACTTCGCTTTGCGCACACACCCACCTGGTGCACTGTCCTCTTCCACCCCACCCCATGGGCTCCTTTCTCCCGCCCATCCTCCCTAACCCTCAACGCTGCGCTCCCTCCCTCCCCCAGGCACCCCGCTCCAGAACCGGCTGGAGGAGCTGTGGGCGCTGCTCAACTTCCTCATGCCCGACCTGTTCGACTCCAGCGACGACTTCCAGACCTGGTTCTCGGGGCCGCTGGCGGCGCTGCGGGGCGGCGGCAGGGGGCGCAAGGGGTCCGAGGGCGATGCGGAGGACGGCGAAGAGCAGCGGGGTGACGTGGCGGCGCTGAGCCAGGAGGAGTACCTGCTGGTCACCAGCCGCCTGCACCAGGTGGGGAGGGGGACGGGGGTCGTGTATTAGTATCGTGGAGTTCGAGGGATGTAAGAGAGTGCTGCAAGGTTCTCAGTCGCCTGCCCTGTAGTGGGGGGTAAGGTGGAAGGAAGGCGTGCTGAACGGCTCGTGGATTGCAGTAGTGTCTGCTTTGGTAACGCTGCAAATGGCCGCGTTCTGGTGGCAATGCCCCCTAACCGCAGAGTCCGTGCACGCTGCGCAACGCTTGCGCCGACGGCGTGACGCACAAACAAATGCCCATGACACACACAGGTGCTGCGCCCCTTCATGCTGCGGCGTCTCAAGGAGAGCGTCGCCTCCGAGCTGCCCGCCAAAAGCGAGGTGGTGCTGCGGGCCGCCATGGGGCCCTACCAGGCGGCGCTGATGCGGCTGGTGCGCTGCGGCTTCGAGGCGGGCGCGGGGGCGGCGGGGGGCAGCGGCGGGGGCAGTGGTGCCAGCGGTGCGACGGCGCTGAACCGCGCTGTGAACAACACCGTCATGGAGATGCGCAACATCTGCAACCACCCCTACATCAGGTGCGCGGATTTAGGCTGGTCAGTGGATTGCGGTGTCCTTGCAGTGCAGCAGTCGAACCGCTGCCCCGGCATGCAATACCTGTCCCGGGCTGTTATCATGCGTGCGCACCATGCCCAGTCTCTGCGCCATTGTTGTACCAGTTTCAAAGAGGGCACCACCGCTATTCCCCGCCGCCAACTGCCCCTCGCTACAAGGCCCCAGTGCTAAGCTGCGCGTGCCATCGTTCTCTCTCCCCTGCAGCAAGCTGCATCCGCCCGGCGGCGAGTCGCTGCTGGACCCCGCTGCCGAGGCCCCCGGCGGCCTGCCCCCCGTGGTGACGCTGTGCGGCAAGATGGACCTCCTGGACCGCCTGCTGGTGCGCCTGCACGCCACCAAGCACAAGGTGGGTCAGGGTGTGGGCGGGGATGGCTGTGGCGGGAGTTTAGCTGGTGGCAGGTCGTGGCCCAAGAGGCAATATGTGTTAGCACTCAACATGCGGCTGCACGCCACACCGTTGGGTGAGGGTGTGACGGGACATTGACTGGGGCACAAGGGGGCAGTAGCGGTATCTAGGTCCTGGCGGTGCCTCTGCATTTTACACCCGGTTGGGGTGGGGGTGGGACACGGGCTGGGATACTGCGAAGCTGGAATTGGTGTCGAGGCGCTGAAGGGGAGCGTCTTGGGAAGCTGCAAAGACCTGGCGTCCTGGGGCTGCTGGGCTGCTGGTTGGGGTAGCACGGACCGCAGACGCGGATCTGGGTCTCATATGGAGCCACACCAATGCAGCTGACAGTGTGGCTAGCGTCTCAGTCAACGGCCTTTAATAACGCGTGTTTAGGTTCTGCCCCGTACCGTACTTACCCTCCGCTGTGCCCCATTCCCCTGCCCCACTACCGGTATCGCCCTGCTCCCCAGGTGCTGCTGTTCTGTACCCAGACGCGTGCGCTGGACGTGATTGAGGAGTACCTGGATTGGCGGGGCTTCGAGTTCTGCCGCCTGGACGGGGCCACGGCGGCGGGGGAGCGAGGGGAGCTGATTCGGGATTTCAACAGGCCAGGTGGGTGGGCGCTGTCGGGGACACTGTACCCAGGCCCCCCTGCTATACCGGTAACAAACAGCGAAAGCAGCTGTGCGGCCTGACAAAGGAACGTACGGTACGCAGCAGCATGCGGCTGTTACAGCATTGTTCTTTTGGCAATCACGGCGCTAGTCAGCCTGCGCGACCTCCTGCTACAGCAAAGTCACGTGCCAAAACCGCCGGCAAAACCCCTTCCGGCGCCATGACGCGTGTGGCATAACTTCGCGTCAACCGAAAAACGCCGATATGCACAAAGTACGGCCGCCTTAGTCCGCCTCCACCACACCCTTGGTGAACGCGGCGCCAAGCAACCAGTAGATAACCCCACACCATCGGTGTACGGCAGCGCAGAGACACCACTGACCGCCGTGCGCAGCAGTCAGTGTACGCACGTCTAGGTTCCTTGACCCCAGCACAACAGCGTGACGTTGCTTCCGGGCTTCGGCGTGCGGCTCAGTCCAGGTGCACCGCGTGGCCCTCTCCGTGGGGCACGATGCAGGGCGCAATGCCCGTGAGGCCGTGTAGGAACCGGCAGAGCTGCTGGTGGAATGCGGACTGCGTGTAGATGGCCGTGCCTTCCTCCAGGCATACGTAGTCGGGCTCCAGGGGCGTGTCCTGCCCCATCAGGGCGTTTGTCAGTATCCTGAGGATGAAGTGGACTACCGGTACAGCGGGGCCTGGGGGCGCATAAGGCTGCTCGGTCTTGCGGAAAATTGCGAATTGGTATGGCAAGTATAAACTGAAGGTGTGATGCCTGTTATTGGTCAGTAGTTGCACGGCTTGTTGTAGTTGCAGCGCCCGCAGCCGCATGTTATCGTTCATGACCGGTAGCGGAGGGGTCATCGCTAGTACGTTGATGTTATCCGCTTGTACTGCATTGCGATATATTTAGGCGTCGGTGTGCCGTGTCCAGCAGCAAGAGGCGGTGACCGTACGGCTCACAGGTTTCACTAGTGCTCAAACCTCTACCACGTGTAACACCCCGCGCCGTGCCGGTCACAACGGCCGCAGTGATCCCTGGGTGCGGCATGCTCGCCACTGTACGGCTTGTTGTGTCTTTGTTTCAATGCAAAGCTTATCCCCGGGCCCTGCATGTGTCGCCTGCATATTAACCACCTGCTTCGCACCTGTGACCAATCATGGTGCGTTGGCACGTGGCTACTACCGTACACCTTGCACGTTAGCCTGCTACTGCAACTGCCCACCCCTGCCGCCAAACTACTGCAACATGCTGATCAATTCACTGTAGCTGGGTACTGAACGCCGGACCTTCAGCACACATTGTGTTTGTGTGCGTCTGGCCGTGAGTCGGCCACTGGGAACTGCCCTTCTCCTGAGCCGACAGCACTGAGCACTGATCCGGCGATACATCATGCTAACGTTGGTCGTGCTGCGGCTGCCTCCAAGACCTGGGATGGCCATACGCTTTCCAGGAGTAGTCAATCGCCGTTACAATATGTCCCGTGTGAGTCTGCCGGTGTCCGCACACTACCGCACATGAGCCCTCGTCAGGTGCTGCTTAGCACGTCCACACTGGTGCCGCCGAGCCTTAGTACAGACGCGCATGGAAGGTAGTGCGACACTGCTTAGGTCGCAGTTGCCCCAACCCTGCCGCCAGCAGCTCAGGGCAGCTAATACGCGATTCCCCTGGTGCATACGTGGCGGCATATGGCTCTGCCGCACCATGCTGCACTAATGTGTGGTCTGCCCGGACCCACAGGGAAGGCGTGCCGGTGGCAGGTGCCTGCCAGTGG
>VFQN01003410.1_pt1 | contig 22790 bp, 28 predicted proteins | sample 3512371 | NCBI WGS metagenome assembly VFQN01 (sample SAMN10412370, study PRJNA504923) | tailings metagenome | isolation source: Replicate 2 from Balatoc abandoned mine | place: Philippines: Itogon, Benguet | collected 2017-08-28
TCTCGTCGAAGTACTTCCGCATCGCTGCGGCCTGCCAGGCGCGCAGCGAGGTCGCGGTGCCCCAGGCGGCGCGCTCGGGCCAGGCCGGACCCAGCCTGGTTCCGAGAGGCGCGTTGGACTGCGGGGCGGCGTGGGGGCCCGTCACTCGGCGGAACCCGAGTCGTCGCGGAGCGACTCCCAGACTTCCTTGCACTCCGGGCAGACCGGGAACTTCTCCGGAGCCCGGCTCGGCACCCAGACCTTGCCGCACAGGGCGACGACGGGGGTGCCCATCACCATCGCCTCGGTGAGCTTGTCCTTCTCCACGTAGTGGGAGAACCGCTCGTGGTCGCCTTCATCGGTCGGGACGGTACGGCGGTCCTCGCGGACATCCGTTTCTGTCGAGAATCCGATGGTTGTCACGCGCCCAAGACTACGACACCGGGGCCTCGCCGGAGACCTCCACCGGTCGACCTCGTGGCACCTAGTTGAGCTCGGGGTCGAACGGCCGGGTGGAGTGCCAGGCCAGCTCGCCCGGCTGCCGGCGCAGCACGTCGCGCCACAGGTCCGTGGTGTCGTGCCGGAAGGCGTCGGCGGCCTCGGCCGGGACGACGTACCAGCTGCCCTCCTCGATCTCGACGTCCAACTGCTCGGCGCCCCAGCCGGCGTACCCGGCGAAGATGCGCAGCCCGGCGAGGCTGCCCTCGAGCAGCTCGGTCTGTGGGGCAAGGGCGACGAGACCGAGCCGCCCCTCGACGGCGCGGAAGCCGACCGGCACGTCCCCGGCGTCCCGGAGCAGGGCGACCGCGAGTGCGCCGTCGGTGCCGACCGGGCCTCCGTGGAAGAGGACCTCGGGATCGGCGACGACGTCGGACCATGCGTCGAGGACGTCGCCGACCGGTACGCCGGAGGGCCGGTTCAGGACGACCCCCAGAGCGCCGTCGGCGTCCGCGTCGAGCAGCAGCACCACCGTGTCGGCGAAGTTGGGGTCCACCAGCGCGGGCGTCGCCACCAGCAGCATCCCGGCCCGCGCCTCGCCCATGCCCCCCATCATCTCGCACGCTGGCGCCCGGACAGCCCGGTCATGGCGCCGCGCCGGGACTTGCCCGGCAGAACGGTCGCGACACGCCGTACGGGCCCGGCGTGTCGGGGTCGTTTCACCGGTCAGCCGGTGAATCGGCGGCGACACGCCGACGCGGCCCCGCGTGTCGCGACCGTTTCACACGACAAGTAGGCCGGGGAGGTACGCCGGCCGCGCGGATCAGCGCAGGTCAGGCCACCAGGGCGGCCTTCAGCCGGCCGAGGAGCCCCGGGGACTGCTCGGGCGCGGCGTCGGGCGGCGCGGGCCGGTAGGACAGGCGCGCCCGCTCCTCGATCCGCGCGCCCACGCGGACGGCGGTGTCGTCCGGGGCGCTGACGCCGCCGGCCATCATGGCGAGCAGGATCCGCTCCTTCGCGGTGGCCTTGGCCATCGCCTCGGCGACCTCGGCGCTCCGGGGAGCGACGCGCTCCTGGTCGAGGACCATCCGCACACCGGGGAGCTCGGCAGCGGTGGCGTGCCAGGCAGCGACGACCGCGTCCTCGAGCTCCATGGGCTGGGCCGCGAGCTCGCGCTCGATCCGGCCCGCCAGGCGGGTGTGCCAGCGCAGCTGGAGCGCCCCCAGCAGCTCGCGCTCGTCGACGAAGGTCTTGGCGACTCCGGGCAGATCGCTCGGGAGCCGGCCATCGCGGCGGCGGTTGGCGCTGGCGATGACATCGCGGAGGATCTCTCCGCGGCGGTGGAAGGACGTCCAGGTCATGGTGTCTCCTTCGGGGATCGACTCGCATACCGCAAGTACGTACTCACGGTATGGCCCCACCTTCTCGGGATGCAAACGCCTCGGCCGGTGATCCGAGTCACGCGTACCTACCGTCGGTATTAGGCTGCGGTGATCATGAGCAAGTCCTCGGTCTCCAAGCTCGTCCCCCGCGTCCCTGGCACGAGTCGGCGCCAGCAGTACTCCGCCGCGACCAAGCGGGCGCTGGTCGACGTCGCCGAGGAGCTCTTCACCGAAAACGGGTACGCCGCGACCTCCCTGGACACCATCGTCGCCGGCGCCGACGTGACCAAAGGCGCGCTCTACCACCACTTCAGCGGCAAGCAGGCGCTGTTCGAGGCCGTCTTCGAGCGGGTCGAGGACGACGCCGCCCGTGCGATCCACCAGGCGCTCGAGGGCCATCGCGACCCGTGGGAGAAGGCGACCGCCGGCCTGCGGGCCTTCCTCACGGTCGTCCAGGAGCCGCGTTACCGGCGGATCGTGATCCAGGAGGGTCCGGCGGTGCTCGGCTACGAGCGCTATCGCGAGCAGGAGGAGCGCTCGACGTTCGCCAACATCCTCGAGATCGTCCGCTCGGTGATCAGCGCCGGTGACTGGGAACTCGAGGAGAACCTGCTCCAGACGTTCGCCCGGATCTTCTTCGGCGCGATGTCCTCCGCCGGGGAGTCCGTCTCGACGGCACCCGACCCCATCGCCGCGGCCGCCGACGTGGAGACCGCGATCGGCTTCATCCTCGCCGGCTTCCGCGTGCTGGCCGAGGCCGGCGCGGAGCTGCCGACGGTCGTGGTCGAGAGGTCAGACGAGGGCTGAGCGTCCTCGCCGGGGCCGCTGTCGAACTACTTCTTCGAGAAGGTGACGTTGCCGTTCGCGGCTGGCACGAGCTCGATCCACGTGCGGCCCGCCGGCACGGTCAGCTCGCCCGCGCGCGTCGAGAGCTCGAGCGGAGCGTCGAGGCCCGACTTCGACCAGGTACCGCGCACCAACGTGCCGCCGTGGAAGACCATCGCCTGGCCCTTGCCCTCCAGCGTGGTCTCCGGCACCGGGTTGCCCGCGGGGTCGCGGTAGCCCGCGTCGCCGACCTTGACCCGGAGCACCAGCACGGTGTCGGCCGCGAACTGGTCACCCTGCGCGGCGTAGGAGTTCTCGTTGCGGTAGGTCTGGCCGTCGTAGGTCCAGTTCGTGGTGCGGCCGGCGCCGAAGCTCGCCGCCAGCGTCGTCGCCTTCTGACCGCCCGGGAAGTCCTCCTCCGAACCCCACGGCAGGTAGTCGTCCGGACGGGCGGCGTCCTGCTCGGCGGCCTTCGCGACCTGGGTGAGGTCGGCGAACACGTTGTACGGCGCGCTCCGGCCACTGTCGCGATAGACGCCCTTCGAGCCCTCCGGGAAGAACTCGATGCCGGCGCCCTTGACGCGGGCGACCGTCGGGGCGGCCGCGCCGCTGGTGACGACGGAGGCGTCGACCGGCGAGACGATGCCGATGTCGCTGGCGCGCATCGAGCGGACCGGCCCGACCTCGGTCGGCAGCGAGGAGTAGAAGAACGCCGCCAGGCGGGTCAGGCCACCCTCGACGAGTTCCTCGACGACGAGGTCGGCCTGACCGAGGCCGGCCTGGGGCGAGCTCGAGTCGGTGTTGTCGATCTTCGTCACCAGCACTGGGTAGGACTTCTCGACGTCCTGATCGCCCTCGACGGGCAGCCCGGTGAGCGGCCAGGTCGCGGCGACTTCCTCGCTGCCGGCGATCTGCTGGGCGGCCGGCTTCTGGCCGTCGGAAGACTCGCCCCCGCCGCAGCCGACGAGCACGAGGCTGGCGACGGCGAGGAGGGCGGTGGTCAGGTGGGCACGGCGCACGGGAAGCTCCGTTCGGGAAACTCGTGTGATCTGGTTGACTTCAGTGTGCAGGCGCGCGCGGTAGAGGTGCGGAAGGCGCGCCCGAGAAGGGCGGTCGGCCATCACGGCCGCCCCCGAGGGTACGAGCGGGGTCGGCTGAGCCGAAATCCGGCTGGGCCGAAATCAGCCGAGCTTGGCGCCGCCGTCCACGTAGAGCGTCTGGCCGGTGATGTACGACGCCTCGTCGCTGCACAGGAACGCGGCGGCGGCGGCGATGTCCTCCGGGAAGCCGACCCGGCGGACGGGGTTGGCCTCGGCGTTCATCTTCCGGAAGTCGTCGACGTCGATGCCGAGCCGCGCGGCGGTCGCATCGGTCATGTCCGTGGCGATGAACCCCGGGGCGATCGCGTTGGCGTTGACGCCGAACGGGCCGAGCTCGATGCCGAGCGTGCGGGTGAAGCCCTGGATGCCCATCTTGGCGGCGGAGTAGTTGGCCTGGCCGCGGTTGCCCAGCGCGGAGACGCTGGAGAGGTTGAGGATCTTGCCGTACTTCTGCGCCACGAAGTGCTTCTGGGCCGCACGGGTCATCACGAACGCTCCCCGCAGGTGCACGTTGATGACGAGGTCCCAGTCGTCGTCGGTCATCTTGAACAGGAGGTTGTCGCGGGTGATGCCGGCGTTGTTGACCAGCACGTGGATCCCGCCGAGCTCGGCGACCACCCGCTCCACCGCGGCCTCGGCCGACTCGGTGCTGCCGACATCGGCGCCGATCCCGACCGCCTTCGCGCCACCGGTGACCGGCAGCTTCGCGGCGGCCTCCACGGCAGCGGTCTCGTCCAGGTCGAGGATCGCGACCGACGCACCCTCCTCGGCGAACCGCGTCGCGGTGCCGAACCCGATGCCGCGCGCTGCCCCGGTAACGACGGCGACCCGCCCGTCAAAACGACCCATCGATCCTGCTCCTGCCTGTCGTGGTCAACTCTCGGCAGCCACCCTAGAGCTACCCCCGAGTCACCAACCAGCAAGGGTGGCGGGCCTCACCGCCGGCGGACCTTCGGGGTCGGGCGGCTGGTCGCCGCGGCGGCGGCGTACGACGCCTTGCGGCCCGTGACGCGCACCGAGATGCGCTTGCCGACGTCCGCCTTGGCGAGGCGGTAGCTGGTCGTCGTGCGGCCCTTGACCGGCTTGCCGTTGCGCAGCCACTGGTAGGTGAGGCGCACGGGCGCCGGACGCCAAGCACCGGCAACGGCCCGGAGCGCGCGGCCCACCGTGGCCTTCCCGCTGACCCGCGGGCGCACAGCCGTCAACTTCCCGACCGCAGGCGGGTCGAGCCGGATCGTGAACTGCCGGTCCATCGCGACGCCGGCCGGGAACTCCAGCACGGTCGCGCCTGCGCTGTCCGCCGCGTTGTCCCACCACTCCGGCTGACCGGTGCCGGCATAGCCGGGCGGCGGGCTCACCTGGAAACGGACGGCGTCGACGGTGTCGGTGAACCGGTAACGCCCCTGCGCGTCGGTCTCGTGCGGACCGGACTGGATCGGCTGCCACTCGCCTGCGGTCCAGTCGTCCCGGATCTCGATCCGCAGCGGGGCGCCCGCCAGCGGCGTGCCGTCGGTGTCGAGCACGGTGAAGGTCGCGGTCGGGCGCCGCTGGAGCACGATGTTGATCCTGGCGGTGGCACCCGGGGTGACCGTGACCTTCTCGTCGACGGGGTAGTACTCCGGGTTGCCCGGCCCCCACGCCTTCGGCGAGAAGGAGATCAGGTAGTCACCGGGAATCAGGTTCCGCGCCCACTCGGTCGTCGAGCTGTCGTACACACCCGTGGCGTCGGTCGGCGTGCCGTACGCGCCTCCGGTCCCGGATGCGCGGAACGCCACGTCGCCGAGAACCGGCTTGCCCTGCTCGTCGGTGACGTTGCCGGTGATGCGACCGGTCGGACGCAGCTCGATCGCCCGCGGGAGCTGCGTGGCCAGGCCACCGGAGACCGTGACCAGGGTGACGTCGTAGGGAGCCCACTGGTTGTCGTAGTACTCGTAGCCGTACTGGCCGACGGCTCCGTACTGGAACGGGTAGGTGCTCAGGCGGTACTGCCCGTCGGCGAGGCCCGCCACCGTGAAGGTGCCGTTGGCTGCCGGCGTTGCCGACCCGGCGCTTTCGAACCAGCCGTCGGCCTTCAGCCGGTCGACGTAGACCGTGGCGTCTGCGTACGGCGCGGGGGTGCCGCCCGCCGGCCGTGCGGTCACGGTGCCGGTGATCGATCCGGTCTCGACGGAGACCGCAGGTCCGGCCAGCAACAGCGGGCCGACCAGGGCAAGCAGCGCGGCCGGGACGACGCGACGGAGCGCGACAAACATGGATTCCCTCCCCGAGACCGCGGACCCACGCCACGCCCCGGTGAGGACATATCCGTCAGGGATCGTCCCTAAACCCCGTCGAGAGCTGCGCGCAGTCGCGCGGCGTAGTCGGCCGCCTCGCCGTCGGCGTACGTGGTGCGCGGCCAGAAGAAGCCGCGCAGCCCGTCGCCCTTGGTGCGGGGTACGACGTGCAGGTGCAGGTGGGCGACGGACTGGCTGACGACGTTGTTCAGGGCGACGAAGCTGCCCTGTGCGCCCAGCCCGTCGACCACGGCGGTCGCGAGGCGCTGGGCGGCCGCGAGGAAGGGGTCGCGGAGCTCGGCCGGGAGATCGGGCAGCGTGCCGACGTGGCGCCGCGGCACCAGCAGCACATGGCCCTTGAAGACCGGCCGCCGGTCGAGGAAGGCGATCAGGTCGGGCTCGTCGAGCACCACGTCGGCAGACTGCTCACCGGTCACGATCGCGCAGAACACGCACCCGACCTCGTCCGCCATGACAGGAAGGCTAGCGGCCGTGGCGGACGCTCCCGTCCCCTACGCGAGGTGGGCGCCCAGGGAGTCGAGCAGGCCCCGGCTCCCCTGCTCGCGGTTCGGCCCGTCGGCCCAGAACTGGTCGAAGAAGACGCCGTGCTCGGTGTGCGTGAAGCGGGTGCCGTCGGCGATCGGCTCGAACTCGAAGGACGCCACCGACGTCGACATGTGGGTCCCGTCGATCCACATGTCGTACGTCGTGACGATGCGGACCTGCTCGACGATGTCGGCGTACGTCGCGACGTACCGCGAGACGGGTCCGTCGTGGAAGGCGCCCTCGGCGACGTCGCGACCGCCGACGCGGAAGTCGAAGACCCACTCGCCGCGCTCGTAGGCGTGGTCGGACCCGAACCAGTCGAGCTTGCGCTCCTCCACGGCGAACGCGTCCCAGACGCGTTCGAGGGCCGCCGGGTAGTCGCGGGTGAGGGTGAATCCGGCGCGGGCGAGTCGGCGTTCGGTTCTCATCTGGCAGTCCTAGCGCGAGAAGGTGACGTGGATGGTGCCGCTGTCGGCCACCTCGGACCGCACCTCGTGCGTGAGCTCGAGGCCGCGCAGGTCGTCCCACAGCCGGGTCCCCCGTCCGAGCAGGATGGGCGCGACCATCACGTGCAGCTCGTCGACCAGTCCGGCGCGGAGGAAGTCGCGCGCGACGCCGACGCCGCCGCCCACGCGGACGTCCTGCCCGGCCGCGGCCTCGGTCGCCTCGGCGAGCACCTGCTCGATGGGCGCGCTGCGGAAGTGGAACGTCGTCCCACCCTGCATCGAGATCTCGGGGCGCGGCGCCGTGTGGGTCAGGACGTAGACCGGCGTACCGAACGGCGGCTCGTCTCCCCACCATCCCTTCCAGTCCGGGTCGTCCGGGAACGAGTGCAGGCCGAACATGGCTGCGCCCATGATCTCCGCGCCGATCCCGACGTGGTGTCGGGCGGCGTAGGCATCGTCGAGGCCGGTCGTGCCGGCGCCACTGGTGTCGCCGAGGACGCGCTCGCGGAACGTGCGCGTCGCGGCGTACGCCGCCGTCAGGCGCCCCCAGTCCTCCCCCATCGGGTTCTCGGCGGTCTGGTCGGTCGTCGAGGAGTATCCGTCGAGCGAGCTGAAGAGGTCGATGCGGACGCGGGTCATGTCAGGATTCCTTCGGACTGGTGCGGGTCAGGTGGAGGCCGAGCCGGTCGGCCTGGTGCTCGGCGGGTGTGCGCTGCTGGCCGAGCCACACGTGGAGGACGTCGAGGCCGCCGGGCCGCAGGCTGACGGTGCGGACCCGGCCGTGCTTCTCCGACGTGACCACGCCCGCGTCCTCGAGGACGCGGAGGTGCTGCAGGAGCGACGGCAGCGCCATCGAGAACGGCGCCGCGAGCTCGGAGACGACGGCCGGGGCCTTCGCCACCCGCTCGACGACGGCTCGGCGCGTCGGGTCCGCGAGCGCGCGGAGCACGGCGTCGACCTCGGCGTGATACTTAGGCACATGCCTAACTATCGCGGCGCGCCGAGGCGGCGTCAACCCGCTCGCGTCGAAACAGACCTCGCCCAGGACTCCCCGCTCCCCGGGGCATCGACGCGGTCCCGGGTGACTACGGCTAATCGGTGATCAGGAAGCTCGTGGAGAACGCGAGGTCCTCGCAGGTCCCATCAGTACAGCGTCGGGCGTCGGCGACCACTCGGTACTCGGAGATCGGCGCGCTCTCGGGAAGCGGCAGGTTCAACTCCGAGGTGGAGACCGGCGCCAGGTCGTCGCCAGGCTCGATGCCCGACTCGATCTCGGAGACCTGCGGAGAGGTGAGCAAACTTCCCGGATCTGCTGCGATGAGCGCACGGACCTACCTATCTGCGTGCGTTGCAGGAGACGCCGTTGAGCCGCTCGCCGCTTCTATGCTTCGCGACGTGGTGAGAGTCGATGGCGTGCCGAAGTACGAGGTGCGCCTGGCGCGAGCAGGGGGAGAGAACGCGATCTGCGACCTCTGCCGCGAAGGCTTCGCGGTGTCGTCGGATGGTCTGCTCGCCTCGGCGACGATCGAGCGGCGGGCGGAGCAGTACTACAACCCAACGCGGGTACGCCACGAGATCGCCGCGGCCGGTGCCGACCGCGGGTGGCAGGGCTACGTCGTCGCGGTCTCGGAAGCGGGTGACGTCCTCGGTGCTGCGGGCGGCGGGATCACCGACGACACCGTCGGCAACCTCGATGTCCTTGACCTCAACTTGGCACTTCGAGGCCGAGGCGTCGGCACTGCGCTGCTCGACGTCATCACCGAGCAGCAAAAAGCCGAGGGGCGACCGAACAGTGGGTCTCCGTGACGGAAGGCAACGACCTCGGCATCCCCTTCTATCTCGCCCGCGGCTTCGCCATCCGTGACCGCGTCCCTTACGTCATGGCCGATGACGGGACGGTAGAGGCGCACTCACTGAGGCTGTGCCGCGCCATCTGACCGGGCTGAATCATCCGGATCTGCGCTGATGGCGCGTGGATCTGACGAGACGCGTCCGTCGAAGCGTGGCGGTTTTCGGATCAGTCCCCGGGAAGGCTCGCTGAGGTTCCGATGAGGCGGCGTGATGCGGGGTCGGAGACGGCCTTGGCGATCACATAGGACGCGAGCGTTGGGCCGCCTGCCAGGTAGCGGGTGTCGACGGTGAGAGTGGTGCCGTCGCGGCTGACGGGTCGCCAAGCCCGTCCGGGTGGCCCGGTGCGGACGACGGAAGGCCGGCCGTCGGCGCGCAGCATGATCGGCATGGCGTGTTGTGGGACGACACCGGTGACGGTCTCCCACGGTGCCTCGACCCTCAGTCCGCGGTCCGAGTGGACGAGCCGGGTGGGGGTCAGCCACAGCCCGCCTGCGAGTCGGGCGCCGTGGTGGACGGCGCTGCTCAAGCCGAGGTAGATCGTGGCGGCGGCAAGGACGCAGACCCACACCCAGCTCTGTTCGAGTGCGGCGAAGGTCGCGGCCAGGGTGGAGACGGCCGCGAGGCCTGCCAGCGTCCAGGACGACGCGAGCGTCGGGCCGGCTGCTCGAGGAAGGTGGAGGGCGTTCTCGCCGTCGTACGTCTCGATCCGGGGCTGGGGTGGGTCGCGGCGCACGCGGGCCTCCGCTATCGTCCGCGCCATCGCTCCTGCGGCGCTGACGACGAGCACGAGACCGCCGGTGAGGAGGCCGCGTCCCAGCTCGGTGTGGACCCCGAGCAGCCCCATGCCGGCCAACGGGAGCCCGATGGCGAGGAGGAGCACGGCCGCCAGCCAGGTGAGGGCCCGTGAGCCGGTGGGTGGGACACCCGTCGTCGTTGTCACTGCAGCACCCTCTCACTCGTCGTGCCGGTCGGGCAGTGACCTCGCCCCCACACATGCGGCGTCGATCATGCGCGTGGTCCTCAGTCGAACAGTCCGCCGATGCCGTCGACGATCGCGCCGCCCACGTCCGCGATCGCCTCACCGGCGTCGACCACTGCGTCCGCGCCAGCGAGTACGCCGTCGCCGACGTTGCCGCCGTTCTCCCAGAGTTCGTCGATCATGCCGGAGGTGAAGACACCGATCCCGGCGCCGACGACGGTCCCGACGACGGTGCCGACGGGTCCGCCGATGGCGGTGCCGACCAGGGCCCCTGTCCCGACGGAGGCCGCGAATCCGCCCAGGTTGGACGTGGCTGCCTGCCCGAAGCTCTCGTTGTTGGGACCGTTCATGTCGTAGACGATGCCGCCGACCGCGAGGGCTCCACCGAGGGCGACCGGGGCGAAGCGGCCGATGTTCGCCAGCCGCGATGCACGGGCGAGGTCGTCGGCGGCCCCGGCGGCCGTCGATCGCCAGTGTTCGAGGTCGTCGTAGAACTGGGCCGCGTTCGGAACTCGGGTCGAGTTGCGCAGGCGGTCGAGGTACTCGGCGGAGAGATCGGCGAAGTACCGGGCGTTGCCGCGCAGGCTGCTCGCGTGAAGGTCGCTCAGCGCGCCGCCCAGCCCGCCGGCGATGTCGGAGAGCTGGAAGGTCCAGCCGGGACCGTCCATGGTGCGGTTCTCCGCCGATACCCGCTCCCAGGCGCGTTCGATGTCCGACCACACCTCCGCAGCCCGGGTCGCCAGGTCGTTGTAGGCGCGGATCTTGTTCTGGTTGGTGTTGTAGGCGGCGACGTCGCCGTTGTGCGATGAACCTGAACGCATCCTCGACCTGGAAGACGTGATGACGAGCCGGGCGTTCGCGCCCGCCCTGGCGGTCTATGCGGTGTTCTGTCAGGTGGGGGTCGGCCCCGACGGCTCCTCGTTGCGGTGGCCGAACGGCGCCAGCCTGCCGGTCGAGGTGCTGTACCCACCGTCGAAGCCTGCGGTGCCCTGATGGCGACCCCGCTCCTGGAAGATCCCGACTTCCCGCGCGCCTGGCTCGCCGACGTCACCATCGAGGACCTCCACATCCCCGCCGACGCCCCGAGCGCTCGCACGCTCGCCGAGCGGATGCACCGCGTCGCGAAGAGCGAGGCGCTGGCCGCCCTGGCCGGCAAGCGGCTGACCACCACCCACCAGTTGCCCAACTCGGTCGACACGATCGAGATCGTCTTGGACGAGGACGCCTGCCTGGTCGAGGGAACCTTCACCCGGCTCAACGACTTCGGCGAGCACCGCTATGCGATCGACTCGCTCCGTCTAGACCCCGGCGGGGTCGCCATGTGGATCCGGGCCTCGACGATGCCCAACGAGATCCGCGCTGCATCCAACGTGCTGATCGGCGGTGCGTGCACCACGACGCTCGGCGCGGAGCTGGAGGAGAAGATCCTGGCCGTCTCCGAATGGTCCTACCTGCTCCACGAGTACTCCTGCGGCTTCGAGCCCCGCGGCAGCATCTACGTGGAGCTCAGGGGCAAGACGCAGCTCGAGGGCGACCTGCGTCGGGCGAGCGCGGTGTTGACAGCAGCGCTGTGGACGCCGTTCGGGTCCACCGAACGCGACATCGCCGACGCCTTGACCCTCGACGGTTGGTGGGGACCCCCCCCAGGAGCTCCTTGCCACGGTCGCCGCCATCGCCTCCGACCCAGCCCTAGCCGCCGACGATCCCGCCTGGGCCGCGGACGATTCGACACACGCTCCCGACGCTCGGAGGCCACCGAGTCGCCGGCACGCGTTCGCGGGTCTCACTGGCTGATGGTGGCTCTCGCTCAGTCGCCTGAAGCCGACCGACTCCGGGTGCAGGCAAGGCATCGGGGTGCCTAGCTCGCCACATCCTCTTCACCGAAGGACAGCCCGCAACTCGCAACAGCTATCGCCCATGAACTGGTAGGGAGCCCTTCGTGGACGTCCCCTTGCCGCCAGAATGGCGTGATGGCCCCACCGCGCACCCCGCCGACAGGCTTACCAACGCCACGAGCGGACGCCGCACTGACGCATGGGCCGCGCTGCCTTCCAGCGAGGCCAGTTTCCCCGCTGAAGCACAAACAAGGCCCTCTGACCTGCGCGTTTGCGCAGGTCAGACCCGGATCCGCGAGTAGTGGTTGCGTGATCGGCGCGTGAGACGACGAGAGTGCCCGTCTGGCTTGGAGAATCGAGGTTCTTGAGGCTTCGAAGGTCCAGGCTGGAAGGGCACCCTGTCGGTGAAGAGAGTACGTCGTCGTGGTCGAGTTCGTCAGCGTGTGCGGATCGGCGCGCCGGACCCGTCGTTGACCGCGACCTCGGGAGTTGCAGCGGTTGCGGAGTTCGTCGACAGACTCGATGTGGTGGGCCGGTTCGACCGCGGCATCGGGCCGATCAAGGAGCGCGATCGTGGCGCGTCGGCGGGCGAGCTTCTAGTCGGCATGGCGCAGTCGCAGCTGCTGGGCGCCGACGCGCTGGTCGGTCTGGATCGACAGCGCCTCGACGTGGCCGCAGCTGAGTTGTCTGTGGTCCCGGTGCTGGCCTCGACGACTGCTGCTGGGCTGGCTCGTCGGTTCACCGCCGAGCACCTGGCCGGGGTCGAGGCCGCGGTCGCAGACCTGTCCGCACGCGCATGCGAGCTGCTGCCGGTCGGTCGTCGGGTCGAGTTGAACGCGAAGGTGACTTTGGACATGGACTCCACCGATGTTGAGGTCTACGGCGCCAAGAAGCAGGGCGTTGCCTACAACTACGCCGGGCAACGCGCCGGTCGCCCGTATCTGGCGACCTGGGCCGAGGCCGGCCTGACCACGGCGGCAGACCTGCTGGCCGGCAACGACGACGTCCGGCCGCGGGCTGCGGACATGCTGCGGCGCGGATTGGCCGGAATCCCCGAACAAGTCAGGGCCGCGGCCGCTGCGGCTGATCGGCTGCGGACCCGTGCCGACGCCGGGTTCTTCACCGCCGACCTCGCCAACGCGGCGGTCGAGCAGGGTTGTGACTTCGCGATCGCCGCGAAGCGGAACTCCGCGATGTGGCGCGCCTACGCCAGCATCGAGGCCGACGGGTGGGTCGAGGCGATCGGAATGAAGGGCGCGCAGGTCGCTGCGGTCGACTACGCCCCAGCCGGTTGGCCAGCAGACACCTACACCATCGTGCGACGGGTCCGCGTCGACGCCGAGACGATCTCGGCCGACCCACGCTCGAGGCGGCGGCGCACCATCGACCCCGACCAGCTCGCGCTCGCGTTGGAGGGAACCGCGACCCACGCCTACGCGGTCTCGTTCATCGTGACCAACATCCCAGCCAACGACCGGCCCGGTGACACCTCCGGGAACGCCGAGTCGATCCTCAAGGTCGAGGCGTGGTTCCGGCGACGCACCGACATCGAGGACCGGATCCGCGAAGCCAAACTCGGCGCCGCCCTGCGCAAGCTGCCCTCGGGCAACCACACGATCAACACCGTGTGGATGTGGGCCGCGCTCCTGGCCGGGAACCTCTCGGCCCTGCTCCAAGCACTCACCGGGATCGACAAGCACGGACGCGCGCACGCCGCCCGGTTGCGTCACGAACTGCTCTGCGTCCCCGCCCGGCTCATCCGTCACCAACGACGACTCACCCTGCGGCTGCCGCCCGGCGAGCACCTGCTGTCGGTCGTGCTCACCAGGATCCGGCAACTCCCCACCGCGGCCTGACGCCGCCGTCCCATCCCCATGACCAGGAGCCCGGAGAACCGTCACCCGGAACGCGACCGGACGCACCGACCTGCCAACACGCCGACGGTCGAAGCCTCAGCGCCACGTCAACGCATCGGGCTCACGTCTCACGCTCTACTCGCGGATCCGGGTCAGAGGGCCTTGCTTTAGCCGTTACCGATTTCGGGGATGTGTACCCCCCGATTTCGGGTAAAGGCTCGTGGTGGAGCTGGCGGGAATCGAACCCGCGTCCTCGAGCGTCGAACCAGGTCTTCTCCGGGTGCAGTCCGTGCTGTCGCATTTCTCGGCCCCGGGGCTCGCACGGACACGTCCCCGACAGGCTCAGTCGGGATGAAGTCCCGATCAACCACCCCGACAGCAGTTGACCAGCAAGTCTCCTAGATGACGCCAGGGTCCGGGACGGAGACGGATGCCCGGTCTGACGCTTCGATCACCGCTCAGGCGGCGAGAGCGAAGGAACTGCGCTGAGTGTTGGCAGTTATTGGTTTCCAGCGGTCGTTAACGAGATGTCGCTGGCTCCTCGACCCGCTTCCCCTGGAACTAACGTCCCAAGTCGAAACCGATCAGCCCCTCTTGAGTTGTTCGTGACCCATCGTACGGACAGAACGCCGTTCGGGCACATCTGATTCCCCCATGGGTGTCGGCGGCGACCGCTTGGATAGCAGCATGTCCGATCCGGCGGGCGACGCACGTGGCGCCCTGATCCAGCCCACGGCCTCCGTCGCGGCCGGCGTACGGCACGACTGCCGCGCCTGGCGAGACGCCCGTTCCTGGTCGGCTCGGGCCGATCGGAGCACGAGCGAGACCGTGCTGCCCGACCTCTCCCGCGACGTCGTCCTCACCGAGCAGGGTCCCGTCCTCCTGCCGCGATCGCTGGCGGCCTTCTCCGTGCCGCTCGATCCGCGGCGTACGACACACGGCCTCCGCTTGCCCGTCGCCGCGACCCGGGTGCGCCTGGACCCGCAGTGGGCGGGGTGGCGCAGCGGGCCGGTCGGCGACGGCGATCCGACCGTCCTGTGGAGGGCCGCGTGGGCCGAGGGCGCCCTGAGCTGGACCGTCGATCCGCGGCAGGAGGCACTGCTTCGGCTCCTCGATGTGCCCGACGTCCGCGTGAGCGATGTCGCGGCCGCCGTCCACCAGTCCGAGCGGACGCTGCGTCGATACTGCCTGGGGTGGTTCGGGGCATCTCCCGTCGCGCTCCCAGCCATAATGAGTGGCTGGCGGTTCCTGCGCGAGGTGGCGGCGGGACGGACCGCCACAGCCGCGGCGGCCTCGGCGGGCTACTGCGACGTGGCCCACGCCTCGCGCGCGATGAGACAGTTCGCGGCCGGCACACCGGACTGGACGCGGGCGAGATTGGCCGATTGATCCAAGACAACGCGTCCGCCGTTCGAGCATCGTCTGGTCCCAGGCCCGGGGACGGGCTCCCGACCGGAAGGTGGCCACATGCAGCTGGGATACGTGATCGTCTACGTCGACGACGTCGGCGAGGCTCTGCGCTTCTACGAGGAGGCGTTCGGCCTGACGCGCGCGCTCCTGCACGAGTCGGGCCAGTTCGGCCAGCTGAGCACCGGCGAGACGTCGCTGGCGTTCACCAGCCACGAGCTGGGCGCCGCGGCCGTCCCCGTTCCCTACGCCGCACTCGATGCACGAGCTGCCCCGGTCGGCATGGAGATCACGCTCCTGACCGACGGAGTCGACGCCGCCTTCGGGCGAGCGGTGGCCGCGGGTGCCGCTCCCCTGAGCGAGCCGCACGACGAGCCGTGGGGCCAACGTGTCTGCTACGTCCGGGACCCGTTCGGCACCTTGATCGGGATCGCGACTCCGATGGACTGAGGGACCGATCCGGGTCGGTCAGCCGCGATCTGCGCCGAGCAGCGCCGCCCCGTTGCTCCAGCAGACCGCGCGCAGCCAGTCGTCCCCGAGGTCGAGGCGCGCCAGGCCCTCCAGTTGGTGGGCGTAGGGGTACGGGATCGTCGGGAAGTCGCTGCCCAGGAGGACCTTGTGCTGGAGGTCGCGCAGCCGGGGCACGAGCTCGTCGGGGTACGCCGGGAAGAAGTCGGTGAACACCATCGTGGTGTCGAGCCGGACCTCGTCGTATCGCTCGGCAAGGTCCAGGAACTCGGCGCACTCGGGCGCACCCATGTGCGCGATCACCAGGCGGAGCCGCGGATGCCGGCGCAGCAACCGCTCGGTCGACGCCGGGCCGGTGAAGTCGTTGCCGACAGGCCCCGATCCGGCGTGCACCACGACCGGCGTGCCGGCGTCCTCCAGCGTGCCCCAGACGTCGGCGAGCAGCGGGTCGTCGAGGTGGAACTCCCCCACCTGGAGGTGCACCTTGAAGATCTCGACGCCGGCGTCGATGCGCGCCGCGACGTACGACGCCGCCTCGTGCTCGGGGAAGAACGTCGCCGACCAGAGCGACTCCGGCACGTCGCGGGCGAAGCCGGCGGCCCAGTCGTTGAGGTACTCCGCGACCCCCGGCTTGTGGGCGTAGGGCAGCGTCGGGAAGCCCCGGACGCCCATCGCGCGCAGGATCTCCACGCGCTCGGCGTGCTCCTGGCGGTAGCGGATCGGCCACTCCCGGCCGATCTTGGGGCCGGCCGCGTCGAAGACGGCGTACACGGCGCGCTGGATGTTGGGCGGCAGGAAGTGCACGTGCACGTCGAACAGGCCGGGCAGCGCCAGCGACTCCCAGAACTCCCGCACGGCGCCCACGTCGGGGTGGGGAGTGGGGTGCAGCTCAGTCATGCATGCCCTTGAGGTGCCGACCGAGCGCCTGCTCCTTCTCGCGGTTGGCCTGGCGCTCGGCGAGCGAGGCCCGCTTGTCCCACGACTTCTTGCCGCGGGCGAGCGCGATCTCGACCTTGGCTCGGCCGTCCTTGAAGTACAGGGACAGCGGGACGACCGTGAAGCCCTTCTCGCTGACCTTGCGCTCGATCTTGTCGATCTCGATGCGGTTGAGCAGCAGCTTGCGCTTGCGACGGGCGGAGTGGTTGGTCCAGGTGCCCTGGGAGTACTCCGGGATGTGGACGCCGTGCAGCCACGCCTCGTGGCCGTCGATCTCGACGAAGCCGTCGACCAGGGAGGCCCGCCCCTGCCGCAGCGACTTCACCTCGGTGCCCTGGAGGACCAGGCCGGCCTCGTATGTGTCGTCGATGTGGTAGTCGTGGCGCGCCTTCTTGTTCTGCGCGATCAGCTTGCGCCCCTGCTCCCTGGCCATCCCACCATCCTCTCAGCCGTGAGCAACCGCATTCACGTCGAGTCGAGACCTGTGACGGTCGCGTCAGGGGAGCCAGTCCATCGGGTCGGCAGCGTTGCCGTTGACCAGGATGGTGAAGTGCAGGTGGCAGCCGGTCGACCAACCGGTCGAGCCGACGTACCCGACGACCTCGCCCTGGGCGACCCGGTCGCCGACGCCGACCCGGTAGCCGGCGGCATGGTTGTAGACGGCGGTGACGTTCTTCCCGTTGATGGTGCCCAACGAGAGGTAGAGGCGGTTGCCGTAGACGCTGGAGTAGTACTTCTCGATCACCTTGCCGCTCGCGACGGCCTTCAAGCCCTCGCCGCAGGTGACGCCGAAGTCGGTGCCGTCGTGCATGCCCCAGTACTTGTAGATCGGGTGTATGCGATAGCCGTACGGCGAGGTGATCACTCCTGGCACCGGCCGGACCATCAGCCCCGAGGTCGAGCAGCGGTAGCCGCCCTTGGAGCCACGCGCCTCAGCGAGGATGAGTTGCTTGACGCGCGCCTCGCGCTGCTTGGCGTGGCGCAGCTCGCGCAGGTCGCGCGCCTGGGCCGTGCGCGCGGCCTCCCGGGCGCGGGCACGGTCGCCGACGAGCTGGCGCACCCGGTCGCGGGCATTGCGCGCGTCCAGGCGCAGGCCCTCCATCTCGACCAGGTACTCGGCAGCGGCCCGCCGCTCGACCTTGACCCCGTCGCGCGCGGCCTCGACCTCGGCCTCGCGGACGGCGAGGTCCTCCTCGGCGGCGTCGAGGTCGTCGTAGACGTTCTTCTCGCGACCCACGATGACGTTGCGGGCCTCCTCCTGGCGGGCGAGGTCCGCCGGAGTCTGCGCGGAGAGCAGCGCGGAGAAGGCCAGCAGCTCCGGGTCGCCCTGCTCGTAGATGTCGGTGATCGTGTCGGTGAGCCGCAGCCGCTGCGTCTCGAGCGCCAGCTGACCGGCCTCGAGCTCCTGCTGCGCGGTCACGAGCCGCTGCTCGGCCGCGTCGAGGCGGGTCTGCATCTGGGCGTCGCGCACGCGGGCGGTCGCCAGCTTCTCGTTGGCCCGGGTGAGAGCGGTGCGCGCTGCCCCTAGCTGGGCGCGCGCCGCCGTCAGCTGGGCGCGAGCGCGGCGCAGCTGGCCGCTGGACTCGTCCAGGGCGCGCTGGGCCTCCCGCAGCTGCTTCTGCGCGTTCTTCTGGCGATCGCGGAGACCAGGGCCGTCGTTCGCGGATGCGAGAGGAACGGCGAGCCCGCCGAGCGCCAGGACCGCCACGGCGATGGCCGCGACCCAGCGTCGGCAGACGGTACGGGGAAAGTGACGCACCGGGAAGCCTTCGTGTTCGGGGAAGAGAACGCGACGACGTTAACCCGCCGAGATCAGACTTTGAGGTATTTGCGTGTCAACACGAGTGTCGGAAGCAGCGTGAGCACCGGACCGAGGATCGCGATGGCTGCGAGAGCGACGAGATACTCCGGTCGTCCGATCCACGGCATGAACGCCAGTCCCGTCGCGGCTCGCTGCTCGATGCCGAAGTACATGAACGCCGCGAGCGCTCCGCCCGCCAGCAGGACACCGAGCGCGGCAGTCACCAGGGCCTCCAGCAGGAACGGCAGCGTGATGTACAGCGTCGAGGCGCCGACCAGCCGCATGATGCCGATCTCCTTGCGCCGTGCGAACGCCGCCAGCCGGATGGTGTTGCCCACCAGCAGCAGCGCCGCGAAGACCAGGAAGGCCGCTGTCGCGAGGGCGGCCCACTGGAGGGCGTTGATCGATCCGTAGATCGGCTGGAGGACGTCGCGCATGTCCCGGATGCCGGAGACGCCGTCGAGGCCGACGACGGCGCTGCTGATGCCCTCGTACTGCTCCGGGTCCTTCAGCGTGATCCAGAGCGACTGCGGCATGTCCGCGGCCGTGGCGGCCGGGTTGGGTCCGTCGAACTTCTCCTCGCCCAGGAGCTCCTTGACCTTGGCGAAGGCCTCCTCCTGGGACTCGAAGCGGTAGTCGTCCACCTCGGGGTTGTCCTCGACGACCGACGCGATCTCCGTCTTCTGCGCGTCGGTGACCTGACCGGTGCAGGCGGGGTTGTCGTCGCGGTCCTTGCACAGCCAGACGGTGATCTGGAGCTGGCTCCCCCAGTGCTGTGCGGCCTTGTCGGCCTGCTGGTTGAGCAGCACCCCGAGCCCGACGAGGCTCAGCGACACGAAGAGCGTGAGGATGACCGCGATGTGCATGGATAGGTTCCGGCGCAGGCCCTGGCCCAGCTCGGAGAAGACGTAGCGCAGCTGCATGTGGTGTGGGGCTTTCCTTCGGGGAGTCGGCGGTCGTCAGTGCTGGTAGCCGTAGACGCCCTGCGCCTGGTCGCGGACCAGCCGACCGCTGTCGAGCTCGATCACGCGCTTGCGCATCTGGTCCACGATCCCGGCGTCGTGGGTCGCCATCAGGACGGTGGTGCCGGTCCGGTTGATCCGGTCGAGCAGCTTCATGATGCCGACCGAGGTCGCCGGGTCGAGGTTGCCGGTGGGCTCGTCGGCGATGAGGATCATCGGCCGGTTGACGAACGCGCGGGCGATCGCCACCCGCTGCTGCTCGCCGCCGGAGAGCTCGTCGGGCATCCGGTCGCCCTTGCCGTCGAGCCCGACCAGTTCCAGGGTCTCGGGAACTAGCGTGCTGATCTCGGAGCGGGAGCGACCGATCACCTGGAGCGCGAAGGCGACGTTCTCGGACACCGTCTTGTTGTTGAGCAGGCGGAAGTCTTGGAAGACGGTGCCGATCTGGCGACGCATCCGCGGCACCTTCCAGCTGGCGAGCCGGTTGATCTCCTTGCCGGCGACGTAGACCCGCCCCGAGGTCGGCCGCGCTTCGCGCAGCACCAGGCGCAGGAACGTCGACTTGCCGGACCCGGACGTGCCGACGAGGAAGACGAACTCGCCCTTCTCCACGTCGACGGAGACGTTGTCCAGCGCCGAGTGGTCCTGGCCGGGGTAGGTCTTGACGACCTTTTCGAAGCGGATCACGAAAGTCGAGACTAATCGGCGTACCTGAGAGCGGCGACTTCACCGGACGCCGGGCGCGTCGTGGGTCACAGGGTGCTGTGCCGCACGGGACACCCGGCGATCCCGGGCACCGGGAAGGTGCCCAGCTGCTCGACGTCGTAGCCGTCGGGATAGCTGCGGATCTGCGGGAGGTCCTCGATCAGCTTCGGGTCCCGGCGCGCCGGGAACGCCCGGAGCAGCAGGCCGCGCGCCTTGAGGGCGCCTCGCGAGAGCGCGACCACGGCGGCCGGCGGATCGGCGTACCGGAATGCCTGGCGCAGGGGCGGATCCATGAGTGCCCTGCTGAAGATGCCCATGACCGGGCGGGCGACCTTCGGCTGGAAGCCGACCATCAACGCCAACGTGGCGTCGGCGACCCGGCGGCCACCCTCGTGGTAGGCGAAGTGCTCGGCCTCGTAGGAGTCCATGAGCTCCTCGAAGTCCGCGTACGTCTCGGGCAGGTCCTTGATACCCAGGTGGCGCCCGAGCGTGCGGTAGTACTGCACGCTCGCCTCGAGCTCCGTCGGCGTGAGGGGCCGCTTGCCGAAGTCGTCGAGCCAGCGCTTCGGCACCACGACGAAGGTGCTCAGCACGTAGCGGAACTCGTGGTTCGCGATGTCGTAGGCCCGGTGCATCGCGTTGATGCGACGGATCGCCGCCTTGGCCTCCGGAGCCTCGAAGCCGAGGCGGGTGGGCGGCTCCAGCAGCAGCGCGGTGTCGTCGTAGCGCTTCTGCGGTCGCTGCGTGAACTCGCCGGTCTCGTCGAGCAGGCCGCCGATACCGGGCACGGCGTACGTGCGGAAGAGGGCGAAGCCGAGTGCCTGGTTCATGTCCCAGGGGAACTCGTGGCCGACGACCTTCGCGTAGATCTCGACGTAGTCGGAGGCGGGGTCGAGCGAGTCGTTGTACCGCTTCCAATGGTCACGCCGCATGGCGACAAACTAGAGCAGACACGGTGCTGTGACGAGGGCGACGGCGGGCAGGCGCTCCCGGATAAGGAGCCGTGCCCTAGCTTTCGGCCTTGTCCGCGCCGCGGCGCCAGCGGATGCCGGCCTCGATGAAGTCGTCGAGGTCGCCGTCGAAGACGGCCTGCGGGTTGCCGACCTCGAAGCCGGTCCGCAGATCCTTGACCATCTGGTACGGGTTGAGCACGTAGTTGCGCATCTGGTCGCCCCAAGCGGCCGCGACGTCGCCCTTGAGGTCCTTCTTGAGGGCGGCCTCCTCGGCCTTCTTCTTCGCCAGCAGCTTGGCCTTGAGGACGACCATGGCGGACGCCTTGTTCTGGAGCTGCGACTTCTCGTTCTGGCAGCTGACGACGATGCCGGTCGGGAGGTGCGTCAGTCGAACGGCGGAGTCGGTGGTGTTAACCGACTGACCGCCGGGGCCACCCGAGCGGAAGACGTCGGTGCGGACGTCGTTCTCGTCGATCTCGATCTCGTCGGTCTGCTCGAGCACCGGCACGACTTCGACGGCGGCGAACGACGTCTGGCGGCGGCCTTGATTGTCGAACGGGCTGATCCGCACGAGGCGGTGGGTGCCGGCCTCGACCGACAGCGTGCCGTAGGCGTACGGCGCGTGGATCGCGAACTCGGCCGACTTGATGCCGGCCTCCTCGGCGTACGAGACGTCGAAGACCTCGACGGGGTACTTGTGCTGCTCGGCCCAGCGCGTGTACATCCGCATGAGCATCTCGGCGAAGTCGGCCGCGTCGACGCCACCGGCGCCCGAGCGGATGGTCACGATCGCCTCGCGCTCGTCGTAGTCGCCCGAGAGCAGGGTGCGGACCTCGAGGGCCTCGATCGACTTCTGGAGCCGGCCCAGCTCGGCCTCGGCCTCGGCGAGCGAGTCGTCGTCGCCCTCCTCCTGCGCCAGCTCGACGAGCACGCCAAGGTCCTCGACGCGGCTCTGGAGCCCGGTGAACCGCTCGAGCTCGCCCTGAAGCGCGGAGAGCCGGCCGGTGACGCGGGTGGCGTTGGCCTGGTCGTCCCACAGGTCGGGCGCCGCGACCTGCTCGCCGAGGTCGGCGATCTCCGTGCGCATGCGCTCGAGGTCGAGCACCTGCTCGATGGAGCTCAAGGTCGCCTGGAGCTGCTTGATCGCTGCGTCGAAGTCCGGTCCTGCCACAAGCGACAAGGTTACGGGTCGCGCGGTCAGGCGGCCTACTCGGCAGCCACAGCGAACGGCAGCTCCGCCCAGACCCGCTTGCCGCCGGTGTCTGCGACCTCCATGCCCCACGACGCGGCGAGCGCGTCGACCAGGTGGAGACCGCGGCCGTGCTCCTCGGTCTCGGTCAGCGGCTTGGGCTCGGGCGTGCCGGCGCCGTCGTCCTCCACCTCGATGCGCAGCCCCGGCCCGGTGGCCGCCAGCCGGAGCCGGTACGACGACTCCGCGTGCGTGAGCGCATTGGCGGCGAGCTCGCTCACGACCAGGAGAGCGTCGTCGATCGGGCCGTCGACGCCCCACGACGCAAGCGTCTCGCGCACGAAGCGGCGCGCCGTCGCCACGCTGCTGAGCTCGTCGGGCAGGTCCATCACGGCCTCGTCACCGGAGGGGCGGGCTACGTCCTCCAGCAGCTCGATCAGGTAGCTGAGGTCGGTGTCCTTCACCACGAAGCCGGCGCTGTGCTCGTCGATCCAGCTGCGGTCGTCGCTCTCGAGCCCGGAGAAGACCACGACCTTCGACTGCGGCGAGGTCTCGCGGATCCGGACCAGCACCTCGCGCCCGGCGAGATCGGGCAGGCCGAGGTCCAAGACGACGATGTCGGGGTACAGCCGGGAGGCGAGCTCGACGGCCTCTGCACCATCAGCAGCCTCACCCACCACCTCGAACCCGCCCCGGAAACGGAGCGAGGTGCGGACCAGCCGGCGTACCTCCACGACATCGTCCACGAGGAGGACGCGGATCGGCACGCCCCGCAGCCTATGTCGAAATCGTCCTCCGTGGCGCGCATCACGACCGGGTGTCACTACGCGTTCTCCTCTGCGATTCCAGCGGAGGTCGT